>ERZ779892.3197-NODE-3197-length-11821-cov-2.117882_pt1 | contig 11821 bp, 7 predicted proteins | sample MGYA00511552_ERZ779892 | MGnify/ENA primary metagenome ERZ779892 (study PRJEB29588, sample SAMEA2154561) | human gut metagenome | biome: human gut; feature: human-associated habitat; material: faeces | place: Denmark | collected 2008/2010 ... | reverse complement strand
TATAAATTCATTCGCTATGCGAATTCCTGCGTAATACTTATTCCACAAATCATCCGGATTGGACCTTGAATTCCAGGCTCCGGTGTTGAAGTGCTGGATGTTGCAGGAGGCATTAGCATGTTCGGCATCATCGGTAGCAGCATCCAACATAGCTTCGGAACCGATACGGTTGAAACCATCAGGCAGATACCGATAAGCATTGACTAGAAATTTGCTTGTACGTTCATAGGAAGTAAAGGTCATCTCGTTGTCGATAAACGAATCATACTCTCTGTCCAGATAATCACTGCATCCGGACAATATGCTGATAGCAGCAAGAGCATTCAATATGATAGATAAACCTATTGGGTATTTCATAATTATTATATTTTTGTTCTTACCTATTAAAAATCAATTTTTATTCCCAGGTTGTAGGAACGTGTCAACGGATATGTAATCAAAGAACTGCTTTCCGGGTCGGCCAATCCGTCAAGATGACTCACGGTGAAAAGATTGCTCGCATTAGCATACACATACAATCTGGACAATTTTATCGCTCTTGCTATTGCCTGGGGGAAGGTGTATCCAATCCGGATATTCTTCATTCTGAAGTAGTTTCCGTTTCTTTTCCAATATGTAGATATCCGGTAATTGTTTTCAAATGTCCGGGTAGACAAACGGGGATAAGAAGCATTGGGATTCTCCGGTGTCCAGCTGTCGAGAGCCAGTTTTGAAGCAGAGCCATTGTCGGTAAAGGAATAAGCCAACGGCCCGCTCAAATAGATGTCTCTATTGGCAACGCCATGAAATAAAGCCTCAACGTCTATCCCTTTCCATTCAAAGCCTATTTTCAAAGCATAATTCCACTCCGGAATATTAGAATATCCCACAGGATAGGAGTCATTGGAATCGACTACTCCATCACCATTTTTATCGATATATTTTATATCACCGGGGTTTACTTCTCCAAACTGCGGTACCGGTAAATGTGACTTCAGACTTCCATTCGAATCGAAATCACTCTCCTGATACAGTCCGTCAGCAACAAGTACAAAAGGAGTATTCACGGAACGTCCTTTACGATATTGATAATCGTAGAGTTTCACTTCTTCCGCCATATCGACAATTTCATTCTTTGCATACCACGCCGATGTTTCAACGTAATAGTTGAAGTTGTTTTTAAGACTGCTTTCGTACCTGATCGTACCCTCGAAACCTTGATTCTTTACTTTACCTACATTCATATAAGGCAATATGTCGCCATAAGAGGCTCCAACAAATCCGGGAATAGTGGAATACGGCTGTGACAGGATATCATATCTTTCTTTATGGAAATAATCGAATTCTACCGACAGCCCTTTCAGTAAAACTGCATCCAATCCGATATTGAATACACGTTCCTTCTCCCAACTAATATCGGGATTAGCAATCATATCTGCCCGAAACCCGCCTGTTGATGACGACCCTGTACCTAAAAAATAGGAGCCGTTACTGCTATAAGTCTGGTCGAACAGATAACGTCCATTCTCATTCTGATTGTTTCCAACCAGTCCGATAGATGCTCTTAGTTTCAAATATTCAACCCAGTTGATATTTTTCATGAAGTTTTCTTTCGACAGTATCCATCCGGCGGAGAAAGCGGGAAAGAATCCATATCTTTTTCCAGGAGCATAATCATCACAACCTGTATATGAAGCTGCAAATTCTCCTATGTATTTTTGATTATAAGAGTAAGTTACCCGCCCTGCATAATTCAAGTATTTAATGTCATCACGACTTCCATATTTCTGATATAAATCAGACAGGAAAAAGATGCTGGCAGTGAGTTGATGTTGCTTGAAAACGCGATCATAATCCAACTGTGCCTTAAAGTTCAGACGGCTCCAGTCAGTACGGAATCCTTCATCGGATTCCAAAGGAGAATCAGCGCCGTAGGGTGTATATAGCACCTCTCCCCCTGCTCCTTTGGAAAGAGAATAACGGGCATAATTCTGATTCTTTATAGATGAATCCGCCATATAGTTGTTGTAGGCAATACCGGCACTGACACTTAATCCCTTTGTCAGTTTCTCCAGGTCGTATTTAGGCATAAAAATCAGTTGGAAAGTCCGGCTGTTTTCTTTATAAAGCCCTCTGCTGACGATATTACCGACCGGGTTGGTAAAAGCGGCATTTCCTCCATACGATCCGTCGGGGTTGTACACCGGAAATGCATTCGGAGCTGTTCTCCATATCGCTCCCAAAAGTCCGTTGGCAGAACTGCTGCCTCCGGGAATAGAGCGATTACCTACACTCCCGCTAAAATTGAGTCCGGTAGACAGGTATTTGCTTATCTGGATATTCAAATTAGACCTGAAATTAAAGCTCGCATAATAGGCATTCGAGTTTTCCCGGCGTTTTTTATCGGTGTCTTTGTAGAAACCGATGTTCTGCAAAAGATTCATCATTACATAGTATTGCACCACATCTCCTCCTCCTTTAAAACTTAAATCAGCCATACTCAAAGGAGCTGTATTATTCAAAATGGCCTTTTTCCAGTTTACATTGGGGTAAAAGTAAGGATCGGTGTTGTTCTGATAGGCATTCAATTCCTCTGGAGTGTATAAACGAGGCAATCCGTCATTCACACGCGCCTGATTGTATAAGGTGGCATAATCATACGCATTGATAGGATCGGGAACGCCCAACGGTTGTTGTATTCCCGTTTGTAAACGGATACTGACTTGCGGAGCGGAAACGCATCCTTTCTTGGTTGTCACCAATAAAACACCATTTGCACCACGCATACCATATAAAGCCAGAGCCGAAGCGTCTTTCAATAATGTTACAGACTCGATTTCCGCAGTGGACAGACTTTCAATCGGGGCTTCGAAACCGTCGACATATACCAGCATTTTTTGTCCGCTTGCATAGGAAGTACGTCCCCGGAGGTAGAGATTCGCGATAGAGAAATCATAGCCGGGCTCTCCGCTTTGTTGCAACAATGTTAGTCCGGGAAGCTGTCCTTGCAGACTATTTCCCAAGCTTGCGGAAGTAGTTTTCAGCAAATCTTCCCCACGTATGGAAGAAATGGCACTTGTTCGCCTCCATTCCGGTTGTTGCCCATAGGCGACTTCTACAAGTGCAGAATCGGCTATGTGTTGAGCAAACAAAACGGGAGCATAAAAAGTGAGAATAGTAGTCAAAAGTATAGCATAACGCTTCCCTTTGTATATACTGTTTATTATTGTCATACCTTTTATTTTTAGTTGATTGAACATATTTACCATCCCGGATTCTGAAGCATATACCCTTTATCTATTTCGGTCTGCTTGATAGGATGTAAATAAGAACGGTCACTCCATAATCTGTTTTCAAAGACATAAGGTTTGTAATGTACTTTACCCGGTGCTCCTGTAACAGCGGAGAGCTGCAATCCATACATGGCACCTTTCATAACACCTTCATCATCGGCTATCAGCCAACGTCTTATATCCCAGAAACGATGATCTTCATAAGCCAGTTCCACGGCTCGTTCTCTTCGCAGTTTCTCCCTGAACTGCTCTTTATTCAAAGTGGAAGGAAAGCCCGGCATTCCGGAGCGTTCACGAACTTTCAGGACTGCATCGAATGCTTCTTTCGGGGGAGTTTCATAATATTCATTCAAAGCTTCTGCATAATTCAGATAGAGTTCGGCTACCCGGAAGACAATCCAGTCCATATTAGTGGAGTTGCGCGGAGCCGTTGCTCTTAGTACGCGAGGTACCCATTTGCGAACCAGGTGTTTCGTTTTATCATTGGCTACATTGTGAGCTCCACCGGGCAGAAAATTAAGAATTCCAATCTCTGTATTCCAGTTAGCTCCATGTGCTGCAATGGTTTGCGCAAAACGAGGGTCCAGTTCGTCGTACTTTTCAAGCAGATCATCGCCACCATCCATATTCCATGTTTGTTGGTTCCCGTCTTTTTTCTCATAGAAACGCACGAAATTGAAGGTTGTAAAAAGACCGCCGTCGCTCCAACTACTTCCCGCCCATGCCGGTATATTGCTTGTTATGGGATGACTGCTTGTTGTGAAATTCCGATATTTTTTGTTGGCCAGAATTATTTCTTTGTTATCGGGAGCAGTCCACACATGTTCGTAATTTGTTTCAAGTGTTCCCTCATCGTACAAGTCATAATAGCCAGAAGATTCAACAGCGGTAATGGCTGCCTTGGCTGCTTTAGCAGCTTCATTCCAGCGTTCTTTACTATAGTTTCCATATCCTATCAGGTCATTATTTCCACTTAAAGGAAGGTACGGATCGTCGGTATTGAACAAAGGACTCGCCGCATACAGGAGTACTCTGGATTTGAGGGCTAAGGCGGCTATCCTGTTTGCCCGTCCCACCAATATCGAATTCGTATAATAATCCGGTAATATGGAGGCAGCCCGGTCACAATCGACAAGAATGGAGTCTACACAATCGGAAAATGTATTACGGGGTAGTTTACCATCTTCCGACGGATTTATTCTACGGTGTATTATAGGCAGTCCACCATATCTATATACTCCTTCCCAGAAGACCAAAGCCCGCATAAAATAGGCTTCGCCTCTGGAACGTGTCTTAAAATCAACGTCTCCCGGATCATCGGGCACTTCGTCAATACGTTCAAGCACGATATTGCATTTTCGTAATGTCTGCCAACGGGTGTTGTGACGGGGGTCTTCATCCCAGTCTATGCTGCTGTTGTTATGATTGTCCACGTTCCACGAGGCATTGCCCTTCCCCCAGTTTGCACCTTGTTCGGCTTCATCACACGCTCCTGCCAGGGTTGAGGTTGCACACAATTTACGGTCGATCCCGCTACTTCCCATCGAGAACCCCAGCGGCATACCTTCTGCATAGATGCCTGTTATGTATTGTTCTGTCAAAGTCCTGTCGGCAAAGACACCGTCTTCATCCAAATCGACAGAGGGCGGAGCTTCCAGATAGTCACTACACGAAAACATCAATACAGACGACAGAAGTATTGCACATATATATGTTATTCTTTTCATGATTATCAAAAATTTATATTAAGACCAATATTATATACTTTCTGCAACGGATATGTATTGATTTCAACATTTCCACTTCTCGAAGGTGCTTCCGGGTCCAGATCTACCACATCTGTCCACGTGAATAAATTGGAACCGTTGAAATATAATCTTACACTATTCAGGTTAAGCCGTTTGACAAAACCTCCGGTAAATGTATATCCTACTTCGAGGTTTTTCAATCGCAAATAACTGGCATCCCGTATCCAAAGAGTAGAAGGACGATAGTTGTGATCGGTTTCTCCGTTGGGATTCAGAGACAAACGGGGAAAGGTGATCTTTTCTCCTGCCTCATACCGTTCCTGTGTCCAACGTTCTTTTATCAGAGATTTCGCACTCTCTTCTCCTTTCGCGAAAGGCCACATCGACCGTCCGAAATATTTAATGGATACATTGTCGGCTCCCTGAAATAAGATGGAGAAATCAAATCCTTTATATTGCGCTCCGAATGAGAAACCGTAAATAATCTCCGGTACGGGGGTGTATCCTATCGGAACCATGTCGTAATCATCAATCACTCCATCCTGGTTGACGTCTACATACTTGACGTCTCCCGGTTGCAACTGATTCCCGCTCCATGAACTTTTAGGACGGTCTAATGCATTGATTTCTTCCCACGAGTTATAGTATCCGTCAAAGATCAGTCCGAAAAACTGATTCTTTCTTCTTCCGGTAGTCATCTGATAATCATATCTCTTCTGCACTTCATCCATGTAGATGATTTCATTCCTCGCAAATGAATAATTGAAGCGTGCCCAATAATGGAAATCTTGTATATGATGTCTAAAATTAAGGTCCATTTCCCAACCGCGATTTTCCATTTCTCCAAAATTATATGCAGGAAGATTAGCACCTATAATCATGGGGGATGTTGATCTGTTGGCTAATATGTTATTTCGTTTTTCTTTGAATATATCAAATGAAGCAGTCAGACAATTATTGAACAGATTAATATCTACACCGACATTCATCTTTTTCGCCTTTTCCCAAGTCAAATCAGGATTACCGATTTTATTTTCAACAATCATCAGTGAAGTATACGGATTGGAAGCCAAACCGAAATTATACTTGTTCACACCCGAATCGCTCGCTGCTCCATAAGAAGACGGCAGATACAAAAATCGATCACCACCTATCTGATCGTTTCCTACCTCTCCGTAGGACCCTCTCACCTTTAGATATTTAACGATATTGTTTTTCGAAAAAACTTTTCTTCACTGATGACCCAACCTAATGAAACAGCAGGAAAAAATCCGAACCGTTTGCCTTTGGCAAAATTCTCGGTTCCGTTGTATCCCATATTGAATTCTGCCAAATAACGGGAGGCATATTCATAGGTCAATCGTCCTACCAATCCCTGATAAGCATTAGGTACATAATATTGAAGGGAGGGGGAATAGTATTTACTCTGATTATACAGAATAAGTGCTGTCGTTTTATGAAGCCCGAAAGTTCTATTATAATCAATTCCAAACTCCATATATACTTTCCGGTTCTTATCCCATCCGGTACTTACAGACCAGATACTCTCTTCTGATTGGGGGATCAGATAGATGTAATCCGGATCTTCCGCATCACGGCGCGCAAGATAATAAGGAAAGGTTTTCGAATATTTCTTACGGCTGTAATAATAGCTATCATACGCGATACTCCCGTGTACGGACAAACCTTTGGTCAGCAAAGATGATAAATCATAATTCAGACGTAATGTTGTATTGATGTTATTTCTATTATCTTTCTGATAACCGTTGCTTAATAAGGTTTGCCAGGGATTGACGCTTCCCAATCCATCCTGTATGCGGACAATTTTATTGTCCACCAATCCCGGAGAGCTCAAGGGATTGGCAAAAGAAATAGCTTGCCAGATTCCACTGTTACCGGAGCCCGGAGTAATCACTCTGCCTATCTGGGCGGCCATTTGAACAGTTGCCGAAAAGTCCCGCGTTATCTGAAAATCGAAATTAGTTCTGAAGTTATAACGGGTGTTACGGGGATTTACATCATGATCCGAATCTATCTTGGTATGTTTATAGATACCGGTCTGATCGAAATAACTTCCCGATATAAAGTATTTCACACGTTCTGTACCACCCGAAAGGTTGATGTTATGTTGAGTGCGGGTAGAAAACTTTCTAAGAAAATCGTCTATCCAGTTAGTGTTCGGATGCAAAATCGGATCAAAGCCATTTCTGTACAATTCAATATCTTTATCCGTGAATTTCGGTTGGTAGGTAGAACCCGAAACCCGGGAGTCATTTTCTAAAGCTTCATTGTATAAAGTTGCATAATCCGCACTATTCAGATAACTGGGGAGCTGGGTAGATTGCTGCAAAGCAAAATTACCCGAATAGCTCAACCGGGGACGCCCTCTTTCCCCTTTACGGGTAGTAATTAATACTACGCCGTTAGCTCCCTTTACTCCATAGATCGCTGTTGCCGAAGCATCTTTAAGTATATTCAATGATTCAACTTCATTCGGATCTATGCCGTCAAAATTAGTTCGTTCGATGCCATCGATCATTATTAAAGGAGCCGTGTTGTCTGTAAATGTACTGACACCTCTGATTAACAGACTGGAAGCGTCTTCGCCGGGAGCACCACTTCTTTGAAAAGCAATCAATCCCGGCATTCGTCCTACCAGCATGTTACTAATATTGGATTGTTGTGTCTGTACCAGTTCTTTCCTCGAAATAGAAGCGATAGATGCTGTCACACTTTCTTTCTTCTGCTTTCCGTAGCCGACAACAACGACTTCCTCCAGACTTTGCTCGGCTTCTTTTATTTCAATAGAAAGCACTTTATTGTCTTTTACAGGTACTGTCGTCGTGACATAACCGATATAACTGATTTCCAAAACTGCATTCGGATTTACAGATAAGGCAAAGCGCCCGTTTATATCGGAAATTATGCCGTTAAATGTACCGACTTCCTTGATATTGGCACCGATAATCGGTTCTCCTTTTGTATCGGTAATAGTACCGGTTATTCTCCGAGGCTCCTGTGGCTGTGAAGAAAGATTCTTTTTCACTGCCGTTTTTCTCTTTACAACAATCTGTTTTCCATTTATTTCATATACCAGATTTGTCTTTTCAAACAAGGCTGACAATTTTTCTGTGATTGTCTTCTTCCTGGATAGATCTACACTGACAACTTGATTTAAACTAGGCCGGATATCTTTCGAATAGATGAAAACATAGCCTGTTTCTTTCTCTATATCTTTAAAATATTCCAGTAGAGTCCCTTTCTTTATATCATAGAGTTCGCTCGTTCCATTTCCATTAGCGAGAGTTACATTCGCTATAAATAGAAAAATAACAAAAAATTTCACAAACAGATATGATTTACAAAGAAAATATGCCCTATTTGCATGATTGTAATAGGAATTTTCCATATTTTTGCGTATCAATTTTTAGGTTTTTCATAAGTAATTGAAAAATTTAAATCTCACGGGTTCGGAAGAGTTGCCTCTCTTCCGAACTTCTTTTTTACAAAGGCTTCATTTCTGTGGTTTATTCATAGGCATTAAATTTTTAGGGTTATTACTCGATTTTTATACTTCCCGCTTCAATTGTACACTGGACATCGTACAGCAACGAGAAGGTTTTCATGACTTGTTCTATATCATCAAATAAGATAAGTTTTCCCATTGTACACTTTTGCGCAACTTCCGGCGTACATGTGATAGATACATTATAGTAGCGACTTAGCCGTTGGATAATATCTTTCATTGTCTCACCCCGGAACTGAAGTACGCCATCTTTCCATGAAATATAATCGTAAGCATTAACTTCGTCGATGCCGGATATCCCATCACTCAACTTAAAACGCTGATTAGGCAAAAGGACAAAATCTTCATTGGAGTTTGCTTTTACATTTACTTTTCCTTCTACCAACACCACGGATTGCAATGCATCATCAGCATAGGCAGACACATTAAACTTTGTTCCCAATACATTAACTGTCAGTTGGGGTGTCTCTACATAAAAAGGCCGGGAAGTATCTTTGGCAACTTCTATATAAATCTCTCCTTCTACTTTTATCCTGCGTTCGCCCGGACCAAAAGAGGAAGGGAAACGTAATTTACTTCCGGAATTAATCCATACTTTCGATCCGTCTGCCAATACAATGGATGAATGGCTACCATAAGGAACTATCAGTGTATTTTGTTTTCCGGGTTGAACCGCTCCCTCTTTGACTATCTCTGTTTCCTTACCATCGGATTGAATAGTAATATTGCTATCATAAGTAATGACGGCATTATTCTCTATCTGAATCGCTTCCGCATCATCTCTTATCAGCATTACTTTCTGATATAGAGTATCTGCTTTCACATTGACAAGCAGATCATCAGCAGTTCCGGACGTCTGAAAAGAATGGATCAACCAGAAAGAAACAATACCTAATATTAGTACACAGGCAGCAGCATAACGGGTAAATAAGATAAAACGATGTCTCTTATCACGACGCTCCATGCTTGTCTCTATACGTGCCCACAATCTTTCTGATTCTTCGGATAACCGCTGAACCGAATTCAGCCGGGCAGACAACATGATTTTGCGGGCCTCCTGTAGGGATACCTGATCTTCGGGATGCTCTTTTTGATAATCAACCCACCATTCTTCCGATTCCTGGGTAGGAGCCAGACACCACAATATGAAGTCTTCATTTTGTAGCCATTGTTTTGTCGATTCGGGTATTCGATCTGAATGCATACTCGTTCTTTTTACGGTTTCACTTTAAAAACACGCAAAGAACAAAAATACCCCCACGAAAATTAAAGAAAATAACCGAAAAGGAAATAAATAATTTGAGGCTGAATTTTACGCATTTGTTCGATAGCCCGATACACTAATTTCTGTGCCGCTTTAGGTTGTATTCCCATCAATTTTCCGATTTCCTCATAGCTAAACCCTTGGGTATAACGAAGATATACAGCCTCCCGTTGCCGGTCTGTAAGGTTATCCAGCATCTTTTGCAGCTGTTTTTGCATAGCGGCTCTTTCTTTTTCTTCATCTATGAGTTCAAAGCCGTTCACTTCAATAAGAAAACTATAGTTATCAGAACCTTCCTCCAGAAATTCGGTATTCATTTCTTTTTTCTTAATGGTCCGAATCCGGTTCTTCAAGCAGTTCAACAGATAGAACTTCATATTCTGACTTTCCCAAAGTTTGTGCTCACGCTCATATAAATGCAAAAATACATCGTGAATAGCATCTTCCAAAAGCTCTTTACTAATGCCAAAAGCAATGCCGTATGAAAACAAATCGTTCTCATACGTCTCATATAACCACTTATATAAGGATTGCTTATTCTTCACACTATCTTCACAAAAAGTTTGAATCCTATCTTCTAAAGAATATTGAAATAGTAATTATCACCAGCCTGTATCATCCCATCCGGCAGCAGAGTACCATTGTATCGACTGACGATAAAAAGGATTTATCTCCTTTTCATACGACTGACGAAATATATAGGTAGAAAGCCCTGCAGAACCATTCATCGAGAAACTATCCCCATAACTGGAGTAATTATTAGGAGTAGTCTTCCAATAGACCACAGCAGCGTCATAAGCAGCTTTCCAAGCCGCATATTCGCTAGTCTCACTACCTAAAGAACGTATTAATCCATCAAAATCATAATAATACTTACTGGACCGACAATCATAACAAAGTATGCCCGATGTGTCTATCGCTCGTCCACCCTTGATATATTTCGGGATAATCTCACTACTGCTTTTAGCCAGTTGTTCCAACATGGAAGTGTTCACTACAGAAACAGAGACTCCTGCCGTCCAGGGATCACCTAAACCCCAATTATCTGGCAATTTGCCGGTATAAAGATTTTCATCTGCATAAAATTCAAAATATGCCTTTGCTATGTCCGTAGCCGATGCATTATTGGCAAACATAGCCGGAACTACTTTCTGATATGGAGCACCCGGTGCGGGTATCTCTGTCGGAGAGCCTATTATGTAATCCGCATGTTCCTTCAATTCATAGACCACCTCAACAGATTGCATAAAGCATGCATCGAAAAGAAGAAAACTCAAATGAGGCGCATTACGCAGAACATCTTTTAACTCGGAAATATCCATGTAATTTGAACCACCATCCTGTCCCCACCAACGGGTTTTATTCTGCGATTTTGCCAACCATCCTTCTCCATGAGACCACAAAACCAACCCATAACTCTGTGCCGGATATTCAGAAAATGCCGTGTTGATAACCTCCTTCATCTTAGAGACATCTACAGAGTTTCGTCCTTCATACGTAGCGATTACCTCCTGTACGACATTCTTCTTTTTATCCTTCTTCAATCGAATTAGTTTAGGACTTGATCCGGTATCAATGTATACGAGTAGGTTATAAGAGTTATCATCTACAGACTGCATTCCCTCTGTCATTTCCGCCAAATCCTCTGTGGCAAAGCTGCGAAGAGAATTGTCACCTGCTATATAAACAAGAACTGTACGCATCTGGACTCCTCTTTCATCATCGTCATTATGACAAGCGATTACCAGCATAGCCAAACACATAAACAAGGAGAATATTTTTATCTTTTTCATTAGATTTCAAGTTTATTACGAGGCAAAGATAAAAAAATAAGAGATGCAAACCTGCATCTCTTATTATATTAACAATTTAACTATTGCTTATTATTCTTCCGGTTTCGTAAAGTGGAATTTATCAGAATCAATCCGCGACACCGTCATTCTATTATTTTTCTTGTATTTATTCAGAATCTTCGTTGCTTCTTTTTCCAACTTCTTTCTGTTTTCCGAGA
>ERZ779892.3196-NODE-3196-length-11823-cov-5.250170_pt1 | contig 11823 bp, 7 predicted proteins | sample MGYA00511552_ERZ779892 | MGnify/ENA primary metagenome ERZ779892 (study PRJEB29588, sample SAMEA2154561) | human gut metagenome | biome: human gut; feature: human-associated habitat; material: faeces | place: Denmark | collected 2008/2010 ... | reverse complement strand
TATTTTATCAGAACTTTTACAAAAGTCAAGACGTGATTTTTTTAAAAGAAAAAGATGACGTGTAGAATATACGAAGATTTCCATGCAATTTTGAGCAGAACCAACAAAAATTGAAAAAAATCCGCGCAGGTGATTGAATTTTATAAAAAAGAATTATAAAATCAGTTCATAAATGTTGCGGCGCAGTCTGCCCCCGGCGACTGCGGCGGAAAAGGAGGCAGCCATGTATTTTATCGGTATCGATCTCGGCACGTCCGCGTGCAAGCTGCTGCTGGTGGATGAAGCCGGCACGATCGTGAACGAGGTCACGCACGAGTATCCGCTCATCTTCCCACACCCCGGCTGGTCGGAGCAGAAGCCCGAGGACTGGTGGAGCGCAGTTGTGACCGGTGTTCCCGAGTTGCTGCGCGGCTTTGACGCAAGTGAAGTTGCAGGCATCGGCTCCGGCGGGCAGATGCACGGGCTTGTCGCGCTGGATGAACACGATCACGTCATCCGCCCGGCCATTCTCTGGAACGACGGCAGAACGTTCAAAGAGGTGGAGTATCTCAACAACGTCGTCGGCAAGGACAGGCTGTCAGAGCTGACGGCAAACATCGCTTTTGCGGGCTTTACGGCGCCGAAGCTCCTCTGGATGCGCGAAAACGAGCCGGAAAACTTCAAAAAAATCGCAAAGATCATGCTCCCGAAGGACTATCTGACCTATAAGCTCACCGGCGTCCACGCCTGCGATTACTCCGACGCCTCCGGCATGCTTCTGCTGGATGTTGCACACAAGCGCTGGTCGCAGGAAATGCTGGACATCTGCGGCATTTCGGAATGCCAGATGCCGAAGCTGTTTGAAAGCTTCGAGGTCGTTGGCACGCTGACCAAGAAAGCTGCGCAGACACTGGGACTGCCGGAAACCGTGAAGGTCGTGGCTGGTGCGGGCGATAACGCCGCTGCTGCGGTCGGCACAGGAACAGTCGGCGCAGGCGGCTGCAATATCTCGCTCGGTACGTCCGGGACGATCTTCATTTCGTCCGACAAATTCGGCGTTGACCCCAACAATGCGCTTCACGCTTTTGCCCACGCCGACGGCGGCTACCATCTCATGGGCTGTATGCTCTCTGCTGCCAGCTGCAACAAGTGGCTGTGCGAAGAAATTCTCAAAACGTCCGATTTCGCGGGCGAACAGGCGGATATCACCGACGAAAAGCTCGGCGAAAATCACGTCTATTTCCTGCCGTACCTCATGGGCGAGCGCAGCCCCATCAACGATACGAACGCCAGAGGCACATTTACCGGCATGACGATGGATACGAGCCGCTCCGATCTCGTACAGGCGGTTCTGGAGGGGGTGGCGTTTGCCATCCGGGATTCGTTTGAGGTTGCCAAGTCTCTTGGCATCGAAATTCCGCGCTCGAACATCTGCGGCGGCGGCGCAAAGAGCCCCCTGTGGCGCAAAATTTTTGCAAATGTCCTCGGTATTCCGCTTGATATGGTCAAGACGGAGCAGGGCCCAGGCTATGGCGCGGCGATGCTCGCCATGGTCGGCTGCGGCAAGTTCGCCTCTGTGCAGGAGGCGGCGGACAAGCTCGTCGAGACCGCGTCCACGACCGAGCCGGACGCGGCGCTGACGGCAAAATACGAAGCCCGCTACCAGAGCTTCAAAAAGCTCTATCCCGCGCTGAAGGAGTTCTTCGCTGTAACGGTGTAAGTCAATCTGCACGTTCCGTGCAGGGGCGGACGACTCTGTCCGCCCGCAGAATGCAGCGATTTTCTGGAAATCTGCGGCGAATTCGCAACATTGATCGGGTCGACAGAGTCGCCGGCCCCTACAACGGAAGATAGGAGGGCAGCCCAATGTACGAAACCACCCGTCAGAGAGTCTGCAAGTGGCTTCTGCTTGCCGTGCTCGTCTTCTCCACGCTCGACGCCGCGCTGTTCGCCCTCTTCGATATCGGAATGGAACGGCTCGGGCTGCGGTGTCTCAATTCGTTCTTTGAGTACTATCTGCCAGAATTCTTTCCGGGAAAGCTGACCGTTTATGTTGCCGCGTTTGCGGGACTTGCCGCGCTCGTCGGCTGGATCCTTCTGGTCCGCGGAAACCACACGGGAACGGCCGTGATCTTTGCCGCCTCGATCCTTCCGGCGCTCAAAAGCTTTCTGATCTTCGTGACCAGCGTGCTGGCGCTGTTCAGCGCAGCGGATTTCGGCACGCAGGCGCTGGCATTCGCAAAGGATCTCGTGACATTCGTCACAGCCGGGCTGCCCATCGGATTGATGCTTTTCTGGAAGGGCCGCGGCTATTAAAACTTAGGAGGTAATCACATGTCTGAAAAAATGTATCCGATCCCGTTCAAGTCTCTGATGAACTGGATCGTCACCGAATACGCCCGCGAGGGTGAGATCTTCGGCGTGCATACGCCGTATTATGCCACCGGCAAGACGCTCCCCATCTTCGGCGAGACGATTGAGACCCCGTTCGGCCCGGCAGCCGGCCCCAACAGCCAGCTGGCACAGAACATCATCGCTGCGTATTTTGCCGGCGCCCGCTTCTTCGAGGTCAAGACGGTGCAGAAAATGGACGGCGAAGAACTGGCCCGCTGCGTGCCGCGTCCGTGCATTCTGGCCGCGGACGAGGGCTATAACCAGGAATGGTCAACCGAACTCGAGGTCCCGCAGGCGCAGAACGAGTATATTAAGGCCTGGTGCGCACTCAAGGTCCTGTCCAAGGTCTATGGCCTCGGCTCTCCGGACGGCTTCGTGTTCAATATGTCCGTCGGCTACGATCTCGAGGGCATTAAGGGCGAGAAGGTCAACAGTTATATCGACAACATGATGGATGCGTCGAACACAGCGCAGTTCAAAGAGTGCCTCGCCGTCCTGACCGAATTGTTCCCGGAGGAAAAGGACTTCATTGCCGCCATTTCCCCGCGCGTCAGTCGCAGCGTCACCGTTTCCACGCTCCACGGCTGTCCTCCGCAGGAGATCGAGCGCATTGCGTCCTATCTTCTGACCGAGAAGGGTCTGCACACCTTCGTCAAGTGCAATCCAACCATCCTTGGCTACAAGACCGCCCGCACCATTCTCGACTCCATGGGCTATGACTACATCGTCTTCGACGAGCATCATTTCAACGAGGATCTGCAGTGGGCCGATGCCGTGCCGATGTTTGAACGCCTGCAGGCGCTGGCAGACTCCAAGGGCCTGGAGTTCGGCCTGAAACTTTCCAATACCTTCCCCGTTGATACGACTCGGAACGAATTGCCCGGTACCGAAATGTACATGTCCGGCCGCAGCCTCTTCCCGCTGACCATTGAGATGTGCAGCCGTATCAGCCGTCAGTTTAACGGCAAAATGCGCATTTCCTTCGCGGGCGGCGCGGAATTCTTCAACTGCGACAAGCTGTTTGCCGCAGGCATCTGGCCCATCACCGTCGCGACCACCATCCTGAAGCCCGGCGGATACAACCGTCTGGCCCAGATGGTCGAAAAGACGGAAAAGCTGCCGTATCACGCGTTCAATGGCACGGATTCCGCCGCGATCAGCGATATGTCCGCCGCCAGCCACAGCGACTTCCATCACCTCAAGCCCATCAAGCCCCTGCCTGCGCGCAAGAGCGAGGAGAAGGTGCCCCTCATCGACTGCTTCACCGCACCCTGCAAGGGCGGCTGCCCAATTCATCAGGACATTCCGGAGTACATGGAACTTGTCCGCCGCGGACTGTACGGCCCGGCGTTGAAGCTGATCACGGAAAAGAACCCGCTGCCGTTCCTGACCGGCACGATCTGCGCGCACCGCTGCCAGAACAAGTGCTCCCGCAACTTCTATGATGAATCCGTCCATATCCGCGATACCAAGCTGGTTGCAGCGGAAAATGGTTACGGCGCGCTCATGGCCTCGCTGAAGCCGACCGAAAAGCTGCCCGGCAAGAAGGCTGCAATCATCGGCGGCGGTCCGACCGGCATTGCGGCTGCCTACTTCCTCGCCCGCGGCGGCGTGGAAACCACGATCTTCGAGCGCGAAGCGAAGCTCGGCGGCGTGCCGCGCTATGTCATTCCCGCGTTCCGCATCTCCGACGAAGCGCTTGACAAGGATGTTGCCCTCATGGAGCGTCTCGGCGTGGAAGTCAAATGCGGCGCACCGGCCCCGAGCGTTGACGAACTCAAGAAGATGGGCTATACGCACATCCTGATGGCAACCGGCGCATGGCAGGCAGGCGAACTCGGCATTCCCGGTAATGTCAAGGGTGTCATCGGCTGGATGAAGGAAATGAAGCAGCAGGTCAAGCCGTGCCTCGAGGGCCATGTGGTCGTCGTCGGCGCAGGCAACACCGCCATGGACGCAGCCCGCGTCGCCAAGCGCATGGGCGCAGCCTCCTCCACGATCGTCTACCGCCGCACGAAGAAGGAAATGCCCGCCGATGAGCATGAGCTGAAGCTTGCCATCGACGAGGGCGTGAAGCTGGTCGAGCTGGCGGCTCCCGTCGAGCAGAAGGACGGCAAGCTGGTCTGCAATCAGATGAAGCTTGGCGAACCTGACGCATCCGGCCGCCGCAGCCCCGTCGCCACCGGCGAAACGTTTGAACTTCCGTGTGACCTTGTTATTTCTGCGATCGGCGAGAAGGTTGACGCGAAGCTTATGGCCGAAAACGGCATTGAAATGGGCCGCAAGGGCCCGGCCTTCAAGACCAACATCGAAAACGTCTGGTCGGCTGGCGATGCGCACAGAGGCCCCGCTACCGTTGTCGAGGGCATTGCGGACGCCGCTGCGTTTGCAGAGGCCGTCATCGGCAAGGCACATGCTTATGAAATTCCGGAGCAGGCCTATCCCACCAAGGCCGACGCGATTGCGAAGAAGGGTATCCTGAAGATGGCCTCCTGCGCCTGCTGCGAGGGCGGCCGCTGCCTCGACTGCAACACCGTCTGCGAAAACTGCGTCGATTCCTGCCCGAACCGCGCAAATGTCGTGGTGAAGCTGACCGACGGCCGTCACGAGATCGTTCACATCGACAAGATGTGCAACGAGTGCGGCAACTGCACGCAGTTCTGCCCGTATGCGTCCGAGCCGTGCCATGACAAGTTCACACTCTTCCAGACCGAAAAGGACATGAACGAGAGCGAAAACAAGGGCGTCCTGTTCCTCGGCGGCGACAAGATTCGTGTCCGTCTGGAAAAAGACGAGGTGCTCGATCTGTCCCAGCCGAACGAACTGCCGCAGGATATCGAGACTCTGATCCTCACGCTCCGCAGCAAATACAGCTATCTCTACACCGAATAAGCCAAACCATCAAGCGCCCTTCTCCAATCCCGGAGAAGGGCGCATTGGCATATGAAATGCCCGCTGCACGAGGCTGTGCAGCGGGCGAACATTTATCCAATACCGAGCATGGCGGTCGCAAATGCGAAATAGACGAGCAGGGAAAGGAAGTCCACGATCGTCGTGATGATCGGGGAGGCCATCACGGCCGGGTCGAAGCCAAGCTTTTTTGCCAGCAGCGGCAATGTGGAGCCGACGATCTTGGCAAGGCAGACCGTCACGGCCATCGTCGCGCAGACGACAAACGCGACGAGATACGTCACGCTCTCGCTCTTTAACAGCAGCATATCGATCACGATGATCTTTGCGAAGCAGGCAACGGCCAGGCACACGCCGCAAAGGACGGACACGCGGATTTCCTTCCAGACCACGCGGCCCAGATCGCGGAACTCGATCTCGTTCAGGCTGATGCCGCGGATAATCGACACGCAGGCCTGCGAACCGGAATTACCGCCGGTGTCCATCAGCATCGGGATGAACGCTGTGAGGCACGGGAGGGCAGCCAGCGAATTTTCAAATTTCGTAATGACGATGCCTGTCAGCGTCGCCGAAACCATCAGCAGCAGCAGCCACGGGATACGGTTTTTCCAGATCTCGATGGGCGTTGACCGCATGTACGGATGTTCGGACGGCAGCATAGCAGCCATCTTTTCCATATCCTCCGTAGCCTCGTCTTCCATGACGTCCATGGCGTCGTCGAAGGTTACGATGCCGACCAGCCGGTTTTCTGTGTCAACGACCGGCAGAGCGAGGAAATTGTACTTGCTGAACATCTGCGCGACCTGCTCTTTATCGTCGAGCGTGCCGACGGTAATGACGTGCTCCTGCATGATGGATTCAATGGTCGCGTCGTCGTCTTCACACAGAAGCAGATCCTTGACGCTTGTGAGGCCAATCAGCTTATGGCCGCGCGTCACATAGCAGGTGTAGATCGTCTCCTTGTCGATGCCCGTGCGGCGGATGCGCAAAATCGCTTCCTCGACCGTCATATTCGGGCGCAGGGAGACATATTCGGTGGTCATGATCGAGCCGGCGGAATCCTCCGGATAACGCAGAATCTCATTGATCTGCTTGCGCATGTCCGGCTCGGCTTGGGATAAGATGCGCTGCACGACGTTCGCGGGCATTTCCTCTACGATATCGACAGCATCATCGACGTAAAGTTCGTCGATGACTTCCTTCAGTTCGGAATCCGAGAAGCCCTGAATGAGCAGTTCCTGCGCCTCCGGCTCCATTTCAACGAACGTTTCGGCGGCCAGTTCCTTGGGCAGAAGCCGGAACAGGAGCGGCAGACGTGCCTGATCAAGATCGTCAAAAATAGCGGCGATATCGGCGGGATTCATCGTACTGAGGATGTCTCGCAGAGAATGATACTTCTTCTCATCGAGCAGCATGGTCAAGGTTTTTTGCAGGGAAAAATTGTTTTCTGCCATGTCTTGTTCCTCCTAAAATAAGTGAATAGGAAGGTAAAGACACAACGCAGGCACATCGCTCGAAGAATTACGAGGGCTGTAAGCACCGGACGCCCAAGGGCGGCTGGGACTCAAGCCGACTTCGGCCTGCGGATGTGCCGCTACTACTTCCTGCGTCCATTTGTGCTTCCCCCTTTTTGTTTCAGATCATGGGCAGTTTGGAAACGGCCCAACTTATATAATAGGTTGGTTTTCCTGGTTTGTCAACCGAAATCCGAACGAATCACAGTAGAATTTTGACGAATATTGTGTTATGATAATCAAAAAGCTGACAAGAGGTGTCAAAATGGCAACAGAAAAGATCTATTATCAGGATGCGCACCAGGCGGCGTTTCAGGCGCGGGTGCTGTCCTGCCAGCCGGGAAAGCATGGCTATGACGTTGTGCTGGACAGAACCTGCTTTTATCCCGAGGGCGGCGGCCAGCCGGGTGACACCGGCTTCCTGTCCGGCGTCCGCGTGACCGACACGCATGAGCGCAGCGGTGAGATCGTCCACTTCTGTGAACAGCCGCTTGCCGAGGGGCAGACCGTCGATGGGCAGATCGATTATGAGCGCCGCTTCGCGTTTATGCAGCTGCACTCCGGCGAACACATTCTCTCCGGCGTTGTCCACCGCCGCTTCGGCTATGAAAACGTCGGCTTCCACATGGGCGCAGATTTTGTAACTATCGATTTTTCCGGCATGCTGACGCCAGAAGAGTTGTCCGCCGTCGAGGCGGAGGCCAACGAGTGGGTCTGGAAAAACGTTCCGATTGAGATCGCATACCCGGACGCAGAGGCACTGAAAACCATCCCCTACCGCAGCAAGAAGGAACTGACCGGGCAGGTGCGCATCGTGACGATTCCCGGCGCGGATATCTGTGCCTGCTGTGGTACGCATGTGTCAAATACCGGTGAGATTGGCCTCATCAAAATTTTCTCCTGCGTGAAGTTCCACGACGGTGTGCGGCTGGAACTTCTGTGCGGCAGACGTGCGCTCGCTTACCTCAGTGAGATCGCCGAGCAAAACCGGCGCGTGTCCGGTCTGCTGTCGGCAAAGCCGTTGGAGACGGCCGCCGCTGTGCAGCGGCTTTTGGATGCAGAGGCTGCGCAGAAGCAGCGCGCGGCCGGCTTGGAGGAAGCCGTATTTGCGCAGAAGGCGCAGGCGCTCATGGGGAAGGGGAATGTCCTGTTGTTTGAGCCGGCGATGAGTCCCGACAGCCTGCGGCGGCTGACCGATCTTGTCATGTCAGCCTGTGGCGGCCGCGCGGCCATTTTTGCAGGCAGCGATGCGGAGGGCTATAAATACGCTGTCGGCGAACAAAACGGCGATCTGCGGCAGTTGGTAAAAGATTTGAATGCACAGCTTCACGGGCGCGGCGGCGGCAAGCCGTTTTTTGTGCAGGGCAGCGTACAGACAGGCCGTGCGGAGATCGAAGCGTTCTTCGCGGGCCGCTGAGGAGGAACGTGTATGCTGCAAGATTTGTATCCGCACGTTTATCACAATGAAATGGCTTGGAAAGCGCCCGCACCGGACGATATCGCACTGATTTTCGCGCCGGATCGGACGATCTACTGCGGTCTGGAAGGCAGTACGCTCACGCTGCCCAGGATGCGCGATATAACAGACGGCGAGGTGCAGTACGCGTTTTCCATTGACGAAACAGCGTATTATCTCGTCTCCGCTCACCCCGGGGAGACAGACGCGTTCCGCTATCTTCCTTCCGCGTTGCTCCGCGCCATGACAGACAAGGGCTTCACCAAGCAGGAGCTGCTGGCCTCCGGGCTGGTGGTCAACGGGAAAAACGGCGGGCTGTACGATAAGTTCCGCAACCGGCTGATGCTGCCGGTCATCGACGTGCGGGGCGACGTGGTGGGCTTCGGCAGCCGCGTGATCGACAAGTCGGAGCCGAAATATATGAACACCACCGAAACGGTGGCCTACAGTAAGCGCCGGGTGCTCTACGGCCTGAACCTGGCCAAAAAGACCAAGCGGCCCAACATGATCTTGTGCGAGGGCAACCTGGACGTGGTGACGCTGCATCAGGCGGGGTTCGACAACGCGGTGGCCTGCATGGGCACGGCGCTGACCCAGGAGCAGATACGTCTGCTGAGCCGCTTCACCAAGGAGCTGGTGCTGTGCTACGACAACGATGGCGCGGGCCAGATGGCCACGGACCGGGCGCTGGAGCTGCTGCAGAACAGCGAGTTCACCGTGAAGGTCCTGCGTCTGCCGCAGCGATTGGTGGATGGACATTATGTAAAGCAGGATGCCGACGACTTTATCAAATACCAGGGTAGGGACGCCTTTGAGCAGCTGCTTTCCGGCAGTGCAAACGGCATTGAATTCACGATGTCTGAGATTGCGGCCAAGTATGACCTGAAGGACGACAAGGGTCGCATCGCCTACGCGGGGGAGATTGCTGAAACATTATGTAAATTAAATGACCCCGTGGAACGGGAGGTATATACCACCCGGGCCGCCGAGGCGGCGTCCCTGCCGGCGGAGGCCATGCGGATGGAGGTCCAGCGGGCCGCCAAGCGGGTGCAGGCCAAGGCACGGAAGGCGCAGGAGCGTCAGGAGATGAACCCGATATCGGCCCTGCAGCCCGCGGACCGCAGCATCCGTTATCAGAATGTACGCAGCGCGCTGGCGGAGGAGGGCGTTATCCGTCTGCTGATGCAGGACGAGAGCCTGTTCCCGCCGGAAATGCCGGTGCAGCCGGAGGAATTTTCCTCACCGCTGCTGGGGCGCATCTACGGTGAGCTGTGGCAGCGGCGGGGACACGCGAGCATGGCGGCGCTGGCCGCGGTGCTGACGCCGGAGGAGATGAACCACCTGACGGCGCTGCTGCAAAAACCGGAATCCGCAGCCAACGCGCCGCAGGCGCTGGCGGATTACATACGCATCATTCGGGAAGAACACACCAAGCGCACCGGCGGCACGGATCCGCTGGCGGCGGCGATGGAGACGTATAAAGATAAAAAAGGTTACGGAGGAAAGCGAACATGACCGAAGAAAAGTACACTGCGGAGCAGTTGGAGCAGATGGCGGACCAGCTTTTGCAGGAGGCCGCGCCGGCGCAGGAGAAGCCAGCCAAGGGCGGCCTGGACGAAAAGACCATCGCGTCCCTGCCGGCGGCCGCGCTGCTGAACGGCAACGAGAAGCTGCGCGACCTGTTTACCAAGGGTAAGAAGAAGGGAAAGCTGGATGCCGGTGAGTTGTCCGACGTGCTGGACGAGCTGGACCTGGAGAGCGAGCAGATGGACTCCATCTACGACTCTCTGGAGCAGTTGGGCATCGAGGTAGGCAGCGAGGATTTCCTGGCCGACCTGCCCGATGAGGATGGCGAGCCCGCTATGGATGAGATCGCCGAGATCGAGGAGGAGGAACTGGTCGACCCCAACACGCTGGTGGACAGCTTCAACATTGACGATCCCGTGCGTATGTACCTGAAGGAGATCGGCAAGGTGCCCCTGCTGACCGCCGATCAGGAGGTGGAGCTGGCCACCGTTATGTCCGCCGGCCGCGAGGCCGAGGCGCGTGTGGCGCAGGCCGAGGCGGACGGCGAGACCATCCCTGAGGCGGAGATGGCCGAGCTGAAAAAGCAGATCAAGGCCGGCGAGAAGGCCAAGCAGCAGCTGGCCGAGGCCAATCTGCGTCTGGTGGTGTCCATCGCCAAGCGCTATGTGGGCCGCGGTATGCTGTTCCTGGACCTGATCCAGGAGGGCAATCTGGGCCTGATCAAGGCCGTGGAGAAGTTCGACTACACCAAGGGCTATAAGTTCTCCACCTACGCCACCTGGTGGATCCGTCAGGCCATCACCCGTGCCATCGCCGATCAGGCGCGTACCATCCGAATCCCCGTCCACATGGTGGAGACCATCAACAAGGTCATCCGTGTGTCCCGCCAGCTGCTGCAGGAGTTGGGCCACGACCCCAGCCCCGAGGAGATCAGCGCCGAGATGAATATGCCCGTGGACAAGGTCCGCGAGATATTGAAGATCGCCCAGGAGCCCGTGTCGTTGGAGACGCCCATCGGCGAGGAGGAGGACAGCCATCTGGGCGACTTCATCCCCGACGAGGCCGCATCCGAGCCCAGCGAGGCCGCCAGCTTTACCCTGCTGAAGGAGCAGCTGGTGGACGTGCTGGGTACCCTGACGCCCCGGGAGGAGAAGGTGCTGAAGCTGCGCTTCGGTATCGAGGACGGCCGTACCCGCACGCTGGAAGAGGTAGGCAAGGAGTTCAACGTCACCCGTGAGCGTATCCGCCAGATCGAGGCCAAGGCCCTGCGTAAGCTGCGGCACCCCTCCCGCAGCAAGAAGCTCAAGGACTTCCTGAACTGAGGCGGACCATGAAGCGGGTAGTTCTGGCGCTGCTGGCGGTGCTGCTGCTGGCGCCGTCCCTGGCCTGGGGCGACGACAGCCGGCACTATGAATTCCGCCTTGCCGCCAACGGAGAGGCGACGTACCATGCCGCCGCCGGCGATACCGTTACGGTATCGCTTACCCTGTGCCGGACCACCGGCACAGGGCCGATGTTCGCCATGCAGGACGAGATATGCTTCGATCCTGCCTTCTTCGCCTATCAGCCTGATGGCACCCTGCTCCGCGAGGGCGTCAAGACGACGCTGGTCACGCTGCGTGATGGCCGTCAGGCGGTCTACATGAATTGCGTAGACTTTGGCGGCGGCGCGGACTGGGCGGATGAGACGGTCGTCGGCTCCTTTCAGCTGAAGGTCCTGGCCGACGGCGGTGCGTCCGCCATAACCGGCAGCCATTACCTGGTGTCCACCGAGGACGGCATGGGCCGCTATGCCGCCGCTGCCCGGGACGTCACGGTGGTGGTGTCAGAGCAGTGCCGCGTGACCTTCCAAAGTAACGGCGGCAGCGGCGTAGCGCCGGCGGAGGTGCTCCGTGGAACGCCCCTGACGCCGCCGCAGGCGCCCACCCGCTCGGGCTATCGCTTCACCGGCTGGTACAGTGACTACGACCTGACCCGCCCCTGGGATTTCAATGCGCCGGTCACGGCGGATATGACGCTGTATGCCGCCTGGCAGCCTCTGCC
>ERZ779892.3195-NODE-3195-length-11824-cov-4.667601_pt1 | contig 11824 bp, 10 predicted proteins | sample MGYA00511552_ERZ779892 | MGnify/ENA primary metagenome ERZ779892 (study PRJEB29588, sample SAMEA2154561) | human gut metagenome | biome: human gut; feature: human-associated habitat; material: faeces | place: Denmark | collected 2008/2010 ... | reverse complement strand
TATACTCATCATTTATTTCACTTGAAATTGAATAAACAGAACTTGAAGAAGAAACAAATGAAGAAGATGACGAACTAGATGAAATAAAATTTTCATTTGAGCAAGAAGTTAGTGCAATAAGTATTATAGGTACAATTATTTTTTTATTCATAACATTTATAAAACCGCTTACATTTAAATGATATCATTTATTTTTCTTTTTATAAAGCATTACTTTGATATTTATAGATTTTTTCTACTTTATTTTTAAATTTTTGAGATTTTACTCTTCTTTTTAATTATCAAGATATCTTGTATAATATTTATGGTGAAAAATATGTTAAGAGATAATACTAACGTTGTACGAATCAGAAATAAATTATTAGGCGGTAAAAATAAAATTTTAGTCCAAACCATGGCGAAGACTAAAACTAGCAACACCGAAGCTATCATTAAACTAGCAAATGATTTATATATAGCTGGAGCTGATCTTCTCCGTGTTTCAATTTTGGATGAGCATGATGCTAAAAGTCTAAAAACCATCGTTGATAATTCTCCTTTGCCTATAATTGCTGATCTTCATTTCAACAAAGATTTAGCACTAAAAGCTATTGATAATGGCACTGATAAAATTCGAATTAATCCAGGTAATTTCCATCAAGACGATCTGAAGGAAATCATTGAAAGAGCTAAATATTTTAATATTCCTATAAGAATAGGTATTAATTCTGGTTCTTTATCTTTAAATCACACTAAAGATACTTCTTCGATCAATGAATATTTTTCATTGCTTGATTCTACAATTGATATTTTTAAAAAATATGATTATGACAAGAATTTGGTTTTAGCTTTGAAATCTACTGATCCTAATTTAACATTTAAATTATATCGTGCTGCTGCGGAGCTTTATCCTTACCCTCTTCATATCGGTCTTACCGAAAGTGGATTTGGTCCTGTTGGTGCGATTAGATCTTCAATCTGTCTTGTTCCTCTTCTGCAGCTTGGTATTGGTAATACAATTAGAATTTCTCTTTCTGATTCTCCTATTACTGAGGTAGAAACTGTCAATGCACTTTTAAAAGGGTTAGGATTAAAAAATGATGTTCCAACACTTATAACTTGCCCTACATGCGGAAGAACACAGTGCGATGTTTCAAATTTAGCTAAAAGAATATCGGAATTGTTATTGCCGATTGAAGCTGATATCAAAGTTGCTATTATGGGTTGTCCTGTCAATGGCCCTGGCGAAGCTAAAGATGCTGATTTTGGCCTAGCGGGCACAAAAAATGCTTATTTGACTTTTGAAAGAGGAAAAAAAGGGACAATTCTCAAAGAAGAAGAAGCTTATCAATGGATGAAAAATAAATTGTCAAGTTTTAAAAAACGTTGCATATAATACTATTGATGAACGACTTTATATCGAATGCTTTATTAAATATTTCTCCGGAAAATGCTTGTCGCTTGGCTAAAAGATATGGTGCTGATTTCACTGTCGATGAGGCAAAGATTATCCTACCTTTTCTTCGACTTCATAAAAATGAATTAAAAAAAGAAAATAAAGATAAATTACTTGTTCTTGCGAAAGGCAAATTCCCGCCATCAACTTATAACAAAATTGCAATATTGGTAAAAAAATATGCGTAATAAAAGAGCTTCAAAGTCTAATGGTTAGACCCTGAAGCTTTTTTTAATTAGATTTTTGCACATCTTTTTTTCTCAAATTTGTGCGGATAATTTTTCTTTTATGTCTTTCTTTAGCTCTTTCAGCAGCTACTTTCATTTTTTTCTTGTAATTAGGTTTAACCTTATTAGTTCTTACTTTATTGACTGCTGCACGAATTTGCTTTTCTAAAACTTCATTATTTCCCTTAGTTGTTTTCTTGTTCTCCAAAAGGTTTCTATCAGCTTTTAATTCATCATTTTTCAATGTGAAGTAATCAAATATTACACCTTTTTTTATAAGTTCTTTGACTTTTTGTACATCTCCTGGGACATAGAAAACATATGAATTACCTTCTTTATCAAAGCGTCCTGTTCTTCCAGCACGATGGAAGTAGTAGACTAAATCTTTTGGTAAATCGACGGAGATTACATCGGTTACATCGGGAATATCAACTCCTCTTGCAGCTAAATCTGAAGCGAGAAGAATATGTGTTTCATCGCGATTAAATTCATTATAAGCTCTTTTTTGATCGCGTTTTGGAAGATCTCCATGAATGACAGAAAATGGTTTACCTAGTTTAATCAAATGATTTTTAACTTCATCGATATCTTCTTTTTTGGAAACAAAGACGATTGTCTTATATGGATTATGAGCGCGGATGAAACTACAAACTGCTTCACCTTTACTCATATTTCTAATATTGACAAGGTGATGTTTTACTCTGCTGGCATTGATTGAATTATCGGAAACATCAATGACATCACAGGCTTTGATATATTTTTTTACAAGCGTAAGGACATGTTCATCAATAGATGCGGTAAATATAGATTTACTTGCTGAAGTTTGCCAAGATAAAATCTCTTCAACCTCTGCGGCAAAACCACCGAATATCAACATATCTCCCTCATCAAAAACTATTCTTTTCAGCGGTTTCAAATTAGCGCTTTGCGGTAATAGTAAAGCCATTTTTGGTGTAGCTATAACTATATCGGATTGTATTTTTTTCTCAAAACTTTCGCCATCGATTATTGTTTGATAAGTGAAATTATACCCCGCTTTTTTTATTTTAGCTAAAACATCTTTAACTTGGTTGACAAGCACTTTTGTCGGAACAATGATAAGGCCTTGAACACCATTAATATCGCTTAAATCAGAAAGCATCGGCACTAAGTAAGCTAAGGTTTTACCACTTCCTGTTGGAGCTTTGCAAACTAAAGATTTATTGTTCAAAAAACTTGGAATACTTTTTTCTTGAACAGGAGACATGTCGACAAAACCAAGTTCCTTCAATATTTTAACAAGCGGAGTTGGAATATTATATGCAGCAAAACTACTCATTTTCGTCCTCTACTTTAATATGAAGAATTTTTAATGCTTCTTCAGGAACGGTAGAAGGTGCGCTGGACATTGGACAGCAAGCTTGCAGATTTTTTGGGAAAGCGATGACATCATGAATATTATCAGTATGGCATAAAATCATTGAAAGACGATCAAGACCAAAGGCAAAACCACCATGAGGAGGGGTACCAAATTTCAATGCATCGATGAAGAATCCAAATTTCTTTTCAATATCTTCATCAGTAAAACCTAAGATTTCAAAAATCTTTTGCTGAACTTTTGAATCATAAATTCTTAAAGATCCTGATGATAATTCAATACCATTGATAACAGTATCGTAAGCATAGGATAAAGCTTTTGTTGGATCAGTATCAAGATAATGCAAATCTTCATCTCTTGGTCTGGTAAATGGATTTGATAAAGATACTATTTCTCCATTTTCTCTTCCAAAAATCGGCCAGTCTATGACAAATAATGGTTTATATACATTATCGTCTACAAGATTTAATCTTTCGGCATATTCTTTTCTAATAGCACCTAAAGCCATTGATAAATTTGTATAATCTTCATTGTTTTCAACGAGAATTAAAAGATCATTTTCTTGTAGGTCAAATTCTTTATTCAATTTATCTATTTCTTCTTGTGAGAAATTTTTAACTGCTGAACCAGTTAATTGTCCGGCATTATATTTTAAGAAAATTGCGGAACGAATATGATAATTCTTCAATAAAAGGTTATCATTGTCTTGCATTTTTCTTGTACAACTTGGTCCATAACCAGGTACTTTTAATCCTTTTATATGAGTATTTTTGAAAGGTGCAAAATTGGTGTTTTCAAAAATGTTATCGATATCATGAAGGAATAATTCATAGCGTAAATCTGGTTTATCAGAACCATATTTAGATATACATTCTGAATATGGTAAAACAGCAAAATCTTCAAGATCGACATCGATGGTATCTTTAAAGACTTTTTTCAAACTGCCCTGAATGATATTCAAGACGTCTTGTCTTTCAACGAAACTCATTTCAACATCAAGCTGAGTAAATTCTGGTTGTCTATCAGCTCTTAAATCTTCATCGCGATAGCATCTTGCAACTTGATAATATCTATCGATATTACCGACCATTAATAATTGCTTATAAATCTGCGGAGATTGTGGCAAGGCATAAAAACAACCGGGTTTTGTTCTAGAAGGAACCAAGTAATCGCGGGCGCCTTCAGGTGTCGACTTAATAAGTGTTGGAGTTTCAACTTCAAGAAAACCATTTTCATCAAAATAGTGATGGAAACTTTGAATCATTTTAGCACGTAAGACCAAATTTTTTTGCAAAGTAGGTCTTCTCAAATCTAGATAGCGAGATTTTAATCTGGTATCTTCAAGTGCATCGGTTTTATCGGCGATAATAAATGGTGGGAGAAGACTTTCAGAAAATACTTTGATTTTTTCAGCTTTTATTTCAATTAAGCCAGTAGGAATATTTTTATTAGGGGAGGAACGAAGAATAACTTCTCCTTCAACTTGAACACAATATTCGGATTTTAATGGTTCTTTTTCAAATTCTTTAGCATCGATAGAAATTTGTGTGATGCCATATCTATCGCGCAAATCAACAAAGACTAAAAAACCGAGATTTCTTACTTTGGAAACCCAACCACATAATGTAACTTTTTCACCAACATTAGCTTCTGTTAATTCGCCACATGTTTTTGTTCTTAACATATTTACCTCTATTCTATTTAACAAGCTCAGCAATTTCTTGAGTATTATTTATATCAATTGCCTTTTGTTCTCTAGTAACTAAATTTTTTAATTGGTAACCTTCAGGTGTTTTAAAAAGAATGTTTTTAACTTTTAAACGATCAGCCATCTTCAAAGCGCCATTGAGCTTTTTTCCTTCGGTTGGACTCAGAACACTGATTCCTAAATTGCGAAGTTCATGTTTTAAATTAAATAATTCTTTTTTATCTTCTTCAGATACTACAACCATTAAATTTGGACCTTCAAATTTATATGTATCGCCAAGAGTCAATAATAGACGATCAAGTCCAAAGGAAAAACCGACTCCATTAAAAGCGGGACCACCAAGAGTTTCCATCAATTTATCATACCGTCCACCGCCTCCTAAAGCTCCTAATTCTAAATGGTTTGCTTCATAGGCTTCAAAAACTGGTCCTGTATAATAATCTAATCCGCGGACTAATTTATCATCTAGTGTATATTTAACATTGCAACTATCTAAGAGTTCTAATAATTTTGCAAATTTTTTCTTATCTTCATCGATGAGATAATCTTTTAAAAGTGGAGCTTTTAAAACTAGTTCATGGTCTTCAGGAACCTTGCAATCTAAAATTCTTAGTGGATTTAATTCTAAACGCTTCTGGCAATCCGTACATAATTTATCTTTTAAAGGTGTGAAGTAATCTACTAATGCTTTTCTGTAATTGCTTCTTGAAATATCGCCACCTAAATTATTTAATTTAATGATTGGATCAATTCCCAAGGCTTTCAATCCATCGACCATCACTAATATTGCTTCGGCAACAGTCGAATCATCTAAATTCAAATCCGTAAATTCAATTCCCCATTGATGTGGTTCTCTATATCTTCCTTGCTGAGGTCTTTCATAGCGGAAAATTGAACCTGAGTAATAAAGTTTTAAAGGAAGATCTGGGCTAGCATAGAGTTTATTTTCAATAATAGCACGCATGATTCCAGCTGTAAATTCTGGTCTTAATGAATAATCATGATCGCCTTTATTGGCTAAATCAAAAGTTTCTTTCATGACAATATCGGTGCTATTACCAACTCCTCTTTTAAATAATCGGCTTTCTTCATACATTGGAATTTGTATTGGAGAAGCACCATAATTTGTGGCAACACTATTTAAGATATCGACAATTTTATTATAAGAGCGAGCTTTATCATAAAGCATATCTTGTGTACCACGTGGTTTTGTAAATATATTGCTCATATTTTCTTCCTTTCTTTAATGTATAACACGTCTTATATCATAGACGCTATTAATATTAAGTAATTGCTGTGTCAAAGTATTTAAATACGCAACATCTTTAACCATTACTGTTACTGATATTGTTGTTGTATTATTGCTGGCATGATATTTTGCATTAACTTTATAAACTTGAACCTTAATCTGTGAAAAGCAATTTAAAACATCGATTAAAAGATTATTTCGATCATAGCATTCGATTGAAATATCGACTGGATAATCTTTTTTCTCAGCATTTGGATTCCAGATTACAGGAATTAATCTATTATGTTCTTGACAGACATTTGGACAAGATACTCGATGAACTTTTATCCCATTTCCTTTAGTAATATAACCGATGATATCATCACCGGGAATAGGAGTACAACAACTAGCTAGAGAAATTAGACTTCGATCACCATTTTCTAATGTTACCGCATCTTGAATATTGCGATTGACATTGCGCTTATTAACATTGTTTTTTAAATCATCAAGTGTTTCTTCTTGTGAGCGTTCTAATCCAAGATATTCAATAATATTGAGTGGCATTATTGTTTTGCTGTTTAAAAGTAAATATAGTTCATCAGCGTTTTCAACATTGAAATGTTCGAAAAGCTTTTTAGTCATAATCTTATCGATGTTCGCCTTAATTTTTCTTTCGCGGAAGCTGACAGCTAGTGAATTTCTTCCTTTTTGAATATTGTCTTGGCGAATAAAATCAGAATTTTGCTTCATCAAGAATTTACGGATATGACTTTTAGCAATGCTAGATGTAGCCATATTCAACCATTCTGAATTCGGTGTAGCATTTTTATTGGTGATAATTTCAACTACATCTCCTGTCTGCAATACTCGAGAAATAGGTACCATCTGATTATTTACTTTAGCACCAGCTAAAGTATTTCCAACATCAGTATGGATCTTATAGGCGAAATCAATCGGCGTTGAACCATTTGGCAGAGTCACTACTTTTCCTTTTGGGGTAAAAACATAGACATTGGCATCAAAGATATCATGTTGTAGGGCTTCAACATATTCTTTGGCATTTCCATCTTGAATTTCATTGGTGACAGAAACAAAATCACGGAACCAATGCAATTGCTCTTCGATTTCTTGTTGCTCTGTTTTAGCATCATATTTTTTGTTTTCTTTATAGCGCCAATGAGCAGCAACACCTTCTTCGGCGATTTCATCCATCTTTTTAGTACGGATTTGTATTTCAAAAGTATGACCATCACCAGTAACAATTGTCGTATGGAGCGATTGGTACATGTTTGGTTTCGGCATTGCAATATAATCTTTAAAACGTCCTGGAATCGGCTTGAAATTAGCATGGATATAACCGAGTAATTCATAGCAATTCATTTCGGTTTCTGTAATTATTCTCAAGGCCATAATGTCGTAAATATCATCAAAGGCTTTCCCTTTGACATACATTTTTTTATAGATTGAATAAATAGATTTTACACGTGAAGTGATTTCAAACAAAATATTAGTTGGAGTTAAAATTTCGACAATCTTATTCTTTAAAACATCGATGGCATTCTTCATGTTTGTACTTTGTCTTGAAAGTAAATTTTCAATTTCTTCAAATTTTTCTCTTTCAAGATAAAATAAAGATAAATCTTCCAGTTCTGTTTTTACTTGTGATAAACCTAATCTATGGGCGATAGGCGCATAGACATCACGGGTTTCTTTAGCTATTTTTTTCTGCTTTTCTGGAGGTTGAAATTGAAGAGTACGCATATTGTGAAGACGATCTGCTAATTTAATAATAATTACGCGAATGTCTTTAGCCATTGCAATGAAAATTTTCCTGTGGCTTTCAGCTTCAAAATCAACATTGTGATAATCAGATAATCTTGTCACTTTGGTGACACCTTGAACAAGGTAACAGACTTCTTTCCCAAATTTTTCTGTAATTTCTTCTTCGGTTGTATCAGTATCTTCAATAGTGTCATGAAGTAATCCAGCGATAATTGTCGTTGGACCAGTATTCAATTCAGAAAGAATTCTGGCAACACCTAATAGATGGACAATGTATGGATCACCAGATTTACGGACCTGATTCTTGTGTTTTTCACTAGCAAAAAGATACGCTTGATAAATTTTATCAAGTTCTTCTGGATTATGAATGTATTTTGAATAAACGTTTTTCACGTCATCAAAAGTATAAATAGTATTCTTTATTTCCATACACAACCAACTTAATCTATTAAAAAATTAGAAATTATATTTTATCAAGCTTTCGTAAGGAATGGTTTTTTCTTCGTTGTTTACAATATCAGTAAGTTCAATTACTGCTAATGCACCAACAGGAATAGCGCCTATATCGCGGCACATTTTTGCAAGAGCTTCAATTGTTCCACCGGTGGCTATTAAATCATCGACAATGAGAACGCGCATACCTTTTTTTATAGCATCATAAGGAATGCATAAAACTTCTTGACCATATTCGATATCAAATTTTATCTGCAAGACTTTTCCAGGAAGCTTCCCTTCCTTTCTGGCCATGACAAAACCTTTGTTTAATTCATAAGCAACTGGTGTACCGAAAAGAAAACCACGAGATTCTGGGCCAATTATAACATCAGGTTCATATTTTTTAGCAGCTTTGGCCAATTCTTTAACAGTATATTTAAAAGCATCCTTATCAGCTAAAAGTGGACTGACATCTTTAAAAGAAATTCCTTCTTTTGGGAAACCTTCAACAACAGCAATATAATCTTTTAAATTCATGTTATACCTCTATTTCTACACGCAACAAAAACGCCTTATTATTTTAGCATATATTAAAAATAAATTCACTCACTTATAAATAAATAAACATTATCACTTTTTTCTTCGAATAAAAAAAGGTTATTTAAAAAACAACTGAATATGTATTACAATTAAATAAGGTGGAATATGAAGTACTATAGCTATAAAAATTTAAAACCAACTGGTTGGTTAGAAAAACAATTAGAAGCACAATATCAAGGCTTATCAGGATATTTATATAAAATGTGGCCTGATATTTATGATTCCAAATGGATTGGTGGAACTAAAGAAGGTTGGGAAAGACTACCTTATTATCTTGATGGATTCATTCCTCTTGTCTATATCTTAGATAAAAATCGGGAAAAGAATATCATCAAAAGTTATATTGATACAATTTTAAAAAATCAAAAATCTGATGGATGGATTTGTCCTACTGGAGAAGATGAAAGAAAAGATTATGATTTATGGGCATTATTTTTGGTTTTAAAAGTTTTAGTTGTTTATTATGAATATACTGAAGATTCAAGAATTGAAAATGCTGTTTATAAAGCTTTAAATAATTTATATACTCTTTTAAATCAAAAAACTCTTAGTAATTGGGCTAGCAGCCGTTGGTTTGAATGCCTTATTTCAATAGCTTGGCTTTATGAAAGAAAGCCAGAACCATGGTTAATAGAACTCGCTTTTAAATTAAAAGCCCAGGGTTTAGATTATTTAACCTGTTCTAATCTTTGGAAAGAATCAAAAAAAGTATGGTCATATGAAACTCATGTAGTCAATATTTCTATGGCTTTAAAAGCTGAAGCTTTATTTTCGAAACTGACTAAATCTAAACAAAAAGGTGATGCAAAAAAATTATTAAAAGTTTTAGATAAATATAATTCAACTGCCTATGGTCATTTTACTGGTGACGAATGCTTAGGTGGTAACTCTCCAACTAGAGGATCGGAATTATGTGGAATTGCTGAAGCTATGTATAGTTATGAACTTTTATTTTTGATAACCGGTGATACCTTTTACCTTAATAGATTAGATAAGCTTGCTTTTAATGGTTTACCAGCTACCATCTCTTCTTCTATGTGGACTCATCAATATGATCAAATGGTCAATCAAATCGCTTGTACTAAATTTTCAGAAAATCCTTTTGGTACAAATTCCAATGAGTCTAATATTTTTGGATTAGAACCTAATTTTGGTTGCTGTACGGCTAATTTTCATCAAGCTTGGCCTAAATATGCAAGAAGTGTTGCTACTTTTGATGATAATAATATCTATATTTGTTCTCCTGTTCCTTTTTCTATTAAAACAAATGATTTGGAATTAGATGTCATTTCTGAATATCCTTTCCGTCAAAAGGTTATTATAAAAGGAAAAACTTTAACTCCAAGAACTTTAAAAATTCGCATTCCAAAAAATTATAAATTGATTTCTGATTTAAAAGAAAAAAATCACTTTTTATCAATTGATATCGATTTTGATTTCTCTGTTGAATTTCAACTTGTTCCTTTAATTAAACTTGAGAAGAGACCTTCTAATCTCTATTGTTTAAATTATGGATTACTCTTATTTTCTTTACCGATAAATTTTAAAGAGAATATGCTCGAATATACTAAAGATGGAATAGAAAGAAAATATCCTTATTGCGATTATGAGATACTTCCAACTTCATCATGGAATTTCTCCTTTATCAAAAAATCTGATTTTGATGTCATTGAATGTGATTATGATTTACCATTCGATCGAAAAAATCCACCATTAAAGATTAAAACTAAACTTGCACAAATATCTTGGATTGAATCTTCACCATTTATTCCAAGCGATTCTCCTTCTTCAACACGAATTGACGAAGACGAAGATGTTGAACTACAACCCTATGGTTCTACAACTCTTAGAATGACTGAATTACCTCTAATTAAATAATAGGCACAAATCTATATATAGGTACATATGATAAATGGGTGATAAATCATGTATCCTTATAATTTTAATCCTAATGGGTTCCCTATTTTTACTCCACCAAAAATAAAAACATCAACGAGGCTTTTGACAAAACAAAATCTCGGTGCTGCTAAAAAGTTTTCCTTGTCTTCTCTTATTGACACTTCAAATAAAGCAATCAATGCTTTTAATTCTTTTGTTCCACTTTATCATGAAGTTAAACCGATGATTGAAAATGGAAAAAATGTTGTCGATGGTGTAAAAAAGTTTTTAAATAAAAAGAAACCAGAAGTTAAAACTGTCAAAAAAGAAAAAGAAGTTGTCGATGCAGAAATTGTTTCCGATGAAAACTATAAAACTGAAACAAAAGAACAAACTGCAACTTTTGAAAACCAAACAAAGCCTAATTCTCCTTTTTTTAATTAATTTTTTGCTATACTAAAAGCATGAAAACTTTTCTTCTTAATCCCTATGGCTTTTGTCCCGGCGTCGAAAAAGCTATAAAAATAGCCTGTGAACAAGTTAAAGTAGCTAAAAATAATCAAAAAAATATCTATTTTGAACATCAATTAGTCCATAATGAAGCTGTTGATGAACTTTTGCATGTCTTCGGAAAACCATGCGGTGAACAGGCCACAGCCGAAACGCAGCAGAACGGCACTGAGCAGAATCCCACAGGTCAGGATCCACAGTTCGAGATCTTTTGTGTCCCCATGGAAAAGTCCATGGATCACGCGGACGGTCAGCACACAAAGGGCAAGCAGTGCCAGCAGGAACATGGGCTGTCCCAACAACTGATAGATGGCGTTGCTCTTATTCAGAAGAGATACCATACCGGAACTGTAGATCTCATTGAAATCATATAAGGTCTCATCCTCAATGGAATCATAATCGGCAGCCTGAAACTGTGACAGTGTGGGGTACACGGTCAGGCAGGAGGCAAAGGATTCCATACGACGGATATCCGACAGCCGGCCGGCACTTTTGGCGGAACTGCTCAAAGCACAATCGGTGTATCCTGCAATTTTCCAGATATTCTGCAAAGTATCACTGAGGATACCGGGAATTTCTTCCGGCAGTACTCCACGGGATTGGGAGGAAAAATAGAGGGCACCGTCCGTCTTTTCGGTCAGCTCGCCACTGGCTACGGCTGGCC
>ERZ779892.3171-NODE-3171-length-11887-cov-2.143594_pt1 | contig 11887 bp, 7 predicted proteins | sample MGYA00511552_ERZ779892 | MGnify/ENA primary metagenome ERZ779892 (study PRJEB29588, sample SAMEA2154561) | human gut metagenome | biome: human gut; feature: human-associated habitat; material: faeces | place: Denmark | collected 2008/2010 ... | reverse complement strand
GACCGTATCGGTGGGGGCGACGGATTTGTGGGCGGCTTGTTGTACGGCGTGCTCAAAGGCTTTTGTGCAGAGGACGCCTTACACTTTGGCTGGGCGACGGGCGTGCTTGCTACCACCATGCTCCAGGATTATGGTCTCCCGGCAGATGAGGAACAAATTTGGAGCATCTGGGAAGGAAACGCAAGGGTAAAGCGGTAAGCGTTTTTGGGGATACGGCAGAAAGGAGAAGTATATGAAGAAAGCGGATATCGGCCTCATCGGCCTTGCGGTTATGGGGGAAAATCTGGTGATGAACATGGAATCCAAGGGGATCACCGTGGCGGTCTTTAACCGCACCACCAGCAAAATAACGAATTTCGTGGAAGGCCGGGCAAAGGGAAAAAATATCATCGGGACATACAGCCTTGCAGAATTGGCGGATGCTTTGGAAAAGCCCCGCCGGGTCATGATGTTAGTCAAAGCGGGCAAGGCCGTGGACGATTTCATCGAACAGCTTTTGCAAGTATTGGAGCCGGGCGATGTGATTATCGACGGCGGCAATAGCCATTTCCCGGATACGATCCGCCGCACGGCATATGTGGAGAGCAAGGGGCTCCTCAGGGAAAACTCTATGTGGGAACCGGCGTATCCGGCGGCGAGGAAGGGGCGCTCAAAGGCCCCTCCATGATGCCGGGCGGTTCCCCGGCGGCGTGGCCGTTAGTAAAACCCATTTTCCAGGCCATATGCGCGAAGGTAGAGGATGGTTCCCCCTGCTGTGATTGGGTAGGCGAAAATGGCGCAGGCCATTTTGTGAAAATGGTACACAACGGCATCGAGTATGGGGATATGCAGCTGATCTGCGAGGCTTATCATCTTATGCGGAATGTGCTGGGTATGAGCGCTGCCGAGATGCATGAGGTATTCAAAGCATGGAACGAAACAGAGCTTAACAGCTACCTCATCGAAATAACCCGGGATATTCTCGGCTATCTGGATACGGATGGGGCCCCCATCGTGGATAAAATCCTAGATACTGCCGGACAAAAGGGTACCGGTAAGTGGACTGCCGAAGCTGCTCTTGAGGAAAGCGATCCGTTGACTTTGATCACAGAGGCGGTACATGCCCGTTTCCTCTCGGCCATGGCCGACGAACGCTCGAAGGCGTCGGCTCTGTATCGAAGTGAAAATAATGATATTCATGAACATGCCGGTTTACCGGATTTATTGCGACACGCCCTATATGCTTCGAAATTGATTTCTTATGCACAGGGATTCTCTTTGTTGAAAAAAGCTTCCGAGCATTATCAATGGAATTTAGATTACGGCATGTTGGCTAAAATTTGGCGGAAGGGCTGTATTATCCGTTCCGTTTTTCTGGAGCAAATTACCCGGGCTTATCACGCTTTACCCGGTTTGGAAAACTTACTTTTCGACGATTTTTTCCGAAACCGAATACTCGAGGCTTTGCCTGCATGGAGAAAGATTACGGCCGACTGTCTGTTGAGTGGCATTCCGATTCCTTGCATGGCTGCCGCTTTGACGTATTTCGACGGTTTGCGGACAGAACGTTCTTCTGCAAATCTGATTCAGGCGCAACGGGATTATTTCGGTGCTCATACGTATGAAAGGACAGATATGGAGAGAGGACAATTTTTCCATACCGATTGGAATGAAACGGGAGGGAATGTTTCAGGAACTTATAATGCTTAGTAGATGAAGTTTAAAAGTTATTAATCGAGGATTATGATAAAACCAGATGGACAAATATTGGTCATTTTCGGGGCTTCCGGAGATTTGACGAAACGTAAATTATTGCCTTCGTTGTATGAGTTGTTTGCTCGGGATATGCTGCCTGAAAATTTTGTGATTTTAGGTGTTGCGAGGACTCCTTTCTCGGATGAGGAATTCCGGATACAGCAGAAAGATAATCTGAAGGCTTTTTTGAAAGGGAAACATCCTGAAGCTAAACAATTGGATGCTTTTCTGGAAAGGGTACATTATTTAGGATTCAATTCGGATGAAGCGGCCGAGTATCATTTGCTGGTTGAGAAGATTGCCGAATTACGGAAAGCAAAAGATATTCCGGATCATCTGATTTTTTACCTGGCGACTCCACCGCAAAAATATGGCCCGATTGCAGAAGCGCTGCGTAAAAGTAAATTGAATAAAGCGTCGGAAGAAGGAGGTTGGAGGCGGATTATCGTCGAGAAACCTTTCGGGAGCAGTTTGGAAACGGCACAAGCACTGAATAAACAACTGTGTTCGATCTTCGACGAAGAAGATATTTACCGGATCGATCATTTCCTGGGGAAAGAGACGGTACAGAATATACTCGTGCTTCGGTTTGCCAACCAGATTTTCGAGTCGTTGTGGAATCGGAATTACATCGATTCTATCGAAATTTATGCGGCTGAAAAATTAGGGGTAGAAAACCGGGGAAAATATTATGAAGGGGCCGGAGCATTGCGGGATATGATACAAAATCACCTGATGCAGTTGATGGGGTTCGTTGCTATGGAAGCTCCTTCGGCTTTCGATGCCAACCTGATGCGCGATGAAGTGGCGAAGGTGTTCAGGGCTTTGCATCCCCTGTCACCCAATGATGTGATTCGGGGACAGTATATTGCCGGAAAAGCAGGAGAGGAGAGTGTGGTCGGCTACCGGGAGGAAAATGGAGTTGCGGCGGATTCTACGACAGAGACGTATATCGCTATGCGCTTTTTTATAGATAATTGGCGTTGGGGAGGGGTACCTTTCTATTTTTATACGGGGAAACGCATGCAAGAATCCCGGTCTGAAATCGTGATTCATTTCAAGAATGTTCCGCATCGTTTGTTCAGCGGAATTTGTCCCCGTTCTTCTTGTAATGAGTTGATACTGAAAGTGGATTCGCCGGAAAGTATTTCGTTGAAATTCGGGTTGAAAGTTCCGGGATCGTTCTTCGAAGTTAAACAGGTGAGCATGAATTTCGCTTATGATTCGTTGTGTAATACCTATATTGCTAATGCTTACGAGCGTTTGTTGCTGGATGCGATGCAAGGGGATTCTACTTTGTATACCCGCACGGATGCCCTGGAATTAAGCTGGCGTTTTATCGATCCAATCCTGAAAGAATGGGCCAAAGATCCGGCCAAAGGGTTAACTTTCTATCCTGCCGGTAGTAATGGGCCTGAAGAACGGAAATGGTTATTGCATTATTCATTATAAAAGGTAACGATAGATAAAACGGGAACAAGAGAACTGTTTTCCCGTTTTATCTGTTTTTACCTGTTTTCACCGTAAATTTTATGGAAGAACTGACCCTGACGACACCTTCGATTTTGTTCTCGGCGATTTCGTTGATTATGTTGGCTTATACGAATCGTTTTTTGGCTTATGCATCGGTGATCAGGAGCTTGAAAACAGAACACGAACAAAATCCGACCCCTATGGCACAACGGCAGATCGACAATTTGCGGAAAAGGTTGTATATGGCTCGCTCGATGCAAATTTTCGGAGTATCCAGCTTGCTGTTGTGCGTGGTTTGTACGCTGTTTATCTATGTGGGATGGCAATTGGTTGCTGTATATACCTTCGGAGTGGCTTTACTCTTGTTGGTGATTTCTCTCGCTATCTCTATCCGTGAGTTACTGATATCGGTGAAGGCACTTGAATACCGATTGGATAATGTAAAAATTAAAAAGGAGGGGGAAGAGAGTTGTTGAGTTAAAAGAGTTGCTGAGTTGCTGAGTTACTGAGTTGCTGAGTTACTGAGTTGCTGAGTTACTGAGTTGTTGAGTTGTTGAGTTATAGAGTTGAAAGAGTTGAAGGGGTATAGATGGTTGGATCAGAAGAATTTTTTAGATACCGATTATTTAATCCCAATAACAGAATGATTCAAATAATACTTAAATTTACCTTCCTTTCACAAATTTTCCCAGATCAACAGCATGGCAATTTAGTCATTCATCAACTCTTTTCAACTCAGTATCTCTTTCAACTCAATAACTCAGCAACTCAGCAACTCAGCAACTCAGCAACTCAGTAACTCAGCAACTCAGCAACTCAATAACTCAGCAACTCTTTTAACTCTCTCAACTCTTCACTCCTGTCTATCGATTTGTTGTAAAGCGAAGGCGTATGCTCCGAGTGAGATGGCACGGCTGGCACCCAGTTTTGAGATGGTGATACCGATGCGTTTCATAGGGTCGTAGACTACTGATTTATCGGTTCCGTATATTTTCAGTTCGCGGGACCCTCCTTTGGCAAATTCGACGAATTCATTGAAATCATCCAGGTCGTATACTTTAAACTGAAGCCGGCTAATGGTTTCACCGTTCATGCGTTGTAGTTGTCCCCTCATTTCTTTTAATAAAGCAGGCATGATATATTTACGGGCTGCGGTAATTCCGCCGCCGATGACGATCAGGCCGTCGATCAGTGTTGCTGCGGTTGCCATAGCATCTCCGGCGATTTCTCCGTAGTCTTCAAAAGTTTTTAGGACGGCTTCCCGATTCCCCTCCCGGGTCCCTTCTGCGATATCGAACATATCTTTGGGTTCGAGGTTGTGATCGGTATCTCCGGAATTTTTGGCATATTCACGTTTTAAAGCATGGATCGCCACACCATCTTCACAGATCACGTCGGGGTATTTTTTATTTCTCAGGCAGAAAGTCTCCACACAAGAGTTATCTCCGATGTGCATTTGTCCGTTGACGGTAAATCCGAATCCGAATCCGGTTCCCCAGGTATATCCCAATAAATTTTTATAGCGTTTGGCACTGTTCAGACGTTCCAGTTTGGAGTTGATTTCGGGCAATGCTCCGGCAAGTGCCTCCCCGTAAGCAAATAAATCTGCGTCGTTGTTGATAAATACAGGTATCCCGAATTTGTCTTCCAAAAAAGGACCGAGGGCAACCCCATCCCGGAAAGAAGGGAAGTTAGGCAGATAACCGCCGATGATTCCGTTGGGATAGTCGGCCGGACCGGGGAAAGCAAAGCTGATGGCTACCGGTTTTTCATCCAGAGCGTTGATTACTTCCCGAAATCCTCTTTCCAACGTTTCCAGGCATTGACCCAAATCATGTGAATTGGAAGGAAGAGAAATCGGTTTGATCACATCCTGATTGCCCCGGATAGCTCCGAAAACAAAATTAGTCCCTCCGGCATCGAGGGTAATTACTGTTCTTTTATCAGTTTGATACATTATACTTTTGTTTAAGTTTATAAATGAGATATAAAAATATAGTCTTATTGCACCTACTAAAACAGGTAAAATTACAAAAAATCTTTAATTTTCAGGATTATTCCGTTTTTTCTCTGTTTGAGTCAAGGAGATCGGATGGGTGAACCAAAAGCAAGACCCTTCGCCCTCTTTGGAGTTTACACCGATTTGTCCTCCCATTTGTTTTACCAGACTTTTGCAAATCGATAATCCTAAACCTGTACCTTGAACGAAAGTATTTAATTTGACGAAACGGTCGAATATGACTTTTTGTTTTTCTTCGGCAATGCCTTGGCCGGTATCACAGACATAGAGTTTGAGTTCATGATTCGGCAAGAGTTCATATCCCAGTGTAATCGTACCTTGTGAAGTAAATTTCAGCGCATTGTTGATGAAATTCGAGAGTACCTGAATCACCCTGTTTTTGTCACTGGTTATGTAATAAACCGGGGATTGTTCATCGAATATCAATTTGACTTGATGATTTTTAATCTTGATACTGTAAGACCGGACAATCTCATTGCAGAGTTGATAAACATTTACCCGGTCGTTGATAAATTTGAAAGTCCCTGCTTCAATTTTAGAAAGATCGAGGATATCTGAAATCAATTGTAGTAACAATTCATTATTTTCTTGTACAATCTTCAAATAACCGAAACGTTCTTCCCGGTCGTCCGACTCGGCCAACAAATCGGAGAAACCGACGATTGCATTTAGGGGTGTCCGGATTTCATGGCTCATGTTAGCGAGGAAAGCAGATTTCAAACGATCACTTTCTTCTGCCCGCTCTTTGGCTTCGATCAGGCGTTGTTCGGTTTCTTTCAATTCGGTGACATCATAATTGACACAGATCATGTCCAGCTTTTGGGGATCATCGTTCATTGTGTTACGGATTACATTGATCCGCGTCCATTTGTTGCCTTCGGCAGTGGTGATTCTCAAGTCTTTGAAAAAGCTTTCGATTACTCCGGCTTTCATTTGCTGGATGGACTTCAGGATATAATCCCGGTCTTCAGGGTGTACATGTTTGTATACACCGATGATTTCAGAGAGGGGCGTCGTTGCTTCTTCTCCCAGATTATAATACCATTGAGGGATCCCATAGCCGGTACGTGTCCAGATGTCGAATCTACAATATCCGATTTTGCCGAATTTGCTGACCATAGAGAACGAACTTTCGAATTCTGCCAGTTGGCTATATACTTGTGTGATTTCGGTATTGTCGATATTGATTAACAGGTAATTGATCAGATTTCCCTGAGAGTCGTAGAGTTCTGTTGCAGTTGTGTATATTTCAAGAAGACCGTTTTTCTTCGATGAATAATAATTTTTGATTGTAGAGAGAGGATATTTGATGCGGAAAGTAATGGCTTCTTTACGGCGCAACGCTTCGATAATATGTAAAGGAAGATTCGGATTTTCGAACAAATTGACTCCTAGTACCGTCTCTTTGTTAGCGATTCCGAAAATTTCCATATCTTTGGTATTCAGGTCTATCAGGAAACCGTTTTTGTCGTAAAGTTCAATTCCGGCCGGTAAATTGTCGTAAATATTACGCAGAATTTTTTCACTGCGGTCCAAAGCCTGATGAGTATTGAAAGTTTCCGTTATATCTGAAAACAGATAGATGACTTCGTCGGGACGGGTCATGTAGGAAATGAAATGAAAATATTTATTGATTCTGCTGACAAAATGGGTATCGTCCAGATAATCCTTGTTGGGTGACAGTGTTGTTAATTGGAGGAGATTGGATGAAAAATCCAAGCCTAGCGAGCTGGCCCGAAGACCGTTGAAGTTTGATTTTCCGGTGATTTTTTTAGCAGCCAGATTGGCGTCGGTAAACAACAGGTCTACGGGATTTTGTTGTTGATCGTAAAGAATCCGGGCACGTAGATAGCCCAATGGCATATGTTTGTATAGATTTTGCAGATAATCCCTTTCGGTTTGTGCCTCTTGCCGGGATTTTTGAAGCTCTATGTAAATATTGATGATATTGACCAGGGAAGTAAACCATTGACAATCTTCATCGCTCCACTGATGAAAATCTTCAACCACGTCGATTCCTACATATCCCCAAGCTCCCTGAGGAGACACCAGAGGTACGACGATAAGTGATTTTATCGATTGTAAAGCTAAAAATTCTTTTTCGGAAGCAGCTTCTTCCGGTAAGTCGTCCAGAGTGGATAAGACGATAGAATGTCCCGACATGATTTGTTCGGTCCACCAGACATTATCGGTGGTCGCCAGGTCGGTGATCAGTGTCTGTTCCTTCTCTATATTGTTATCTACTACTTCAAAAGTACAAGTCTGTGTTTTGATTTCGGAATCGTATTCGATGATATATGCCCGTCCTGCCTTGAATACCTGAAGAATATCCTGCAAGATTTTATTAATGATTTCGGATGTATTGTTGTTTTGCAGAAAAGACAGTAAGGTATATGAAATATTATTGAGCTGATACAAGAGATTATTTATCCTTAATGCAGCTGCTTGCTCGGATTTGGTCGTTTCCGGACTATCGACGATCTGTATCGAGCCTGTGATAATAGAATCGCCATGCGCATTTTTTTCCTGATGAAGTTTTTTGATATGAATCCAAATTTCTCCTTTCGGGCAAAGAATCGGGAAGGTCATATCGTAGACGTAAGGTTGTTCTAAAGTTGCGATTTCTTCACCGATCCGGAAACGGAAATCGGTACGGATCCTGTTCAGAAAATCTGCAAAAGACAATCGATCGGATGGTAAACCAGTCAATTCCATTATCTGTTTTGAAAAAAAATAGGTCTGGAGTCGGTAATCTGCTTTCCACCATCCAGTGCGAGTATCTGAGAGAATACGATTCATCAGTTCGTATTCTTCTAATGTAATTTCTGGCATTACTTTAAAACTTGTTTAATAATTCGAAGATGCGCACAATTAACAATAACGCACCAAATATAAACAATTGTAAGGAATTAGGGGGTTAAAATATGTAAAAGCGGGAACAATGGATAAAATGGAAAGAGGGGAAAGAATTTCAGCAGTTATAAGGGTTACAAGGGTTTCAAAAGTTTGAAAAAGGAACGCCGGGACGGACCTTTCGTCCCATTTTCGGAAAAAACTAAAAAAGCCACCTTAATAGTGGCTTTTTGCTCCTCAGGTAGGACTTGAACCTACGACCTACGGATTAACAGTCCGCCGCTCTAACCAACTGAGCTACTAAGGAATATTTCTCAAAAGCGATGCAAAGATATGGCTTTTTTTGAAAGTGACAAAATTTCATCAGAAAAAAAATGATTTTTTGTTTTTTTTACAAAGGAATAAATTAAAGTGATTAATTTGAAAGGAGTTGTAAAAAAGCTAAATTTGTCACGATTCATTATTCATGAAAAATTAATGTGTGTGGGTATTCGATTAATAATATCGGTGACATTTTTGTTACTGGTGGTGTCTGTCCGTTTACAGGCGCAGGATACGAAGGTATCTCATCCATTTATGTGGAAATCTTTTAATAATCCGGCCTATTCAGGTTTTGATGGATTAGCGGGTGTGAATATCGGTATGCAACGGTCATATTGGAGTAAGCCGTTGGATTTCAGGTCTTATTTTGTTTCGGCAGATTATGCCTTTCAGGAGAAAAGGACTTTCGGCTTGGGAGGTCTCTCTCTGTTTTATCAACGCGATCAGGAAAGTTCGGTGATGTATGTGACCCAGCTGTTTGCTGCCGCCTTGTCGGCCCGGGTGAAACTGTCACGTTCTACGGTGTTGCAGGTCGGTCTGCAACCTAGCCTATATTGTAAAAGCGTGGATCCCTCGAAGTTGACACTGGGAGATCAGTTCGATCCTTTTTACGGTCAGATTTTGGATATCTCCCCTGAGTTGATGAGTTTTTATGCCGATAAAGTGACGATATTCGATATGGCCGCCGGTATTTACGGTCAGACCGATTTCAATGTGGCCTGGCATGGGGTGGCTAGTTTGGAGTATGGGTTTTCTGTATATCATATCATAGAATCCACTCAGTCGTTTTTATCCGAACACGGGTCTGCTTCTTCCGAAGAAAATCTGTTGAATCGCCGGTATTCGGGATATGTTTCGTATGCACATCCTTTTGCTTTAGGGAATCAGATCAATACAGTGCTTTCTCCGTACGTAATGATCGATGTGCAGTCGGTTATGCGGAATTTACAATTCGGAGTTTGCTGGGAGGAAGAACGTTTCGGACTGATCGGTCTGGGGGTCCGGGGAGATCAATTCGAAGGATTGCAGGTAGGTACCTTGTTAGTACATTTAGGAGTGAATATTCCGGGAGGACGTGATTCCGGATGGAAGATCGGTTATACCTGTGAAGTCCCGACCCATCAAGGGACGATGTATCAAAATACCAGTCATTCTTTATCGTTGCATTGGTATTACAGGATAGTTCCCAAACGTTGCATCCAGCGTTTCGATAATTCGCCGAACAATAGTAAGAGAGCCCGAATGAAACGGAAGAATAAGGCTTTTCATTTTTAAAATCCGCCGATCACAGGCGAATAAAAAGGATCAGATATGAAAAATCAGAAAAAATGCAGAAAAGGGATATACCGCTTAGCTTTACTACTTACTGTTTTGTGCTCGGCAGTAGGTGGTTATGCCCAGACTCAGGACGATTTGAAATTGGTCGATCCCGGCGGGTTTAAGTTGTGTAATGGAGATGCTGTGAACGGACAAAAGTTGACGGTTTACAATCAATGTGTGCATGAGGGCTTCAAAAAAGGAACTTTTAAAGTAGATTGGGGAGATGGCTCTGCTGTCGAAGAATGGGGAACCGAAGAGACGATGGAGCATGTTTATAGGGAATTCAAAGTGTTTAAACTGAAATTTTCCTGGACTTCATCGGATGGCAGTAAAGTACTCGAAAAAAACTATGATGTACTTCGGCTGAATAAGCCGGATGTCGCATTGAAAGTGAATGAAAAAGGTACTTGTTACGGTATGGAGTCTGAAATAAAAATTATCGATTATGATAAACAGACTTCCGGTACCGTTTATGTCGTGAATTTCGGAGATGGGCGTGATACGACTTTAACACAGGCAGAGATGATGAAAACAATGGGATCGGTGAAACATACTTTTCAGACCGATAATTGCCCGATAACGGTGGAATTGGAGGCTCGGAACGAGTGTTCGGACTACATGTTACCTTTACAGACGACCGTGACAACGGCCGTGGTTATTCCCCCGGAAGCGGCTTTTGATTTCGTAGCCCCGGGGTGTACCGGTTATCCTGTTCAGGTAATAAACCGTACGATTGAAGGACGGGATGTTTACTGTAATACAATAGCAGAATATATCTGGAAATTTGGAGATAAACCTTCTGTGTTCGAAAAATATCCTCAGGTGATATTCGATACGCCGGGAGAATATGAAGTACGCTTGATCGCTTCTACAGGGGGGCTGGAATGTTCCAACGATACAATCGTAAAAGTGATCAGTGTGATACAATCGCCGGAAGTCGGTTTTACAGTCGATAGGGATACCGTCTGTTCGGGCGAAAGTGTTGTATTTACCGACCATTCTAAAGGGGAAAATCCACAGTATTATTGGAATGTTACCGGTAGGCAGACAAATGATTTTGTTTTTATAAACGGCACTAGCGAGAAGTCGGAGAATCCGGTCATTCAGTTCAACGGCTACGGGGAATACGTGGTTGCACTGACTTTGACAAACGAATGTCCTCAAAATGTAAAAGATACGACTATTATCGTACGGAAGGATCCCGAGATTGTGGAGGTTACCTGGCCGGTGTCTTTATGTCCTGATCTTGCTACGGGGAAAGCTTTGGTGAATTTGGAGAATTATTTCCGTCTCTATTGGAATGGAAACCCGAAAGAAGCAGTCTGGAAAATCGAACCTAAGGCAGGAATGACCGGTACGGTAGATTTTTTACCCGGTTATGAGGCGGATAAAGAATATCCGCAGGTTTATTTGCAGGCTGGTGCAACCTATGAGGTTTCCTTGACTTTGAAAGGAGCTTCGGTAGGCGGTGTGCTTTGTGGTGATCCCTCCAAGTTGACGATCCATAAAGAGTTGAAAATCGATGATCCTGCGATTACCGACAATATTGTTCCGACACCTGCCCCTGTCGGAGACAACATCTCGATTTGTGACGGCGAAACGGTTAGTTTTGAGAATCATTCCAACGGAGAGGGATTAGAACATTCTTGGACGATTAAGCCGATTACGACGGAATTATACGATCCGGCCTGGAATGTTGAATACCTGGCCGGTTCTCCGACTTCTGCCGGACCTCGGATCAGGTTCAATGGGTATGGAGACTTTGAAGTGACCGACTCGTTGTCTGTCCCTTGTAACTCGAAACGCATTTCTTTCCGGGTACATGTCAGGAAAGATCCGACTATTTTCTTGGCCGATTTTCCGACAGAAATCTGTCCCCGGGATGTATTGAATACGGAGTTGTGTATTTTTTACGAATGGTATAATCATGTGCCCGAAGCACATTGGGAGTTTACTCCGGATAGAGTGGACTTTGTGGACGGAACTTCGTCCGATTCGCCGGAGCCGAAGATTCATTTTCAGGAATCGGGAAAATATACCTATAAGGTCACTTTGCCGGAGGTGGGGTGTCCGGAAAAGGATGAGCATGGAGGTATTTTGACCCGGAAAGAATTGACCGGAGAATTGAAGGTCCGGATTTCAGGTTTGGATGTTACTGTCAAAGAG
>ERZ779892.3168-NODE-3168-length-11890-cov-2.307647_pt1 | contig 11890 bp, 14 predicted proteins | sample MGYA00511552_ERZ779892 | MGnify/ENA primary metagenome ERZ779892 (study PRJEB29588, sample SAMEA2154561) | human gut metagenome | biome: human gut; feature: human-associated habitat; material: faeces | place: Denmark | collected 2008/2010 ... | reverse complement strand
AAGATAGCCCAGCAGAGCCGTAAGCGCGGCGTCGCCGAAGGAAATGTTTATCAGATCACTCATCGTCTAAACCTCCTCAGGCTTCGGTAATGGTGTAGCGGACGACCTTTTCCTCTGCCTCGCGGCGCTTTTCAAAGAAGTTCTCGGCAACCTGGGGGAATGCGATGTAGCTGAGGACATCCTCTTCGCACTTGGCGGTGTCGCCGAGGTGCTCGGCGGCCTTCTCATAGGTGTCAGTCGGAAGAGTGTCGGCATAGCGGCCCTCGATGGGCTTTTCGCCGTTGAGGATCTTTGCGCGGACTTCCTCGTTGATGGGAGCCGGAGTTCTGCCGTATTCGCCGCGGCAGTAGGCCTTTATCTCTGCGCCGACGTTCTTATAGCGCTCGCCTGCGAGCACGTTCTGAACCGCCTGCGAGCCTACGAGCTGGCTTGTCGGGGTGACGAGGGGAGGATAGCCCATGTCTTTGCGCACGCGCGGAGTTTCGATGAGCGCTTCCTCAAACTTGTCCAGCGCATTCATCATCTTCAGCTGACTGAGCAGGTTCGAGAGCATGCCGCCGGGTATCTGATAGGTCAGACACTGGGTGTCGGTGGTCATGGAGATGGGGTTGAGGGTGCCGTCGGCGAGGTAATCGTTGCGGATGGGCTTGAAGAAGTTTGCCATTTCTATGAGTATCTTCTCGTCAAGCGCAACATCGTAGCCAAGCTCTTTGAGCGCATAGTAAAGCGTCTCGGTCGCAGGCTGCGAGGTGCCGCCGGAGAAGGGGGATATTGCGGTGTCGATAACGTCCGCGCCGGCCTCAATGCCCTTGAGGTAGGTCATGAACGCAAGACCGGTGGTGCAGTGCGTGTGCAGAACGACGGGCAGGTCAACGGCGTCCTTGATGCCGGAAACGAGGTCGTATGCGCTCTGCGGAGTCATGATGCCGGCCATGTCCTTTATGCAGATAGAGCTTACGCCCATCTGCTTTAGCTCCTTGACCATCTCAACAAACTTTGCCGTCGTGTGCACGGGGCTTGTCGTGTACGAAATGGTGCCGGAGGCCATTGCGCCCTGCTTTATGGTCTCTTCAACAGCGACCTTGAGGTTGTCGGTATCATTGAGCGCGTCGAAAATGCGGATGATGTCGATGCCGTTTTTGACCGATGCGCGCACGAAGCGGCGGACGACATCGTCGGGATAGTGCTTGTAGCCGAGGATGTTCTGGCCGCGCAGAAGCATCTGAAGCTTGGTGTTGGGCATTTTTGCGCGGATCTTGCGCAGACGCTCCCACGGATCCTCGTTGAGAAAGCGCAGGCAGACGTCGAAGGTCGCACCGCCCCAGCATTCAACGGAGTAGAATCCGGCCTGATCCATCTTCTCGAGGATGGGCTCGAACTTGTCATAGGGAAGCCTTGTCGCAATAAGTGACTGGTTTGCGTCACGAAGCACGGTTTCCGTAAACTGTACTTTCTTCATTTTTTCCTCCCAGAATTCATTTTTTCGCCTGCCGCGCAGACTAATGTTTAACATCATATATTATAATATAAAATTTTCTCAAATTCTATATTTATCTTAGGCAAAATTATAACAAAAAGCAGGCAGTCTAAACTGCCTGCTTTTAAAAAATTTTGGTTATTTTGAAGCCAAAGCCCTGTCGAGCCAGACACTTGCAACGTCCATTGCCGCCCAGAAACCGTCCTTTTCGCTTTTCTTGACGATGCGGTCACGGGACTTGACGGAGGGATCGGTGAGCTGGAGCTGGACGGATACCTTCGTGGCAACGTCAAGATCCTTGACCTTCTTGGTGTCCATGATCTGGAGCATGATAACGTATTTGTCGGACATGCTGCCGTAATAGACTATGTTTCCTGCACGCTGCAGGGGATGACCTTTGTATTCAAGCGGTTTGTTTGCCAAAGTAATTCCTCCTTCTTGCTTAGAAGAGATCGCGGAAGTTTGCGAAGATATCATCGTTGCCGCCGGTGTTATCGCCGGTATTGCCGCCGGTGTTGTCATCCTCGTTCTTCTTGTTCTCTTCTTCCTGCTTTTTCTGCTCTTCCTCTTCCTTCTTCTGACGCTCTTCCTCGGTCAGAGCCTGATCTTCAAGCTCCTCGCGCGTTCCGAAGATGCCGGTCGGCGAGCCGCCGTAGGATATCTTGAAGTCCTTATAGGGAAGATCGGCGTGGATGGAAGCCATGACCTTCTGCCAGATCTGCGTTGCGGGGTTGCCGTAGAAGGACATGTATTCGGGCGTATCGTATCCCGTCCAGACCGCGCAGGTGTAATACGGTGTGTATCCGCAGAACCAGCGGTCCTTGTTCGCGGTCGTTGTACCGGTCTTGCCGGCAACGGGCATGTTGCTCAGGCGCGATTCATGGCCGGTGCCGTAGGTCGCGGCATTGTTGAGCATATAGGTCATGGTGCGCGCGGTATCCTGCGAGAAGGCCTGAATGGTCTGCGGCTGATTATCGAGGATTATCTTGCCGCTGCGGTCCTTGACCATGGAATAGGTGCGCGAATAGGTAAAAACGCCGTCGTTTGCAAGGGCGGTGTAGGCCTGCGCCATCTCGCGCACGGTCATGCCGTAGCTCGGCTGGCCGAGAGCCATTGCCGCATAGTCTGCGTCGGCATCGACAAGGCTCGTCACGCCGAGGCGATTGCGCAGGAAATCAAGCGCTGCCGAGGGCGTAAGCTTATCCATGATCTGCGCTGCAACTGTGTTCTTGGATTTCTGAAGCGCCGTGGCTATCGTGATGATACCGTCATAGGTGTTAGGCGAGTTTTTCGGATACCACGAGGTGTGCGCGAGCTGAACGTGAGTGTCATCGGCATCGAGCACCAGCGTCGTGGGGCTTATCAGTCCGTATTCGACAGCCGGGCCGTAGACCGCGATAGGCTTAATGGACGATCCGGGCGGTCTTGTGGTGCCGGTGGCTCTGTTGAGTCCGTAGCTGATCTTCTTCTCGCCCGTGCCGCCGGAGAGGGCCTTGATCTCGCCTGTGTACTGGTCGATGATGACGATGCCGCTCTGAAGCTGCGACTTTGTGCCGTTTTGAGCCTTGGGCAGCTGGTCAAGGTCTGTGTAGATCGCGTCTACCTTCGCCTGAATGTCCTTATCGATGCAGGCATAGATCTCGTATCCTGCGTTGTGGACAAGCTGGCTTGCCGCGACGCGGCTGATGCCCTTTGCCTCGGCAAGGTCGGTGATAACGTCAGAGAGGACGACTTCTTCGTAGTAGGTATAGGTGCTGGAGCTGCTGGGTGAGTTTTCACCGCGGACAAAGTCGAGCTCCTGATTTACCGCCTCTTCATACTCCGACTTGTTGATGTAGCCCTGCTTATACATCTCGCGCAGGACGTTTTCCTGACGTTCCTTATTGTTCTCAACGCTGTAGAACGGGTCGTAATAAGTCGGCAGGTTAGTTATGCCGACAATGGACGCGGCCTCGGCAATGGTGAGATCCTTTGCGTCCTTGCCGAAATAGGTCTGCGCCGCCGTCTGTACGCCGTAGCAGCCTTCGCCGAAATACACGGCGTTGAGATACCACTCGAGTATCTCCTGCTTATCGTATTTCTTCTCAAAGTCCAGCGCCTGGAATATCTCCAGAAGCTTTCGCTGAACGGTGATATCATCCTGCTGGGTGAGGTTCTTGATAAGCTGCTGGGTTATCGTCGAGCCGCCGAAGGTCGAGCCGCCGGTGAACATGTTAAGCGCCGCGTGCGCCGTTCGGAACCAGTCAACACCCTTATGCGTGTAAAAGCGCTTGTCCTCGATGGCGACGAGCGCATCCTTCATGTGCTGAGGAATCTGATCCCCGTCCACCCAGATGCGGTTTTCGCTGCTGCTGACGGTCGTCAGCTTTTGATAATCTCCGTTTGCATCCTTGTAATAGATAATGCTGGACTGATTGAGCGTGAAATCGTTAAGATCCAGATCGAGGCTCGGCGTGATGCAGGTCTTTACATAGAATGCAAAGATGCACACGAAGATAAGCCCCGTCACGACGCCGATGAGCAGGATCGTTCCGATTATGCCCAAAATGCGGCCGGCCTTGCCGCTGCGTTTTTCGGTGCCGGGCTCCTTGGCAATATCCATTGGGTAACACCTCCTTGCGAGTGTTATGTGTCAAATCGTTATGAGCCGAGTAAAATATTCAATAGGCGCAATAATCTAATTTTATCTGAATTATCATTATATCATGTTATGTCAAGTAAGCGTGGATAATTTGTAAAGATTTCTCCGGCGCAGGTATTTGTTTTTGACGTATATGGAGATAATAAGCTGAAAGGAGCGTGAAACAAAATGAAAAATACATTTAAAAAGCTGCTGCTGTGTTTTCTCGCCGCGGCGGCGGTGATAACGGGCAGCGCGGCGGTCAAGGGTATGGGCGATGCCGAAAAAGCCGAGCCGGACAAAAACGTAAGCCTTGCGGCAGCAGCAAAGCAGGGCTACTGTCTGCGCGATTGGCAGGGCTATATCGCCGTTTTTGAGGACGGACGGCAGACACCGAAGACCGTGACAGATATTCCGACAGAAACGCTGAACAATGTTGACCGCGAAAAGCTCAGAACCGGCATCGAGGCCGGCACGCGCGAGGAGCTTCTGTCGCTGCTGGAGGATCTTAGCTCATAAGACTCTTGATTTATGGACCTGTGTAGGGTAAAATAAGAGCACAACAACACAGGAGGAAACAAACATGAGCAAAGAATTCGGCAATGATTTCATGACTATAATAGATGATGACGGCAACGAGTTTAACCTTGAGCTGCTCGATACTATCGACTACAACGGCGAGACGTTTTCCGCATTTCTCCCGGCGGATATGGACGAGGACGACCCCGATTACGGCCTTATCCTTCTGAGCGTCACCGAGGACGAAAACGGCGACGAGCTGTTTGAATCCATCGACGATGAGGAGAAGCTTGAAGAGGTTCACAATATGTTTATAACCATTTTCGAGGCCGAGGAAGGCGACGAAGAGTAAGACGGTAATTATGCTCATATGTTCCGCGTGAACTGAGTATAGTATGATTAAAAAGCTTGCCCTGCCGTGTTCGCGGTTTGTCATATTGACTTCGGGTTCGTTAAACCCACATTTTTAATAAGGGATGCCGATTTGAATCTGCGGATTGCAGGCCTCCCGGCTCCGGCCGGACGTTGGAAGCAGAGAAACAGAGCTTAGGCGACCCACCTGCTTTTTTGTGCAGGTTATAATCGAACCCCAACGGCACGGCGGGGTACTTAGGCCAACAGTTGTCCGACGGTTTTCCCGTCGGACTTTTTCTTTTTTAGAATATTGCGGCCGGGCAACATTCCGGCAAATAATTAAATAAAGTACGGAAAGCATGCAGTCGAAAAAATTTTTCGGCTGTATATTTTTTTACTTGTACGCAAACGTACAAGTTTTGCCCGAAAACAGCCTATGGGTGAGAGGTGAATTTTATGAATAGGAAAAAATCCGCCGATGCGGATAAGCTTCTCGAAAAGCTTGCGGTGTCCTCGCCGAACGATGCCGTGAAGCTGCTTTATCTCGGCGCAGAGGATATATCCGAGCTTGAGGGGCTCGACCTTTCGCTGCTGAGCGAAATCAAACGCGGACCGAAAGGGGAGGTGGAGCTGAAGTTTGTAAACAAGCTTGCGATCATAAGGGAGCTTATAGAGCTCAATGCCGCAGCCGCGGCACAACAGGCTCAGGGCGGCGGCTTCTACGCGGCGCTGGACAAATCGGCAAGGCTTCTGGAGGGCGAAAAGAGCAATGACGTTTGACTTTTTCTCGCCGACCCAGCTGAAGGCTTTGTCGTGGTGGAGCGACGCATCTCCTTACCGCGATCTCGATGCCGTGATCTGCGACGGCGCGGTGCGCTCGGGCAAGACTCTGTGCATGGGCATATCCTTTGTCTGCTGGGCCATGCGCCGGTTTGACGGACAAAGCTTCGGCATATGCGGCAAGGCAAAAAGCAGCATAAGGCGAAATATGATCGAGCCGCTGCTGCCGGTGCTGCGCGACATCGGCTTTGCGGTGCGCGATCTCGTTTCAAAGGGGATAATCGAGATAAGCTACCTCGGCCGGGAAAACCGCTTTTATCTCTTCGGCGGCAAGGACGAAAGCTCCGGCTCGCTTATCCAGGGTGTGACGCTTGCAGGAGCGCTGCTCGACGAGGTGGTTCTGATGCCGCGCTCGTTTGTCGAGCAGGCCTGCGCCCGGTGCTCGGTGACGGGGAGCAAGATATGGTTCAACTGTAACCCCGAAAGTCCGCAGCACTGGTTCTATCGCGAATGGATATGCCAGGCCGACCGGCGGCGCGCACTGTATATCCACTTCACGCTTGAGGATAACCCCTCGCTGTCGAAAAAGATAATCGACCGCTATAAGCGCATGTACAGCGGCGATTTTTACAGGCGGTTTATCCTCGGTCAGTGGGTGCTGCCGGAGGGCAGAGTGTATGACTTCTTCAGCGAGGACATGCTGTGCGACGCGCCGGAGAGCTGTTGCGAATACATCGTATCCTGCGATTACGGAACGAAAAATCCAAGCTCCTTCGGACTGTGGGGCAGATGCGGACAAACGTGGTACCGCCTGCGCGAGTATTACTACGACGGGCGGAAAACAGGCAGGCAGAAAACCGATGAGGAGTACGTCGCGGCGCTCGCCGAGCTTTGCGGCGAAGCCGTTCCGCACAGAGTAATCGTCGATCCCTCGGCAGCAAGCTTTATCGAGGCGCTCTCAAGAGCGGGCTTTCGCGTCGAGAAGGCGGAAAACGATGTTCTGCGCGGCATACGGCTCACAGCCTCGCTGCTCAAAAGCGGACGCATCCGCATCTGCCGCGGCTGCGACGACACGGTGCGCGAGTTTTACCAGTATCGCTGGGACGAGCGCGCCGGAAAGGAAGCGCCGCTGAAGCAGAACGACCACGCAATGGACGATATCCGCTATTTTGCCGCAGGCATTTCAAAACTTACGCAGAGCTTGGGCGCTGCGTGGGTGGAAAGGTAGGAATATGAAACTGTTTTCAAAACAAAAGGCCGCTCCGCCGAGGGTGCAGCTCCGCAGTGCGCAGACGCATCCGTTTAGTCTCATCGACAGCTATGTGCCGCTCGGCAGCGCGGAAACAAGGCTTTACCGCATGATCCGCGAGGCGGTGCCGGTGGTGGACGCGGCAATCATGAAGATCGTCAGACTCACCGGCGGCTTCGAGGTCAGTTGCGCGGATAAAAATGCGCAGAGGGCGCTTGCGGAATTTATCCGAACGGTGCCGGTGGGCAGAGGGCAGACGGGGCTTGAGAGCTTTCTTGCCCAGTATCTTGACTCGATGATAACCTGCGGCCGCGCCGTGGGCGAGATCGTCGCGAACGGCAACCGCGACATTGCCGCCGTGCTCTGCGGAAACGTTGCCGACGTGCAGATCCGTGAGGGCAAAACTCCGCTTGACTTCGAGCTGTGCGGCGTGTCCGACACCGGCTGCGTGACGCCGTTTCGGTATCAAAATCTTCTGCTGTTTACGCCGTTTAACCCCGAGGCAGACTCGCCCTACGGCGTTTCGATGCTGCGCAGCATGCCGTTTCTGTGCGGAATACTGCTGAAGATATATCAGTCGCTGGGCATCAACTGGGAGCGCGCCGGAAACGTTCGCTTTGCGGTCGTTTATAAGCCGCAGGGCGACGCGCTCGACAGGTTCTCGGCTCAGGAGCGCGCTCAGCAGATAGCAGCGCAGTGGTCGGAGGCCATGCAGAGCGGAAAATCCGGCTCCGTGCGCGATTTTGTTGCCGTGGGCGACGTTGATATCAAGGTCATCGGCGCGGATAACCAGATACTCGACAGCGAGGTGCCCGTGCGGCAGATACTCGAGCAGCTTATCGCGCGAACCGGCATACCGCCGTTTTTGCTCGGCCTTAACTGGTCAACGACGGAGCGCATGAGCGCTCAGCAGGCAGACCTCATGACAAGCGAGCTTAACGCCATTCGCAGAACGGTGACGCCCGTTATCGAGAAGATCTGCCGCATGTGGCTGAACATGCACGGCTACGCGACAACGCTCACCGTCGAGTGGGAGACGATCAATCTTCAGGACGAGGTCGAGGAGGCCAAGGCTGCGCTTTACCTTGCGCAGAGAGACAAGATCTATTGGGAGGAAGGAAAAAGCAATGAAGATCATTAAAGACGGCTCGGCGTCGGGCAGCGTGTGCACCGAGCAGGAGCTGCAGGCGATAAACGCCTTTGCCAAGGCACAGCTTACAGCCGACGAGGTCTACGCCTTTCAGGTGCTGCTGTGCGATAACGAGGTCGATCGCGATTTTGAGCGCTTTTCGGTATCAACGCTCCGCGAGCTTAGCGAGCTTTTCGTCGGCGCGACGGGCATCTGCGACCATGACTGGCGCAGCGAAAATCAGGTCGCGCGAATTTACAGAACAGAGCTTGTGACCGAAAAGGGCAAAACCACCTCGTGCGGCGAAGCGTATGTCTATCTCAAGGGCTTTGCCTACATGCTGCGCACCGAGGCAAACGCCGAGCTTATCGCCCAGATAGAAGGCGGCATAAAGCGCGAAACGAGCGTCGGCTGCTCGGTAGCGCAGAGCATATGCAGCATCTGCGGCGCCGAGATCGGAACATGCAGCCATGAAAAGGGCAAGGTCTACGGCGGTGAAAGGTGCTGCGCCGTGCTCACGGGCGCGGTTGACGCATACGAATGGAGCTTTGTTGCCGTTCCGGCGCAGAGAAGCGCGGGCGTTATAAAGAGCTTCATCGAAAGCGAGGCCGGGCGCGGCTATGCCGCCGAGTTTGCGGCGCTGGAGAAATCCGCGCAGCTCGGCAGGAAGTATCTCGACTCGCTCAGAGCCGAGGTTCTGCGACTGTGCCTCGTGTGCGATGAAAAAATGCACCCGGCGCTCGAAAAAAGCGTGCAGCTGATGGAAGAGCCGGAGCTTATTAAGCTCAAGGACGCTTTTGAGGAAGCATCGGCGAAGCTCTATCCGCCCGTGACCCAGCTTCCGGGCAGGGGCGAAGTCACCGCATTTTCCGGTGAAGAATACATCATTTGATCTAAGATCAGGAGGACAAAAATGAAAGTTAGTTTTGAAGGCGTCGGAGAGCAGGTGCTCTCCTTCAACAAGGCAAGCGGCGTAACAAAGGGAGCGCTTGTTAAGATGAGCGCAAACAGCACCGTCAAGGCCTGCGACGCAGGCGACCGCTTCATGGGCGTTTGCATCGCGTCGGGCGATGCATTTGCCGAGATAAAGACCGCAGGCTATGTCGAGCTTGGCTACAGCGGCACGGCTCCCGCGGTCGGCTACGCTACCCTCGCGGCGGATGCCGCGGCAGGTAAGGTCAAGACCGTCACCACCGGCGGAGCACAGTACCTTGTCATCAAGGTCGATACCGCTGCCGGCACAGTCGGCTTCATTATGTAAGGAGGAAAAGATCATGGCATATAATTTCAATGAGATAAAGCTCGAAAAGGGCATGTATTCCGAGCGCGGCAAGAGCTTCGAGCAGACCCTGGAGGCGCTTGACCCCAACGAAAACTACAAGGGCACTCCGTATGAGGGGCTTGACGCATTCCAGCGCCAGCTCAAAAGATTCGACATCAAGGTTCGCGGCGCAGGCAGCGACGTTGTCGAAAAATTCTTCTCGACCTCGGAGTCGGCGGTGCTGTTTCCCGAGTATGTTTCGCGCAGCGTAAAGGCAGGCATGGAAGAGGGCAACATTCTGCCGTCCATCACCGCTACCGTCACCCGTTTTGACGGCATGGACTATCGCTCCATCTACTCTGCGGCAAGCGAGGATGATAAGAGCCTGCGCTATGTCGGCGAGGGCGCGGCGATACCCCAGACAGAGGTGAGAGCATCCGATCATCTGGTGAGCCTCAAAAAGCGCGGTAGAATGCTCGTTGCATCCTATGAAGCGATCCGCTTCCAGCGCCTTGACCTGTTTTCCGTCATGCTCCGCCAGATCGGCAATCAGATCATGCGCATGCACCTTGAGGACGCCATCGACATTATCACAAACGGCGACGGCAACTCCAATGCTGCGACCGCATACGAGGTAGGCGACGACACCATCGGCGGCACCGCCGGCAGCCTGAGCTACGGCGAGCTGCTGAACTTCTGGAACTGCTTTGACCCTTACACCATGAACACCATGCTCGCAGCTCCCGATGTTATGATGAAGATCCTCAAGTGCTCGGAGTTTCAGAATCCCCTTGCCGGACTTAACTTCCAGGGCACCGGCGAGCCGGGCAATCCTCTGGGCGCAAAGCTCATCCGCTGCTCGGCAATGCCGGCCGGCACCGCCATCGGCCTTGACAAGGGCTATGCTCTTGAGATGGTCACGGCAGGCGACGTTAACGTTGAGTACGACAGACTCATCGACCGTCAGCTCGAGCGCGCCGCGATCACCAGCATTTCCGGCTTTGCAAAGCTCTACACCGAGGCATCCAAGGTGCTGACTGTCTGATAAACACACAAGGAGACGGGTCACCCCGTCTCCGCTTTTTGGAGGTAATCAATGTCATATACGGATATGGACATAGAAATGAAGGCGCTGAGCATGCTCGGAGAAAGCGTTCCGGACGAGGACGCGGATATGCTGCGCGCGGTGTGCTCCGCTGCCGCCGCCGAGCTTGAGAGCAGACTGCGCCGCGGCGCTTCAAGCGACGAGATAGGCGAAACTTTCGTTACTGCATCGGCGATGCTCGCAATATCCATGTACATGGAGTTGGGCAGTGCTCACTCCGGCGGAGTGAGCGGCTTCACGGCAGGAAAGCTGTCCGTGCAGCTCGGCGGAGCGTCGGCCGCGGCGCTGAGAAAAAGCGCGGAGACGATGCTTGGCGCGTATCTTGACGCAGGAGGCTTCGCGTTTGTGGGGGTGCAGGGATGACGGCGGCAAACAGAATCTTGCAAAGCTACGGCGAGAGCATCACCGTCGGTACGGCCGAGGGCAGGGGCTTTATATCCTGCCTTGACCCGGATGATGCGCAGACCCACAAGGCTCACCTTACGCCCGGAGTTACGAACAACTCTAAATACCGGCTTATAACCGATGCCGAGGGCATTGCAGAGGGCGACAGCGTTACTGCGGCAGGCAGACGGTATGTCGTTTTGCGCGTCGAGCCTGTGCGCATATTCGGCGCGTTTTCGCACAATGAGTGCATACTGAAGCTGAAGGGAGGCGCTGCCGATGCTTGAGAATATTGCAAGCGAAATTGCAGAGGAGCTTAATAACGCCGGGATAAATGCTGTGACGGCGTTTAACGCATCGGAGCTTGATGATGCGGCAGCGTTTGTGTGCGTCGGTCTTAAAAGTGCGCGGATAAGCTCGTCGGGGCTTGGCAACTACATCGGAGTGTGCACCGAGGACGGACAGCTTAAGGAAATGTACGGCGAAAAGGCCGAGCTTGTGCTCTCGTTTGACGTTTACAGTCCTGCAAGCGCGGATGAGGGCTGCTCCGAGCTTGCCGACGGCGTAAGGTGCGCACTTTACAACATCGACGGCCTGTCGGTCACGGAGTTTGACTTTGAAAAAGTCGAATACGACGGCGACTGCCGCATGCTGCGCAGCCGCTGCTCGGCCAAGGCGGCAGCCTATCTTGTGCGCGAAAAGCTCGGCAGCTCGCTGTCGGGCTACAGCATAGGGGAGGGAACGATATGAGTGTGATAAAAGCATATTCTTCAAACTCTGCCAAGGTCGGAGTTGACGGCGTGCCGCTTGCGGGCGTTGTGCTTGCCGAGGAATACGAGCTGCGCAGCGAGTATCCGGTGCTCGGCTTCGGCGACTGCGTGCCGAGTGCGATACTGACATTTGACAGACGCTATGAGATCGTGCTTGAGCGCTCGGCGAGCATAGGCGACGGTGTGAGATTTGAAAACGCTGAGCCGTTTGAGCTTCAGATCGGCACCAGACTCTACGGCGG
>ERZ779892.3162-NODE-3162-length-11906-cov-31.918994_pt1 | contig 11906 bp, 10 predicted proteins | sample MGYA00511552_ERZ779892 | MGnify/ENA primary metagenome ERZ779892 (study PRJEB29588, sample SAMEA2154561) | human gut metagenome | biome: human gut; feature: human-associated habitat; material: faeces | place: Denmark | collected 2008/2010 ... | reverse complement strand
TTCAATTAGGTCAAATCGAAAATGGTGTAAACGAAGGGGCAGTTCTCTGCAATGTCAAAACTGCTTTTTCGTTTACCCCATCATCGATTGTAACCTAAAGAATTTATTGCTAAGTTAAATCAGAAATGTAATGAAATTGCGGTGTGTTGTGACTTATATGCACCAGAATTACAGGTTACATATAAATTTAATAAAATTAAAAGTTATAATAACAATATCTATTATATTAAAAAGATTAGATAAAAAGTATATGTTAGTTTGGGGGACGGGAGATGTTTTGCGGGATTAGACAGATGAGGCATTTTCTCTTATTCGTAAGCGCAAAATAATTCAACGGATTGCAACAAATTAATTATCAACTCATAATAAGTATCAGGAAATGCTAGTGTTTTACTATACTTATGTTTGCTAGATGCTGGCATTTTACTCTAATTATTATGAGGTGACGTAAAAGCTATGAGAGCACCAAGAGTACCAGTTGAAGAACAATACCGCCTGATTATGGAATGTCGCAAAAGCGGACTGTCTGATTATCAGTGGTGTTTAAACAATGACATTAATCCAGGCACATTTTACAACTGGGTTAAGCGTCTCCGCAAGAATGGCTGCGGAGATATTCCTAAGAAAAATCAGCTGTCAACTTATGAACAGTCTCATCAGGAAGTTGTAAAAATTGAGATGAATTCCATTTCTGTTCCCACTGACATGAATAAAAATACTGATACAGCCGCAATGGAGTTAATGATTGGAAACATGAACCTGCGTATTTCAAACGAAACGGATCCACTGTTTCTTGCTAAAACAATCCAGATACTTACGGAGCTTTCATGCTAAGCGATATAACAGCTGCCGGCGAGCTTTATATTGTGACTGGGTAAAGGCACTTCTATGGGAAAATGATGGCTTTGTACTCTTGTATAAACGCATGGAAGTAAAAGGCAGGTTCCGCTGGCCACGTTCAAGCCAGGAAGTGCGTCAGCTTACATGGCAGCAATTCGACTGGCTTATGTCAGGCCTTGAAATCGAACAGCCCAAAGCATTTAAAACGCCGTGAAGCCTTGAAAATACTGGCATTTCTGCTTCTTCTTTAATGCTCTTTGTGGTATAATAAAAGTATCGAAAAAGGAGCAGAAAATCACATGGCAGATGAAACATGGATACAGGTACTGAAGGAGCTGGAAAGAAATCCCGAAACTGATTATTTCATGTGACTGTTCCGCTTAGGTGAAGATGGACTGCCATCTATCGTCCTTTACCATTACACTGAAACAAGGGCAAGATACAATGCAGTTGATTTCCTTGATGGTTTTTCGGACGGATACCTGGAAACGGATGGTTATCAGGGGTATAATAATCTCCCTGGTATCAGGCGCTGCTCCTGCTGGGCGCATACGAGAAGATACTTCATTGATGCGGTTCCAAAAGGAAAGCAGTATGATTACAGCAATCCGGCAGTACAGGGAGTCCAGTTCTGTTTAAAGCTTTTTGACATATCTTTTGGAGCATCGTCCAAGTGAAGACATGTCAGATGAACAGCTTGAGGCATTGACTCCGTGGAGCAAAGAAGTTCAAAATGTTTGCAAAAATCAAAATGTAGTAAAACGCTTGCATCTAGCAAAGATGATGCAAGCGTTAATTAAAATCTAGCGTTGGAATATTGAGCGCTTACGGTCAAGTGATGGACAAGATAAGCAATCATAAACAATAATAGGAGAAGATGCGAATGAGAAATAGACTGGGAAAACATCCATCGGAAGGCACTGGATATGGATAGGCGGAACGAAGGAAGTTAGGACTCTCCGAAAGCGTGAGATGGTTATGCTATGGATTGAAAAAATAGTATATTGTGTTAAAATATTTATTGTATTAGGAACACTTTGTTGAAATACAATTTTATAGAATGATGAAGCGTGAAATAAGAGATATTGAAAAGTATATTGAAAATGTTTCTTAATATTCAAATGAATGTAGGAGTAAATTATGGCAAAACTACGAGCGGATAAGAAAAATTATAAAAAAGCATTTACTATACACGCAAATGCATATGACAATTGGAATTTGGGAAGTGATAATAGTAGAAGGTTAATACTATGCTATTGTGTAGAATGTGGATTAAAATGTTTGATTATGGACAATGATAATATTTGTACAATTTCGCAGGCTAATGAAAAGACCGAAGAGGTATTGTGTACACATGATTTTAGAAAATTATTAAAGGAAGTGGGGCAGTCAGGGCAATTTCAATTTAAACAGTTTGTTACAGAATATGGAAATACAGTTTGTCCGTCAGAGTATCATCAGTTATGTAGATATAATATTGCACCTAAAGATATAGAAGATGTAATTAAATTTGAAAATGTATTAAACGAAATTAAAAATTGGCTAAAAGAGGTGGTATGATTATGAGATTTTATACATGGAAAGATATAGAAAGATATATTTTACTTCATTGTACACAATGGAATAGTCACATATGTGATATAGATGTTTACCCGGATGAGATTATTGTTTATTCAAAAGATAATTCATATGATATGTGTAAAAAAGTATTACATGATCTTTTCCCTAAAAATTTGTCGAGTGATGGTTCGAAAATAAAATTGGATTATATTGATTCGTATATAGAAGTTTCATATGAATGTGGAGATATAGATAATGTAGTTAATATAATGCCACTATTTAAAAAAGCAATTTATCAGGAGTCTGCTTATCCTAATAAGAGATTGGAGAAACTTAGCTGTCCGGTAATAGGGTTTCATTCATATAAGGGAGGGGTAGGGAGAACTTTATCTTTAATTGCATTCGCACAGGCTTGGACGAATATGCAAAATGACCCGCAGAATAATAAATTACTTATTATAGATTCTGATATAGAGGCACCGGGACTTACTTTAATTCAAGGAAAATTAGATGAAATTTCTTTTAGTTATTTGGACTTACTTACATTGATTCAAGATAACAGTGATGAAGAGAATGTATTATCTATTGCGGCAAATTTAATTGGAAATCTAACAATACCTATTGAGACAAAGCAGGAAAAGGTAGAGCATATATTTTTACCTACTTATAGGTATGAGCAACAACTGTATGATCTATATGCAAGTCCACAGTCTATAACTAATAGTAGAAATAAGGAATATGTTTTAGCAGAAATTTTATCTAGTCTTGCAGTAAAGTTAGGGGCAAAGGCAGTTTTGATCGATTTAAGAGCAGGAATAAGTGAATATTCAGCACCATTATTGTTAGACCCAAGAGTGAAAAAATACTGTGTTACTTCAACATCTAGTCAATCTGTAATTGGTACTAAAAAAATTCTGAATTTTATATCAAAAGGTCTTGATATAGATAGTACAACATTGTTACCGACTATTTTATTAAGTATGGTTCCGAAAGAATTTCCTCAAAATGAAAAAGAAGCCATAAAAGAAGTGATGATTAGTTGCTTTAAAACAACAGAAGATAATGAGGAGCTTTTTGATAATATGGTAATCGAGCTTCCGTTTGCAAGTGAACTAATACACTTGACTAGTTTACAACAGATTCTTTTTACATTAAAAGATAGGGAAATGTATGAAACAATTTATAAGTTAGTCGAGCAGAATTATAAATCGATAGATAAAGAAGGAACATTTTATTCTGAGGAACAACATAGGATAGTTCTTAAACAAATATATGAATTTGCGAATAATCAGATTACTGCAGAAGCAAATGGAGCAGAAGAGCTATTGTTGACGGAACCTATTAAAAATTTGTGTGGTAGGTTTAATTATCAAATTCCTACCACAATAGTCCAAGGAGCAAAAGGCTCTGGTAAAACCTTTTTATATAGACAGTTAATTGAACAGAAAAGTTGGAGACATTTTTGCTCAAAAATAGACAGTAAAAAGTTAAATTCAGAAGATGGATATTTTATTCCGGTTTTAGCACCACAAAATATTTCTAAAATTAAGACTTTACTTGATGACTGTATTGATTCTGTAAATAACTCATTGGATTTTGCGAATGTATCAAGGTCGGTTTATGTTGATAATGCCTATAAGTTATCTGTTTTGAATACAGGTGATATGGATTGGATGAAATTATGGGAATCAATTTTTGTTTCGTCTATTGATAAGAATTTATCATCTTTATCAGAACTTAATGATAAGCTGATGAAAATAAATAAATCAGTTATTTTTCTGATTGATGGACTGGAAGAAATATTTAAAACTGTATCAGCAGATGAGTGGCAACAGAAAGCTATAGAAGTATTATGTCAGGGGATTCTGAATACTTTAGCATCTAAATATGAAAATATCGGTTTGATTGTATTTTTACGAAGTGATATGGCTCAAAATGCAATAACAGTTAATTACGAGCAGTTTAGACAAACTTTTGATTATGCAGAATTAAAATGGTCTTCTGAAGAGGCTTTGAAACTTGCGGTTTGGTTGGTAGATCAGGCGGTGCCTGATTTTTATAGAGAATCAGTGCCGATAGAAAATGCTTCACAGGAGATTGTGGAAAAATACTTAATAAAGTTGTGGGGATTGAAATTAGGAAGGAATAGTTCTAACGAGGCATATGCGTCAAGATGGATATTAGCGGCTCTTTCAGATTTTAATGGACAATTACAAGCTAGAGATATTATAAGATTTTTGAAATATGCTTCTAAACAGAATGGGAAAAAGCCTGCGTATTTTGACAGAGTTCTAATGCCTGTGGAAATTCGTAATGCGGTTTCGAATTGCTCAATGGATAAGATAAATGAAATTAAAACAGAATACGAAAGTTTAAAGCCAATATTTGAAAAACTTGAAGAACTGCCACCTGAAAAAAAACATCTGCCTATCAGTCAGGAGGAAAATTTGCTTAGCGCACAGGAAGAAAAATTAATGAAGCAGGCTGGGTATCTTACAAGAGAAGGCGATAATTTATATTTACCTGAGATAATCAGACACGCATTAGGATTTAGATATGAAAGAGGGGCAAGACCAAGAGTATTGGCACTTATTCTTAGTAAATAGGCATTTGATGCTGATATTGCAAAGATGCTATTAAATTGTAGAACATATTCACTACGCTCTGATAACCCTAACTTCCAAAAATGAGTAGCCCTAATGAAGATAAAATTTAAAAACAGCCCGTATTTATGCAAAATTACTTGCAAAAATACGGGTTTTATTGTGCAATTGATATGAACGCCTATGGTGTGTATGGAAATGTAAGCGCAAAATAATTCGACGGATTGCAACAAATTAATTATCAACTCATAACAAGTATCAGGAAATGCTAGTATTTTACTATATTTATGTTTGCTAGATGCTGGCATTTTATTCTAATTATTATGAGGTAAAAGCTATGAGAGCACCAAGAGTACCAGTCGAAGAACAATACCGCCTGATCATGGAATGCCGCAAAAGTGGACTGTCTGATCATCAGTGGTGTTTAAACAATGGCGTTAATCCAGGCACCTTTTACAACTGGGTTAAGCGTCTCCGCAAGAATGGCTGCGGAGATGTTCCTGAGAAAAATCAGCTGTCAACTTATGAACATTCTCATCAGGAAGTTGTAAAAATCGAGATGAATTCCATTTCGGTTCCCACTGACATGAATAAAAATACTGATACAGCCACAATGGAGTTAATGATTGGAAACATGAATCTGCGTATTTCAAACGAAACTGATCCATTGCTTCTTGCTAAAACAATCCAGATACTTGCGGAGCTTTCATGCTAGGCGATATAACAGCTACCGGCGAGCTTTATATTGTGACAGGGTAAAGGCACTTCTATGGGAAAATGATGGCTTTGTACTCTTGGAACAACTCAGTGGGGTCAGGCACAATTAAATCTTTATAAATTAATAAATTTGGATATACGGACTATTGAAATTGTATATTAAGTGTGATAACATAAAAAACAACTTGAGGTAGGGAACGTTTAATAACGGCTAAAATTTGTGAATTATTAAACTATTAGGATTTGAATATGAAAACAATAAGTGACAGAATATTTGAAAAATTAAAAGAAAAAGGTATGAGTCAGAAGGAGTTTTCACAGAAGACTGGCATTGCGGAAAGTTCAATTAGTGACTGGAAGAAAAAACATACTAATCCGGTAAGTGACAAGATATTGATTATATGCGAGGTGCTGGATATTTCGCCATATGAGTTATTGTCAGGAGCAGAGCATATTGGAACCAGAAGCAGGGATAATCAGACATATGTTTTTGCAAAAGATACTGAACTTGGAATGGTAGTTGAGACGTATCAGCAGTTGGATTATAAGCAGCAAAAGAGACTTTTGGGCTATATGGATGCTTTGAAGATGAACAACTAGAAAAAATGTAATTTTGTACCACATGATACGTAAAAACGAAAAAATTCTCACAAGAGAGGATGAAGATTATATATTCAAATGAAGAGTACTGGGTATGGTTGTCCAGATGCAAAAAGAATAATTCATTCTTTATGATTATTTTATTTGATTGAAATACCGATACGTGGTAATATGAATTTGAAAGAGAGGATATAATGGTTAAGGAAAATGTTAATGAACTGGTGGATAAACTTACTCTATTTGATGATGATTTAATGAGTAGAGTTTTCGACAATAATATCGAAGCAACAGAGTTTATGCTTAGAATCATATTGGGAAGGAACATTAATGTAATTAGTGTTATTGGACAAGATGAGATAAAAAGTCATGAAGTAGGTGGAAGAAATATAACATTGGATGTTCATGCGATTGATGTGAACGGTGATGAAATAGATATTGAAGTACAAGGAAATTCGGCAGGGGCACATATCAGACGAGCAAGATATCATAGCAGTATGGTAGATTCTAAAATGTTAGACGAAGGACAGGAATTCAGGCAACTTAAGGATTCGTATATCATATTTATATATAAACATGATAAATTTAGAAAGGGTTTACCAGTATATCACATAGACCGATATATAAGGGAAACAGAAGAATTATTTGATGATGGTTCCCATATTATATATGTAAATGGTAACTATAAAGGTAATGATGAAATTGGACAGCTAATGAATGATTTTCGTCAGACAGATTCAGATAAGATTCATTATGCTGCATTAGCAAAAGGTGTAAAGCATTTTAAGGATACTGAAAAGGGGCGTGAGCAAATGTGTGAAGCAGTTGAAAAATATGCAAAAGAATATGCAAAGGAATATGCAAAGGAATATGCGGTAAAGGAAAAGATGATTTCTGTGAAAAATCTTATGGAGAATATGGAACTTACAGTGGATCAGGCACTAAATGCTTTGGGAATTCAAGGGGATGAAAGAAAAACCATAATAAATCAATTACAAAACCGAAATTAGGATATTTAAGTAGAGATATATTAAAAAATTTTTAGAACACAAATATAAGATGTTCTGGATTGAAATGCTAAAGAGTGTCATGGCACACCCAAATAGAAGCCCCAGTAGCTGGAACTACTGGGGCTTCTATTTAATTGAGCTGCTACAATTAACAGTGGGGTTAGGCATCATTATATTTCTTACAAAAATACAGAGTTTTATATATAACCTATCTGCCTAAATACATTGAATTAGGATGAAAGACGATATTAAAAAAGAGTGCAAACTGCTTGCAATTAGCAATCAAACGAAATATAATGAAGAAAAAAGAGGAGGCGATATCTATGGCAAGAACAGCAAATGTATTTGCACGTGTTGAGCCTGAAGTAAAAGAGCAGGCAGAGCAGGTGCTTGATCGACTTGGCATTCCAATGTCCAATGCGGTAGGAATGTTTCTGAGACAGATTGTACTCCAGAGAGGAATTCCTTTTGAAATGAAACTTCCGGCTTATGAGGAACCTGTTGCGTATGGTTCTCTTACAAAGGAACAGTTCGATGCAGAAATAGAAAAAGGCATGGAAGATATTAAAGCAGGCAGAGTATATTCAGCAGATGAAGTTGAAGCAGAAATGAAACGGGAATTTGGTATATGAAATATAAAGTGATGTATACAGCAGGAGCCAAAAGAGATCTGAGAAATATTTTCAGATATATTTCAGAGGAACTGTTAGCTCCAGAGAACGCTGCCAGACAGACAGACCGAATTATGGCTGCTATTCGAAAGCTGGACACCATGCCGAATAGAAACCGGCTTTATGATGAAGAACCATGGCATAGCAGAGGACTTCGGTTCTTTCCGGTGGACAATTATTTGGTATTTTATAAGACAAATGATGAAAATGAAATAGTGTATATAGTTCGAATTATGTATCGTGGACGTGATGTTCGCAAGCATTTAAGCCGGACAGAGGACATTTCAGAAAATTAAAATTTAATATGGAACCAGAGGTTTGAGCAGTTAGTCTATGAAAAATAGGGGAGCTGCTTTTTTCATACAAAGTCCATCTGAAGATGTGTGATTTAATGAGTGGTGGGGGCAGGCACCAATGTGGTCAAAAAGCATCAACTTAAGGAAAATGTCTTAAGTTGATGCAAGATAAAATTATCGAGCTTTTATCTGGGCGGAACATATTGGTGTTTATGATTCCTTATCTTGTCCAAAATCGGTTCTCATTTTTGTCAGGCATCAGCTCATTTCATTGCCGCAACTTTGCAATTTATAATAGTTATCAATTGAATATTAACCTAAAATTCGCTATACTGAATAATATAATTTGTCGAAAATATGTTTGCCGAAAGGACGGATTGCAACAAGTTAATTATTTACTCATAATAAGTATCAGAAAATGCTAGTGTTTTACTATACTTATATTTCAGTCGACTTTTTAAGACGGTGGAGGGCATGAGTCCGAGTTGGCATAGGAAAAAGTGGTAAAGTATAAATTGTTTTTACTGCAATCTGAAGAGTTATTGTGAAGGAGAGGTAAAGAATGGATGAGCATGATGTAGTGGAAGCTGGAACTGATTTACTTTTTGGGGATCCTAAGTCAGTCTTAAAAAAAATAGGTTTATCTATTTTGGATAAGAAACAGTTTGAGGCTATATTCGTATCAGCTGGGAAAACGGTTGCTGAATATGAAAAAGATAACACAGAGCAGAATGACATTAGGAGGATTTTGTTCTGTGAGGAAACTATGAGACTTTTAGCTAATGAAATAAGAAAGAGTAATAGTTTTGATTGGCTAAAGGATTTGGATAGATGTGTTAATGATTTACTTTCTTTAAGTGAACTTGATAGCATCAATAAAGCTAGATGCAAGAAACATTTTGAGGATATAGTAATTTATCAAATTAAAAAGTTATTTCCGCAAAGGTATGGTTCTTATTGCCTGGGAGATATCCATGACAATGTTAATAGTTTGATGGCTTCAACGCAATCTAGTAACGAGACGCTCAATAAGATTCTTGAATTGATGAGTCAAAATGATGGTGAATACAATCAAAAGAGTCCAACGACACATGAAGACTGGCAGGATAAGAGTTCATATACATTACTTGAATGGCATTTGGAGAGGGTGGAAGTTGATGGTATATTTGCGCACAAAGATAGCTATACGGATGATATTATTAAACTAACAGAAACGTGGCAAAAGGAACGTGATGAATATCCGGGTTGGTATATTATTCCATATAATACGGCTGTAGAGTTAAGTATGTATACTGACGAGAATGGATTGTTACAAAAGCATGAGACGGAAGATATTGACGTAATGTTGGATTTTGCTTATGAATTGTGCTGGAGACGTATAAAAACAATGCTACCATATAGCGAGTATGAAGTATTTCACTTAAGGCAGATATGGGACAAGTATTATATAAAAATTAAGGAAAATGCCGGTGGTTCAGACAAAATACGAAAGTGGTTCTATATAGGACAGATACTGCTTTCTTGTTATAGGGAGTCTATGAATTGGAACGAATGGCAGCGTCTTATGGACATTTTGATTGTCTATCAGGATAGTGGAAATAATGGTAAAGTCGACTTAATGATAGAAAGAGCTAAGGCATGTTATTTTCAGTTAGACATACCGAGTTTGAGAAAGGAGTTGGATCAGTGCGATATTCCTAAGGAGTGTTATGAACAGAGACTGTTGGTAATAGGACTCGAGTTGGAATGTGGAAAATTGGAAGAATCACTTGAAAAGTTAAAGCAGCTCAGACAAGATTTAATTTGTAAAGTAGATGAGAATAATGAAAATTATTATCTAAAGAGTTTAGAGGCATCGGTATTACAATTACTTTCTATTTGTCAGCAGGCATATTCTTTGCATAAAGAAATATACGAATTTGAGCAAATGGGAATCGATGAGATATTAGAAGAGATTGAGCGAAAAAAAGAATTTTTTGACTGGGAATCATGGAAAAATAATGTTGCTAAAGAACTTTTTAACCATTGTGTTGATAACCAATTTGAAAAGGAAACATTTGAACTAAACAGGAGTACAGTGACCATATGTTCATATAGTCGTTCGGGTCATGCGGAAGGATACCAGCTTTATAAAGTGTTAGAGAAACTTGGAATCCCATTTAAATGTGGATGCGTTACTGTTATTTCAGATATGGAATTGTCTTTGATAGCGTCTATTTATAATTTTAATAATAGATTAGGTTTGTTACTGTTAGTTCGTTGTTCAAGTACAGGGACAATAGAAAAACTTGTTAATAGAAAATTTGTAATGGATTTAGAGAGTGGGTATATTGACGATGTTATAGATATTTTAATAAATGCTATTGAGGTTAATATCGGTGAAATAATTGCAATGGGAAATGGTTTCCCGGAATATTTAGCTGGGCATATAAGGGAAAATGTTCCGATATTATTGCAAAGATTTTCAAGCCGGGCATCTGAAAGGATGCAAAAAAAGGAATTACAGTTTATTCAGAAAATTATGAGTTATAGGAACATTCCACCTCGATTTGAAGTAACTCAATTAATGGATAAGCTATTACGGCAAATATCCGAACGTATGAAGGTTAAGCTACTTCATCTAATGATGGAAACTGAGATTGTAGAGCAAGTAACAATGCATTCGAGAGTTGACGGTTCAAATGGAATAGATTTTTTTGACTGTTATTTTAACAAGCAAGGATTACATCGCTTGACAAGGGCACACAGCCCTTTGTCGTGTGCGATGGATAAGTAAAAGTCAAATTTTCCACTCAATCGAAACGTGTTCGTCGGTTGCGCGGATCTGTGAGATCAGGCCGTCGGCAACCTGCCGCCTGTCCTCAAAGTCAATTTCTTCCCATTGGTTGAGGTAGACCGACAGCCGCTCGATCTGTTCCGGGGACATGGTTTCCGCTGACAGCGCCGCGATCTCTTTTGTCAGGGCTTGGCGGCGTGTGTCCAGCTCCTCGATTTTGCTGTTGGCATAGGACAGCAGCACCGCATTAGCCCCGGTCAAAGTATTCAGCAGCTTTTCAATCTCGTCCTCCACGCGGGCAAGCTCCATGTTCAGCGCGGTCAATTTGGGATTGACCGTTTCCCGCTTTGCCGTCAGCGTCTGGAACTCGGACAGCTTCTTGACCATCTCGCCGTACAGGAACCTTTCAAATTCCCGTGTACGGAGCGTCCCGCAGCCGTCACAGCTTTTACTGTCAGCCCGCTTGGAGCAGCGGAGATACTGAACACCTGTTGGATTGCCGACGCTCATAAGCGCGTACCCGCAGCGGCCACACTTGACCTTTCCGGCAAGCCATGTGTTCTTTGCCTTGCGCCCGCCTTGGAACGTCTTGTTTGCCATGAGCTTTTTCCGGCAGCGCAGCCATGTATCAGACGATACCAGCCCCTCGCTGGGAGCCAGAACAAGTATCTGATCTTTCAGGTGCTTGTTTTTTCTTTCTTGCACGTCCCGGCCCTGATAGAGATAGCAGCCGTTTGTCCCGGCAAAATCTGTGGCTTCATTGACTACCACCGTACCCTGGCTTTTGAAGAACTCGTACATATCGAGGTCGGCCTGCGCGTAAATGGGATTTCTCA
>ERZ779892.3149-NODE-3149-length-11942-cov-4.497518_pt1 | contig 11942 bp, 8 predicted proteins | sample MGYA00511552_ERZ779892 | MGnify/ENA primary metagenome ERZ779892 (study PRJEB29588, sample SAMEA2154561) | human gut metagenome | biome: human gut; feature: human-associated habitat; material: faeces | place: Denmark | collected 2008/2010 ... | reverse complement strand
GGTGCGATTTACCAGACCTTCGGCGGGCGTGATCTCTACCCGAGTGTCGAGGAAAAGGCGGCCAATCTGCTCTACCTGACGGTCAAGAACCACTCGTTCAGCGACGGTAACAAACGCATCGCAGCGTTCCTGTTCCTGTGGTTCCTGGAGAACAACCGCATCCTCTTCCGTTCCGACGGCTCGCGCCTTTTGGACAACAACACATTGGTCGCCCTGACGCTGATGATCGCCGAGAGCCGCACCGAGGAGAAGGATGTGATGACGAAGGTGGTGGTGAATCTGATCAACAGGAACAATTGACACGATATAGTGTTTCGGATATCGGGAAAATGGTGAAATCTAAGAAAATAGACCATTTTATGAGGAGAGTTTTATTGTTCGTATCATTGCTTGCGGTAGGCAACGGGGCTTTGGCGCAGGAACGGATAGATACACTCTACTATAGCCGTTCGGGGGTGACGGTGCGGAATCCGGTTTTTGCCGATTATTATCGGCTGGCACTTTATCCTGCGGATTCGGCGGGGCTCAAAATGTTCAAGGATTTTTATATTTCGGGAGAATTGCGGAGAGAAGGGCATTTTCAGACAATCGATACGCTCGATGATCGCCGGACGGTGTTCGACGGAGACGTCGTTTCCTATTTCAAAAACGGGCGAATATCGGAAAAATCATATTATTCAGGAGGATTGTTGGAGGGTGAATATCTGCAATACGACGAGAATGGAGCATTGAAAACGCGTGCGTCGTATGCCGGCGGCGAATTGTCCGGAACGTACAAGACATACAACGAGGACGGCTCCTGCCGAATGGTGGAATATCGTGCAGGGCTGCCGGTTCATGATTATTATTTGCTGGCGGACGGCAGCGGGAACACGCTTAAATTCCGCATTGCGGACGACATGCCGGTATGGGAATCTCCGGCCATAGCGGAGCGCTCGGTCGATTATCGGGACGGTGTGCCCTGGGAGGTCTATTTCAAAAATGGATTGACGATCGCCTTGACGGATGCCATTGTCCGGGATTACGGCAAGTGGCATCGGGTCGATGTGATTATCTCCAACAATTCGTTGACGCCGGTCGAATTCAATCCGGAGACCGATATGACGGCCTATTCCGTAAACGAACACGATGTGGTCACCGATCTGCAGGTCTGGTCTTGCGATAGCTATCTGAAGAAAGTGAACCGATCGCAGACCTGGGCCGCTGTTTTGATGGGCGTCAGCGAAGGAATGGCTTCTGCCGGCGCAGGGTATTCAACCTCCACGACGACCGGTTACAGCAGCTACGGCGGTTATTCGTCTTATACGACTACGACTTATAATCCCTCTGTGGCCTATCGGGCCAACATGGCCTCACAGCAGCGGCTCGCCGATTTCGGCCAGGCCTTGCAGGACGAACAACAGGTCAAAAAGCTGGGATATTTGAAGAAAAACACGATATATCCCGGAGAATCCGTATCCGGATTTGTTCATGTAGCATGGACTAAAGGGGTGCGTGCCGTGTTCGTTATCCGGATTGAAGGTGCCGAATACATTTATGAGTGGGGATTCGACAAGAAAAATGCGTTTTTATTGAATAAGAACAACTAAGCTGTATCATTTTTTCCTAAAATTTAATCGAGAAACAAAATTCGCAAGGTCCACGCAATGATTTGCAAGGCCTTGCGAATTTTGTTTTGTAACCATTCTTTTGCGGGAGAGCAAAAATTTAATCGAATATGCAAGATAGAGACGGCCGAAAATATTTTATTTATATTTGTAAAATAACACGAAGCCATATACAGTATGGGAATAGCCGATTTTTTCAAGCGATTCGGGGCGTCGCATAAATCCCGGTCTGCGTCTGTCGCAGAGACGGGAACGGAGGATAAACCGGTGCAATATGCTGAAACACTGTCTTTCAACAAGACGTTCGAAGAGTTGCTGACTCAAGATAAGTTCATTGCAAGGAGTGATTATAAGGGATTATTGGATACCTACGGAGGCCTTTGGTGTTTTTACGAAATGTTGGCTGAATCCGGTGTGTTGGACGAGTATATCACTAAGCACCAACTTGATGAATCGCAGATCAGGTATTTTCTGGAAGCATTCGGCGGAATCAAAGACCTTGCGAAAGAGTCGTCTGTCGTCAAGAAGCATAACGACGAGTACATTTCCGGGCGTCTTGCTTCGGAGAAGACCTATCTCGATAACATTCTCAAGGCGTGTGATCCCGCGATCTCTCTCGACCGGGAACAGCGGGAGGTTGTACTGTCGGAAGAGGATTATACGTTGGTGATTGCCGGTGCTGGTGCCGGAAAGACGACTACGGTTGCGGCCAAGGTGCGTTATCTCGTTGAGAAGCGCGGTGTCGAGCCGAACCGGATTCTGGTTATTTCGTTTACGAACAAGGCGGTCGAAGAGCTTCGCGAACGCATCAATCACGATTTGCGTATCCCGTGTCCGGTTACGACCTTTCATTCGGTCGGTTATGCCATTCTGAAACAAGGGGATGCAGAACGGAAAAAAATTGTAGACGGAGGATACCTGTATAGCGTCATTAACAGATACCTTAAATCCGCGGTTTTGCGGGATGCCGAGATGGTCGATAAATTGATTCTTTTTTTCGGCTCCTATTTTTCCGCACCCTACGAAGGCGAGAAACTCAATGAGTATTTTCAATTCATCGCACACGCGGATTGCTCGACCTTGAAAAGTAATCTGCACGAGTATGTCAAACATGTCGTAGACCGTCGAACATGCAAGATGCAGACGCTCAACAATGAAGTTTTGCGGTCAATGGAGGAGGTGCGTATCGCCAATTTCCTGTATCTGCATCAGATCGAATATGAATACGAGGCTATTTATCAATATCCGATCCTCGATGCGAACAAACCTTATACTCCCGATTTTCGCATCACTCAAAATGGCAAAGTCGCTTACATCGAACATTTCGGCATTACCGAAGACGGTAGAAGCGACCGTTATACGAAAGAGGTTCTCGATAGATACGTATCCCGTATTAAGGATAAGAAAGAGTTGCACAAGGCACACGATACTCGTTTGATCTGTACCTATTCGCAATATAACGACGGTCGGGATTTTCTCATCCATTTGCGCGAGCAGCTTGTCGAACTGGGCTATGTGTTGAATAAACGTCCAGTGGAGGAGGTCTATAAAAAGTTAATTGATTCGCAGGAAAGTAAGTACATCACACGACTGACTTTCCTGATTTGTAATTTCATCAACAATTTCAAGACTCAGGGATTAGGCGTTGAAAAATTCGCGGATTTCAAAGCTTCGAACAAGAATGTCCGAACCAAATTGTTTCTCGATATTTGCAAAGTTTGCTATCTCGAATATCAAAAGACATTGGAAGAGCAGCATTGCATCGACTTTCAGGATATGATCAATGAATCCGCTGAGTTGATTCGCAAAAAACGGGTTGCCCGGGAGCGGTTGGATTATAGATACATCATTGTGGACGAGTACCAGGACATTTCGCGTCAACGATATAATCTGATCAAAGAGTTGTCTGCATTATGCGCCGCCAAAATTATGGCTGTCGGCGACGATTGGCAGTCCATTTATGCGTTCAGCGGGTCGGTGCTTCCGTTGTTTACTCATTTTTGCGAGGAGGTAGGGTATGGTCAGGAATTGAAGATTACACGGACTTATCGCAATGCCCAGGAGATAATCGATATCGCGGGTGCATTCGTACAACGTAATTCGGCCCAAATAAAAAAGGAGCTGATTTCTCCCAAGCGAATTACGAATCCGGTTATTATCCACCCATACTGTGAAGACAACGAAAAGAGGACAGGGTGCCCGGAAGGCGGACGGTATTTCTATCTTGGCTCTGCGGTCAATAAAGCTATTGAAGATATTTTGGAATATAACGTATCCGAAGGAAAGGCGCGCGTGGCATCGATTCTTCTAATCGGCAGATACGGATTCGATGCGCGTAATCTGTGCTATTCGAAAGAATTTAATTACGACGAAAAATCCGGCAGGGTTTATTCGTCCAAATATGGAGGAACGGTCAAACTTCAGTTCCTGACAGCCCACAGTTCGAAAGGGCTGAGTGCGGAGAATGTAATCATCATCAATGCAAAAGACGGAACTTACGGATTTCCCTCGAAGGTGGACGACGATCCCGTCTTGAGTCTGGTAGTATCCAACGATAACTCTTATAACTATGCAGAGGAGCGCCGGTTGTTTTATGTTGCATTGACCCGCACCAAAAATCGGGTTTTCATGGTCACGCCGGAAAAACGTCCGTCGGATTTTATCAAGGAATTATTGGGCGATCCGAAACGTTATCCGAACGTTACGTTGAAGGGAGCGTTGAAAACCGACCTTTCGGTGTCTGATGTCGTCAAAGACCGTTGTCCGATTTGCGGTTATCCGATGCAGTTGCGTTGGAATAAAAACTACGGGCTGAAATTATGGATATGCACCAATGACCAGGAGGTCTGCGGTTTTATGACCAATGATAAACAAGGCGAAGAACTTTCCATTCAGAAATGCGATTGGTGCAAAGATGGATATTTGATTGTAAAAAAAGGACGTACGGAGTATATTTTGGGATGTACGAACTATAAGCAGGATAAGTCCGGTTGCGGGCGTTTGCTTAATCGGGAGCATTATCGGGTCTGGAAAAACGATGATTTCGGAACGATAGATCCGTCGAAAGACAAACCTGGGTTCTTGAAAAATCAAGCGTCCGAAATATCGGAACAGAAAGCTTCTGTGATGAAGCCGATAAAACGGACGAACATTGTTCAGGCTGAAAAACAGACGCCCCGGGTCAATACAACGGGGTATTCGGAGCGAATCGTTGAGAGCGAAGGATTCAAAGTATTGGTCGATGCACAGGGGAATTTATTGACTGACATGGACCTGCTCGCCAGATTGCATGCATTGAGAACTGCAATTGCGCAGGAACAGCGGCTTCCGGCCTATTGTATCATGAATAACGACTCCTTGGCTTTGCTCGCTACGGAAAAACCGACGACCCGCGAGGAGTTTATCGGTATAAAGGGGATCGGCGAGCGGAAATACGAACGCTTCGGCGAACGGTTTGTTCGGGAGATTCGTAACTATATCGAATAAGTGTTTGATGCTGGTGCCGTCGATTTATTTTAACGGCGTCCGAACTGCCTGTTCAGACGCCGTTAATGTCGGGTAATTGGGTTATAAACTGTAATAATACGTTCGGATTTTCTGAGCCATCCGTTTTCGGCGTTCGTTCAGGAATTCGTCGTAGTCGGGATTCGGACTGCGGACGATTTCGGCCGGAATGCAGTTCCGGGTAAGGTTTTCTTCCAGAGACGCACGATTCGTGATATTCCCGTATGCGGCAGTTCCCATTTCGCATCGGGCGAATGCCCGGTTGAAATAGACATCCGGAGCGTCGTCCGAGATCGCCTTGTTGACCTGGGTGTCCAGATAGGTGTAGTTGGCGATTTGGTTGTATTTGGATTTTTCCGTGTATCCGTTTCTAATTAGGTATTTCTTCGGGAAAATGTGGTGTACGTCCCCGATGATGGAGATAAGGTCAGCGATTTTGCTGCCGTCGGAGAATAGGGCGCTCTCCCCGTTGCGGATTTGCGCGGCGAGGAAAGTGTTGAAGAACGGACTGTTGACAGCCGACGTTTCGAGGCTTTGCACCAATCCGATCGTCCAGAATGTCTCCGAGAGATTGGCCTCTTCCACTTCCTGGAAATAATTGACGAATCCGCGTTCCTCGATGCGGCGGATGTCCATGTCCATCATCGTTTCGGGCGAGGATATGTAGCGGCTGGTGATGGTCGCCATCACGTACCATTTGGCGACATACCGTTTGATTTGGTTTTTGTCGATTTTCGGATCAGTCTGAAGCAGCAGGTAGAGCGTATAGGCGAAGTCCAATGTTACGCGAGAGTTGATCAGTTTGCTGTCAATGAATCCGGCGGATTTGATGGTCAGCACGAAATTGCAAAAAGAATATTCGTTCATCATGTCCATGACGCCTTCGGTGAGCAGCTTGAACGACTCCGCCGCGATTTCCTCCTTGTAATCGCGGCTTTCGAAGTCGCGTCCTCCCAGCAGACTGACTAGATCCTTCATCTTGGCACGTCCGAACTTGTACATGAACGCGATGCGGAGGATGTCGTTGTAGTCGGGGTCGAAAATTTCCTCCCGGTCGTCCTTGAGCCATCGGAGTCTGGCGGCGAAGGGCGAGGCCATGAACTCCGTGTCTTTGACCATGCCTGCATACCAGTCGGGTTGAACGGCAAGATGGGAGAAATAGTCGATTGCCTTACGAAGCATATTACCGCCGTAGTGCGTATTGGCGGCGATTTTCGACATGGCGAAATCCGCTTGGTTGAGCTTGGCGCCCTGACTGTTGATTCGGATGAAGATTTCGGTCACTTCGTCGATGGTCAACTCCTTGTCCAGCGTGATGACTCCGATCTGTCGGTTTTTGATGTCCAATAACCGCATCAATACTTTATTCAGTTCGGAGCCGGATATTTCGGCATTTCGGGAGCAATATTCGTTGACGAAACTCCAAAGGTCGAACGTGGGGCGGAAAATCTCGGCGATGTCCGGAATCCAGCGTCTGTCTTTCAGGATGGCGTTGTCCTGTACTTTGAACAATTCTTCCTCGTTTTCAGGGTCGGCCAGCGGGTTAAAGGCGATCTTGATTCGGCGTTTGTTGAAATTCGCGTCGATGACCTCTATGCCGGCTATGGCGGTCATCAGAGCCGTGACGCGCTGTTGTCCGTCGATCATGATTCTCCTGCCGGAGGCTTTGCTTCCGTCCTTGAGCTTCATGTCTGGACTTTGGGAGATGATCAGATAACCGGTGGGGTAGCCGATATAAAGCGAGTCGATAAGGTCCCGTACCTGTCGCGGTTTCCAGACGAAAGGGCGCTGAATTTCCGGTATGGCGATCTCCCCCGATTTGATGTAGCCCAGAATCTGTTCCAGCGGAATATTGGTGGCGTTGTATTTTTCGGCCATGGCAAGAATAATTTTTTCCAAAAATAGTGATTTTATTACAATGTGCGGAACATACGGTCGATACATCGCTTTTTTTGCTCCATATTCGGATGGACATAGAGGTTGAGCGTGGTGCTGATGTTGGAATGCCCCAACAAAACGCTCACAGTCTTATAGTCGCATTTGCTTTCGATGCAGCGCGTAGCGAAACTGTGCCGCAGACCGTGAAATTTCATCGAAGGCAAGCCGAGCGACAATATGAGTCGTTTGTAATAGTTCCGGTAGGTGCGCGGTTCGGTCGGTTGTGGCTCGTTTGTCAGAACGTAGAAATTTCCGTTCACTACTTTCTTGACGGGACGGACCATCTTCAGTAAATCCTTTGTCATCGGAATTTCCCGGATGGAGTTTTTTGTTTTCGGCGTGTCGAGAATCACTTCGGTATGTTTTCGGGATTTTTCCATGATATAGATACGTTGAATCGTTTTTCGGACATGGATAATTCCGTTTTCGACATCCAGGTCATCCCATGTCAGTGCACAAATCTCCCCGATGCGTATTCCGGTGCTCAGACAGATATAAATACCCAGGTTCTTAAATGTGAAATGGGTTTGGATATACACCATGATTTGCTTTTGGTGCGAACGGCTCAATATGTCGATCGAATGTTTGTCGCGCTCAGTCGGAAACTTTATATCTATTTGACGATATTCGGTCATATGATTTTTGACGCCGAAGCGCAAGATCATTTTCAGAACGATCAGAATATCCTTAATCGTTTTATGGCTCAATCCTTCGTTGAGCTTCCGAAATACGAAAGTCTGTACGTCCTGTTCCTCAACGAGTCCCATTTCGCCGAATACCGGCAAAATGTGATTTTCAATCAATAATGAGTAGACCGCGAAGGTCGAACGTTTTACATACTGCTTCTTGTCTTCTTTCCACAGAGCGACAATTTCCGAAAATTTGATTTCTACTGCCATATTCTAAAAGGTTTGAACGATATAGCAGGAAGATAGAAAAAAGAGACTTTAGCTGCTCGATTTTCTTCAATGTTCCCCATTTGAGATTCCCGGAGTTTACTGAGGAGTGGGTTAATGTATCTCTAAAGGATGTTGCGGATTTTCAGAAAGAGAGAATTTCATCTGGGCTATTAGATGAGAGTACGTATATCTCAACGGAGAATATTCTGCAAAATTTTCAAGGTGTGCAATCGGCTATTTCTATTCCAGCAAATACCAATGTCGTAGCATATAAAAAGAATGACATACTGTTATCAAATATTCGTCCATATCTAAAAAAAGTATGGTTCTCGGATAAAATAGGTGGCTGTAGTGCAGATGTATTTGTTCTGAGAAGTAAAACCTGCGAACCTGAATTTCTCTATAATGTAATTGCGTCAGATAAGTTCATCAATTATGTTATGAGCGGTGCCAAAGGTGTAAAAATGCCGAGAGGGGATAAAAATCAAATGGAAAGTTTCAGTTTTTCTATTCCTGCTGTAGCTGAACAGAGAAAAATTTCACGATTGTTTCAACTTTTGGATGAGAGAATAGCCACCCAAAACAAAATCATTGAGAAACTGCAATCCTTAATTAAAGGGCTTAGTCAGCAATTGCTTTCATCAGAGAATGATTGGATTTTATATAGACTGGATGACTTGGCGCAAATAAAAAGTGGCTATTCAGGAACACAAGTGAGTTATCAAACCCCTTATAAGGTTTCTCGCATAGAAACTATTAGCAAACATTGTATTGATATACAACGAATTGGCTATGTAGAGTGTATTCCTGAAAGCTATAGGTTAAACGTAGGTAATATTCTGTTTAGCAATATCAATAGTATTCAGTATATAGGAAATACAGCCTATCTTGACAAAGATTATGGACTTTATCATGGCATGAATTTATTGCGAATTATACCCAATACAACCATAGTTAGACCTCGTTTTTTGCATTTACTTCTTTGTACTGATTGGGCAATAAACCATTTTCAAACTATTTGCAATAAAGCAGTTTCACAAGCAAGTATCAACCAAACTGCGTTAGGTAAGAGTCGATTCCCGATCCCACCAATGTCTGTTCAACAACAAATCTGTAGTATGTTTGAACTCACTGAGAGAAAATTGGATAATGAGCAAGAATACATAAGTTGTCTTCAACAGCAGAAACGGTATTTGCTTCAGAAAATGTTTATATAAACATTAGGCTTAATAGATACTTCTTCAATAAAATGTATTGTTCCGTTAATGACTTTTCATTTGCCAAACGGCAATGCAAAGCGTCAAGAGTGTTAGCTATATGTCCTTGTTTCTCTAAGCTTGGTAGTAAAAACTTCATCTTCATAAAGTCATTTTTTTGAAGATTAAACCGTGTACTCCCTTGTGCTAACGGATATATAGCCCTACGAAATGAAGAACTTGAAATGAAGTGGGCAAGGTATTGAGGTAATACACGTTCATCATAGAAATGAATGCCAAAGCAGAAGCTATTCAAATAAAGTTTCTGCGTATTGCCCAAATATACTGCACCTATACCAACTTCTTCCGGAGTTTCAGATGAGAGTGTGAATAAGGCATCACCGTACTGCACACTGTTTTGTTTTTCGTTGGGAGCGATTTGTACCAATTCATAATCCTTTTCCGAGATGTAAGTATTCTGATACACGTTCATATAAGTAATGAATGGCTCACCATATCCGAAATCATCACCGCCTTTTCCGCTTAATCCCGAATAAGCTTCACCCAAATCTGAAAAGCAGACGGTTTCTCCCTTAATACCTTTGTGGATATTATCGTTTAGCCCTTTAATTAAGGATTGCAGTTTCTCAATGATTTTGTTTTGGGTGGCGATGCGCTCATCAATAAGGCGTAGTAAAGTTGCAATTTTGGTCTGTTCTGGTTTTGATGGCAATCCAATATAGCACTCTGAAAAATTCTTGGTGCTAATTGAGTAAATCTTTGTTCCTTGCGCTATTCGCCTTATTTGATTATGAAATGCAGCAGATAAAAAAGCATATCCTTTGAATCCGACAATAGTTTTGTGCTTATTGTCTCGTCCATGAATTGTATGCAATCCACAGACTACGTTTTTCCCTGCAAGTTTAAAGAACTCAACAGTCTTGGCTACTTCATTTGTATCTTCCGAGGCATCCGCAAAAGCCACATCACCTTCTTTGCACATTTCAAAGTTCTTGGGCATATTGCCCTCTTTTATATTAGGCAATTTGTCTTTTGCTAAATCTATCATAGTCGGAAGTCCCACGTGGATAAGTCCATAATGTAAATTCATCATGGCATTAGTGTCATATTCAAGCTGCTCCCAACTAAGTGAATTGGTGGAATAGAAATCCAACAAGTCTGAAATCTTACACTTTTCCCACTCCCCGTTAAACTCCGGGAATCTCAAATGGGGAACATTACCTATTATATTTCTCTAATTATTAGAACCAATTAAATTCAAAATTATGATTCAGAAGACAATTAGAGAAATTTCGGACGCATGGCGAGAGGACAAGCGACCGTATGTGAAACTATCGACATTGGCAGCCTACATGTTGATTCTTGAAAATCACATTTTGCCAAAGTTTGGTGAGAGTAACGAACTTCATGAAAATGATGTACAAGACTTTGTGCTTGAAAAGTTGGAAGGCGGATTGAGCGTGAAATCTGTTAAGGACATTCTTATTGTCCTGAAGATGGTTATGAAATTCGGAGTGAAAAACGAATGGATGAACTATTACGAATGGGATATTAAGTACCCAACAGATGTTGCTGGTAAAAAGTTGGAGGTCTTGTCCGTGGCAAATCATAAAAAGATTCTGAACTATATTCAGAGCCACTTTTCCTTTCCGGGACTTGGTATCTATATCAGCCTTAGTACCGGTCTGCGTATAGGGGAGATCTGTGCTTTGAAATGGAGCGACATCAATGTATATGACGGGATTCTAACCGTTAACCGGACGATAGAACGCATCTATATCATAGAAGGAGAGAGAAAACATACAGAGCTGGTCATCAACACGCCAAAGACAAAAAACTCTTGCCGTGAAATCCCGATAAACAAAGAATTGCTTACTATGTTAAAGCCTTTGAAAAAAGTAGTTAATGATGACTATTACATTCTTACCAATGACGAGTATCCGACAGAACCACGTACGTACCGTAACTACTATAAAAGGCTTATGGAGAAACTTGATATTCCCAAGCTGAAGTATCATGGACTTCGTCACAGTTTCGCGACTCGCTGTATAGAAGTCGGTTGTGACTATAAAACAGTCAGCGTATTATTAGGGCATTCCAATATTTCAACTACGTTGGACTTATATGTTCATCCCAATATGGAGCAGAAAAAGCGTTGCATTGCTAAGGTGTTCAAGTCACTGGGTAAATAAAGTTATGTATAGAGCGAGGGAATTAATGCTGTAATTTCTTCGCTCTCAACTGTTCTGTGATTTAGAATTATGTTGTATATTTGAATGTTATTAAAAATATTACTTATGAGAAAGGGTTTGATATTCTTCTTGGGAGTTGTTACTGGGTGTGTATTAACAATTGCAGTACTTTTTGTTATAGGTATTACCAATTCAAATGCTAACGAATCGGATATTACGATTGCCGAGCAACAGACGGTATTTACTACCGCAACAAAATTTGAAGTTTTTCAGGTTCTTGGGGATGGTGCTTTGGCCAATTGCGAGGAGAAAGAGCATTCAACTTCATTTTTTACTGGGCCGGTAGTCTATATTGTGACAGATGGCCAGAATCTGTTTTATGATGATCAGGTAATTGAAGTACCTAAAGGTAAAAAGGCTATGCAAATAGGAACATTTCGTTATGAGACCAAACTTGGTGAAAAAGTAGTTCCTGTAATAAAATTTCAATAACATAGGCATATTATAAAAGTCTCAACTGGTAGCAATCTCTATCCGATTGAGACTTTTCGTTTATTTACCTCTATCCAAAAACTTCTGTACTAT
>ERZ779892.3137-NODE-3137-length-11985-cov-3.130511_pt1 | contig 11985 bp, 9 predicted proteins | sample MGYA00511552_ERZ779892 | MGnify/ENA primary metagenome ERZ779892 (study PRJEB29588, sample SAMEA2154561) | human gut metagenome | biome: human gut; feature: human-associated habitat; material: faeces | place: Denmark | collected 2008/2010 ... | reverse complement strand
CATTCCACGCCGAAAATTTCCTCCGTGCCGAATGAGGACGCCCGAAGAACGCAAAGAGTGGGAAAGGCTCTGCCGACAATACAACGTAGATTCGCTCTACGAGGCGATCGAAGGCTGCCGGGAGGAACTGGAATTCCTCGTCCACTGCGCCGAACGCCTCGAACCGCTGCCGGACGATGACACGCCGGCACTCCGCCCCCGCCGCGCAACGATTGCAGACCACGCCGTTTAACACATACAGTCCACGCCGTTTCTGTGTGCACGAAACGCCGTTTTATGAAGACAGGAAACGCCGTTTCTCTTTCCGCATCCGGCGGAGGAGGACTATTTTTAACAAAGCATAATTTTATTAACATTATAAACAACATCAAGTATGGAAAACTGGAGATTTATCAAAGAAAACAATGATTATATGGTGTCGGACCACGGGCGGATCATGAGCCTGAAGAAACCTCAAAAAAAGATATTGAGCAGCAGTCTCCTCCACAATGGTTATGAGGCTATATACATCTATCAGAAAGGGATTCATGCCGCGCGCTATGTGCACCGACTGGTAGCGGAAACGTTTATCCCCAACCCGAAAAAACTCCCGCAAGTGAACCACCTCGACGGAAATACGCTCAACAATCATGTGTCCAACCTCGAATGGTGCGACGCCTACGACAACTTGATGCACGCTATCCGCACCGGGCTTCGTCCCGTTAACGTGCCGCGCTCCATTCCCTGCGCCGTGACGGACGAAAGCGGGACGATCCTCCACCCGTACCCTTCCATGAAGTCAATGGTGAAAGAGGAAAAACTGAACAGCGCGCAATACAGCTGGTTGCAACTGAAACTCACGCATCCCGAACGGGTCCGGCTGCATACGATGCGGCGGTGGCACCTGCCTTATCTGCCCATTCCTCCCGACTGCACCCCCGTCCGCCACTCCGTCACCCGGCAATATTACCGGCTCCTGTCCGCCGAAGAGGCCGCCGCACTGGCACGCTTTGACGCGGGCCTGCCCGGTCGTTTGCCGTGGCGCGGTTCGCTGCATCCGGTGACCATGGTGATGGAAGAAATCTGCACCATCTTCAAGGGGCTTGGCTACGACATTGTGTCCGGTCCGGAAGTGGAGACGGATTACTACTGCTTTGAAGCGCTGAACATTCCGGCGAATCATCCGGCCAAGGATGAGCAGGATACGTTCTATATCAATGACAAGATCGTGCTCCGTACACAGACATCTCCGGTACAGGTCCGTGAGATGGAAAAAGGGCATCTCCCGATCCGTATGATCGCACCGGGCCGTGTATTCCGTGCCGATGAGGTAGATGCGACACATTCTCCGTCTTTCCATCAGATCGAGGGACTTGTCGTTGATAAAAACATTACGTTTTCTGATTTAAAGGGAACACTTGCAGAATTCGCAAGACAGTTATTCGGACAGGATACCAAAGTAAAATTCCGTCCGCATCATTTCCCATTCACAGAGCCGTCTGCCGAGATGGACGTGACCTGTTTTAAATGCGGCGGGAAAGGATGCCGTTTCTGTAAGGGAGAGGGTTGGATCGAGATCTTAGGCTGTGGTATGGTACATCCGCGTGTACTGCGCATGAGCGGCATTGATCCGGAAGAATACTCAGGATTTGCGTTCGGTATCGGATTAGAGCGTATTGCACTGCTCAAATATGAGATCGATGATATGCGTCTGCTCTATGAAAATGATCAGAGATTTTTAAATCAGTTCTAGGAAAAAGATAGGAGAATATAGCATTATGAATACTTCATTAAAGTGGATCAAAGACTTAGTTCCAGGTCTTGACTGTACACCACAGGAATATATGGATGCCATGACATTATCCGGCTCTAAGGTAGAAGGATATGAGAACATGGATGAGGATCTTGATAAAATTGTGATCGGACAGGTAAAAAGCATTGAGAAACATCCAGATGCGGACAAACTTGTGATCTGCCAGGTAGATATCGGAACGGAGACAATACAGATTGTGACAGGTGCTCCGAATGTGACTGAAGGGTGCAAAGTACCGGTTGTATTAGACGGTGGAAAAGTTGCCGGAGGTCATGACGGCAGCAAGACCGAGGGCGGTATTAAGATCAAAAAAGGAAAACTGCGCGGTGTGGAGTCAAACGGTATGATGTGCTCCATCGAGGAACTTGGTTCAAACAGAGATATGTTCCCGCTTGCACCGGAAAACGGTTTATATATCCTGCCGGAAGATGCTCCGGTCGGAGAGAGCGCTATCAGTTATCTTGGATTAGATGACACGGTTGTGGAATATGAGATCACTTCAAACCGTGTAGACTGTTTCTCTATTTTAGGTATTGCGAGAGAGGCTGCAGCTACGTTTGGAAAAGAGTTTGTTCCTCCGGTTGTGACAGAAACAGGTAATAATGAAGATGTTAACGATTACATCAAAGTATCTGTAAAAGATGATAAGCTCTGTTCCCGTTACACCGCAAGGGTGGTAAAAAATATCAGGATCGCACCGTCGCCGGAATGGATGCAGTGCAGACTGCGTGCGCAGGGAATCCGCCCGATCAATAACATTGTAGATATCACAAACTATGTGATGCTTGAGATCGGACAGCCGATGCATGCCTTTGATATGAACACATTGGAGAGCAGCCAGATCATCGTCCGCCGCGCAAAGCAGGATGAGATGATCCAGACACTTGACGGCAAGGAATTCAAGTTAAACGAGAATAACCTTGTGATCTGCGACGGAAGCAAGCCGGTTGCTCTTGCGGGTATCATGGGCGGAATGAACAGTGAGATCACAGAGAATACGACACAGCTTCTCTTTGAATCCGCAAAGTTCATGCGCGACAACATCCGTAAGACCGCGAGAAGCCTCGGACAGAACACGGATGCGTCCAGCCATTACGAGAAAGGTATCGCAGAGTATACCGTTGAGATCGGTATGGCACGTGCCCTTCACCTGATCGAAGAACTCGGTTGCGGCGAGATCACAGCCAGCGCATTCGATGTGAGCGCAGGCGCACCGAGAGAAGGTAAGAAATTTACCGCGACATTGAGTGGCATCAACAAGATCCTCGGTATCGAGGTTCCGGCAGAGAATGTTCTTGACATTCTCCGCAGACTCTGCTTTGAGGTTGAGCGTGATGGTGATGTCCTCACAGTGACAGCGCCGCGCTATCGTGAAGATATCGAAGTCGGTGAGCCGGATCTCGCCGAAGAAGTGATCCGTGAGTACGGCTACGAGCACATTGTGCCGACATTCTTAAAGGATTCCGCAGTTACAAACGGCGGATTAAACCCGGCACAGAAGAGAAGAACAAAATTAAAACAGGTGATGGTATCCCAGGGTTACTACGAGGTTTCCACACTTGCATTCTACTCCGACGCAGATCTCGATGCACTCCACATCACAGCGGATGCAAAAGAGCGCAATGTGATCCGCCTGTTAAACCCGATCACGACAAACCTTTCCATCATGCGCACCACACTGGCTCCGTCCATGTTAAATACAGTCGTTGAGAACGTGAAGAAAGGCAACACAGCCGGACGTTTCTTCGAGTATGCAAACGTATACTATCCGAAGGCACTTCCGCTCACAGAGCTCCCGAACGAGATCCCGCATGTCGGCTTCGCGGCATTCGGCGAGCAGGAAGATTTCTTCACTGTAAAGGGAACGATGGAAGAGCTTGCAGCTTCCTTCGGTGTAAGCTTTGAGTATGAGAGAGCGGAGGATGTTCCGTATCTCCATCCGGGAATCTCCGCGTATGTCCTCTGCGACGGCGAGCGCGTTGGTTCCTTCGGTAAGCTGGCAAACAGCGTTGCCGGTGAGTTAAAGCTTCCGAAAGACAGCAAGGCGAACAACCAGATCTACATCGGTGAGATCGACTTCGCAGCACTTTCTGCCCATATGCCGGAAGGTCTGCGCTACAAACCGATCTCCGAGTACGATACCGTGACCCGTGACCTCGCGATGGTCGTTGACGAGGAGACAAGCTGCGGCAGCCTGATCGATGAGATCAAGAAGGCATGCAAGCAGGTCGGAGATGTTGAACTCTTCGATATCTACCGCGGCGACCAGATCGGCAAGGGCAAGAAGAGCATGGCATTCAAGATCTCCTTCATCCCGGAGGACAAGGCACTTGATCCGACGGACGTCGAGCGCTTTGTAAAGAAGATCCTCGGAAACCTGAAGTTCCGTCTCGGTGCGGATATCCGATAAGTGACATAATACAGAACGGTCATTCCTGTGGGAGAAATCCTGCGGCGGATGGCCGTTTTTTGACCCCTAAGTCACGATCAGCGAATGATGTGCACTTGCAAGACGAGTGAGATTGATGCAAGCAGCCGCGCGCGGCACACTCCTTTATATGCCGGAAAATCAGTTCCGGCCCGGAAAATACGAGGATTGACAGCCATCCTATTTTATGTTATGATGACTTTAATTGTGGACAGGAGGTGTAGTCGGTGATTAGAATTATTCTGACGATTGTATTCGTTATCTTATGTATTGCAATGACAGTGATTGTGTTAATGCAGGAAGGAAAGACTTCCGGACTTGGTGCGATCAGCGGTGTGGCTGAGAGCTACTGGGGAAAAAATAAAGGTCGTTCTATGGAAGGCAACCTTGAGAAATTTACAAAAATTGCGGCAGTCCTGATTTTTGTACTTGCCCTGGTATTAAATTTAAAGGTAATCTAATTCTAAGATGACGAACACTCCTGCAGCGATCATTCCCGTGCAGGAGTGTTTTTGTTTAATACGAAGATCGGAAGCTGCACTGTCTGAGAACTGTCCGCAGGATCTATCCGGTTATTTGCGGCTGCCCGGCGTGAAGTCTGTGCCGGGAACTTTTGAAAAACTGTTTTTGATATGACAAGGAGAAGAATGGAAGAAACGTTAATGGAAGAGCGGAAACAGATGCTGCTGACCCTGATGAAGGATCCGACATATGTTCCGATGAAATTAAAAGAACTCGCGATGCTTCTCGGAGTTCCGAAGGAGCAGAGAAAAGATCTGGAAGAGGTCTTAAATGAACTGGTCGCTTCCGGCAAGGTCGGGATCTCGAAGAAGGGAAAGTACGCGAGATCCGAGGTGTTTGCGCAGACGGGGATCTTTTCAGCGCATCACAGAGGCTTTGGATTTGTGACGATCGAGGGACGCGACGGCGATCTCTTTGTCCCGCCGGATGATACCGGGGACGCGATGGACGGGGATACGGTCCAGGTCATTATTGATGAAAACGGAAGAGGCGGCCGCGCGGAGGCGAGAGTTTTAAAGGTATTAAAACATGCCAACGAGACGCTGATCGGTACCTTTGAAAAAAATAAAAGCTTTGGCTTTGTGATCCCCGACAATCCACGGATCACGATGGACATCTTTGTCCCGCAGGGGAAAGAGAACGGCGCTGTCTCCGGACACAAGGTAGTCGTGAAACTGGACACATATGCGACCAGAAATAAGAATCCGGAGGGACATGTGCAGGAGATCCTCGGACATATCAATGACCCGGGAGTCGATATCCTGTCGATCGTCCGTGCCTACGGACTTCCGGAGGAGTTCCCGGAGGACGTGATGGAAGAAGTTTCCCATGCGCCGGAGGAACTCTCCGCAGACTATGTGGCGGAGGAGATCGGGAAGAACGGAAGAGTGGATCTCAGAGATGTCCCGATGGTGACGATCGACGGCGAGGACGCGAAAGACCTCGACGATGCGGTCAGTGTGTCGAAGGAGACGATCAACGGGGAGACGATCTACCATCTCGGAGTCCATATTGCGGATGTGAGTCACTATGTGAAGGAGGGGACGCCTCTCGATGCGGAGGCATATAAGCGCGGAACGAGCGTGTATCTCGTGGACCGTGTGATCCCGATGCTGCCGCACCGGCTCTCCAACGGGATCTGTTCCCTGAATGCGGGCTGCGACCGTCTGGCAATGAGCTGCCTCATGGATATCGATGAAAAAGGGATCATCGTGGGACATAAGATCTGTGAGTCGGTCGTCCGGATCGACCGCAGAATGACATACACGGCGGTGAATGCGATCCTGGAGGCAAAGAATGGGACTGAGGAACCGCAGACGGATGCGCCGGAGAAAGAGAAATCGAAGGAAAAAGCGGAATTTGCAAAGAAGTGCCTCGAAGAATATGCAGATTTCGTTCCGATGTTCCTGCTTCTCGACGAGACGGCCCGTGTGCTGAGGAAAAAGCGCATGGCGCGCGGTGCGGTCGACTTTGATTTCCCGGAGTGCAAGATCATCCTGGACGCAAAGGGACGCCCGGTCGAGATCAGGCCGTATGAGCGGAACGCGGCGACGATGCTGATCGAGGACTGCATGCTGGCTGCGAACGAGACGGTCGCAGAGGATTATTACTGGCAGCAGATCCCGTTCCTGTACCGGAGCCATGAGAAACCGGACGGTGAGAAGATCAAGCGCTTCGGCATTCTGATCAACAATTTTGGCTATTCGATCCGGCTCCAGAACGGCGAGCTTCATCCGAAGGAGATGCAGAAACTGCTCGAAAAGGCAGCGGGATCCCCGGAGGAGGCGCTGCTCGCGAGACTGGCACTCCGCTCAATGAAGCAGGCAAAGTACACGACGGAATGCATGGGCCACTTTGGTCTCGCAGCAAACTATTATACGCACTTCACCTCCCCGATCCGAAGATACCCGGATCTCCAGATCCACCGGATTATCAAGGACAGTCTGCGGGGACGTCTGGGCGAAAAGCGCATTGGCCACTATACGCAGATACTGCCGGAGGTTGCAAAGCATGCCAGTGAGATGGAACGGCGTGCAGATGAGGCCGAGCGGGAGACAATTAAGCTGAAAAAAGTGCAGTATATGGAAAACCATATCGGAGAAACCTTTGCCGGTGTTATTTCCGGAGTCGCAGAGTACGGATTTTTCGTGGAGCTGGAAAATACTGTGGAGGGTCTGGTACGTGTGACTTCCCTCACCGATGATTTTTATCAGTATTATGAAGAAACTTATGAACTGGTGGGAGAAGCAACGAACCGCAGGTTTAAACTGGGGCAGCAGGTGCGTGTGACGGTGGATAACTGTGACCGGATCATGCGGACGATTGATTTTACACTCGCAGATTCTGACGAAAATTGATGGAATTCTTAAAATTTTCAAAATAAAAGCAGCAGTTTATTGCATTTTGCAGGAAAATCATATACACTGAGTTTACAGAACAAAAAGGAGGGAGCCGGGATGGCGAAACAACCGAAGAAGTTAATAGCCAACAATAAAAAAGTCTATCACGATTATTTTCTCGAAGAGACTTTTGAAGCCGGTATCGCTCTTGCTGGAACCGAAGTAAAGTCCATGCGCATGGGCAAGTGCAGCATCAAGGAATCCTTTATCCATATTGAAAATGGGGAGGTGATCCTCTATGGTATGCATATCAGCCCATATGAAAAGGGAAATATTTTCAACAAAGATCCGCTCCGGCCGCGCAAGCTTCTGATGCACAAGAAAGAGATTCAGAAGATGGTCGGTAAGATCGCGCAGAAAGGATACACGATTGTTCCAGTGGAAGTATACTTCAAAGGAAGTCTTGTAAAAGTGCAGGTTGCTCTGGCAAAAGGAAAGAAGCTTTACGATAAGCGTCAGGACATTGCCAAAAAAGACCAGCGGCGGGAAGCCGAACGGGATTTCAAAGTGCGGAATCTTGGATAGGTGTTTCGCAAAAAACATTGCAAGGGCTAGTAATGGTTTCGACAGGGATCATGCAGCTGGAGAAGCGAGTCGTACGGGATACGTTAAATTCCACAATTAAAATTAAACGCTGAAGATAATTTAGCATACGCTGCCTAATGGCAGCAGTCTGACCTAGGGCACTCACACTTTAGGATCCAGGCTTCGACTCTGTGAGAAACGACGCAGGCTAAGCTTTGCACCTGTGGGCGTATCATGAAGCTACTAAAACCACAAGGATGTTTGTTTTCGTGTGGCGGAGGGAATGTCAAAGAATAAACTACACTCGTAGAAGGACAGGGAATTGGTTTTTGGACACGGGTTCGACTCCCGTCTAGTCCACTAAAAAGGTGCTTAAATAAGCACCTTTTTATTTTAATAATTCCGTGATATTGATTACAAGATTATCATAAATACATACTTGTATATCATCATCAAAACGGTATTGATCTGACTTTTCTGGTGAATCCGGTTTGGCGGTGCCAAATGAAATTATAGCATAATATTGTGAGTGTTATTTTAGTGGAAAAATTACGAAAAAAGTGATAGCATGATAGCATAGAAAATAACCAAAGATGAAGGAGAAGAAATGTTTCGACTGGTAGCAGATATTACAGAATTAAATATTGATCAGGTAAAACTTCCGAAGATTCCGGGACTGGGTATGCTTATGAAGCTTTCGGATAAACAAAAAATTTCCATGATTGTCAGTGTTTTGAATGCGCAGAAAGGTCAGTTCCTTCCAAAATGGCAGGAGGCAGTGAATCAGAAGTGGGGGCAGTTGCAGCTTTTGGATTATCAGGTGGAACAGCCGGGGGACGGAAGCTGTCTGGCGCGCATCCGGATCGATGTGGGAAATGCGGATTACGATAAAGCGATTGATTCGGTCATTCCGCATGTGTTTCAGGAAAAGGATGCCCATACGGTGCTCGGCGAGGATTATGCCGGATCTGGAAACCTGCAGGAAGTGATGCAATTTATGCACAATGCACCGACGGCGGCAAAGAAGGAATTTTACATTGTAAAGACATTAAGCGTGGAAAAGGAAACAATTGCAAGAAACTTTGAAAACGGTGCGGCTTCCCAGGGAGCGGTACTTCGGATTGGAAGTCTGCGTTTTTTCCTGAAACAATCCTAAAAAGGCAAAGGAACAAAAGATGTTAGGAAATACAAAAGGGAAATTGATTAATCAGTATGTGCCGGATTATGTACTCTATGATCTTGAGACAACCGGTACTTCGAGTAAATATGACGAGGTTATTGAAATTTCGGCTGTCAAAGTAAAAAACGGCGTTGTTACAGAAGAGTTCAGTCAGCTTGTGAATCCGGGCAGACCGATTCCCAGCGCGGCAAGTGCAGTAAATCATATCACGGATGATATGGTGGCGTTTGCACCAATGTTTGATTCCGTATTGCAGCAATTTCTTGCTTTTATCGGAGATGATGTGCTGGCAGGACATAATATCAATCGTTTTGATATGAAATTTTTGTATCGTGATTGTGAACGGTATTTCGGTCAGACACTAACCAACGATTACATTGACACACTGAAATTGGCACGGCTCTGTCTGCCGGAACTTTCGCATCATCGTCTGGGGGATCTGGCACAATATTACGGGATTTCCACAGCCGGGGCTCACCGTGCATTAAACGATTGCCGAATGAACCAGCAGATTTTTGAAAAGCTGGCAAAGGAGCTGGATGGTACTACCGGGCGGAATATTGAAATAAAAAATTGTCCGGTGTGTGGGCAGCCACTGAAAAAAAGGAACGGAAGGTTCGGAGAGTTTTGGGGATGTATGGGATTTCCGACATGCAGATATACAGAAAATATATGATATATGACGGAAAAACCGTAAGGAGGAGTGTATGAAAACAAGGGAAGAGGCGCTGGCATATGCATTGTCTTTTCCGAAAACCTATCAGGAGGCACCGTTTCATGATAATAACTGGCAGCTTGTGAGGGTAGAAGGAAGCAAAAAGGTGTTTTTATGGACCTATGAGAGGGAAGGATACATTAATTTAAATGTGAAAGCGGATCCGCAGTGGCGTGATTTCTGGAGAAGTACCTACGCATCTGTCATTCCGGGATGGCATCAGAATAAAGATCATTGGAATACCATTATTCTGGATGGTACCGTTCCGGAGCAGGAAATCCAGCGTATGATTGCGGAAAGCTATGATCTGGTTACGGACAGTCCGACCAGACGGATTTATGAAGCGGTTAAAAAAATTCCGCGCGGAAAAGTGGCAACATATGGACAGGTTGCGGAGATGGCCGGAAATAAAAAGATGGCACGCGCCGTGGGAAATGCATTGCATAAAAATCCGGATCCGGAGAAGATTCCCTGTTATCGTGTGGTGAACGCAAAGGGAGAATTAGCTGGAGAATTTGCGTTTGGTGGAGAAGGTGCGCAGGCAAGGCTATTGCAGGCGGATGGAATTGCAGTTGTCGATGGACGTGTTGATTTAAAAATCTATGGTATATAAGTCGTTGTTTTGCTGCGTGTTCCGTTCCTCTTGCAAAAATCAAAAGCCTCAGACCATGCCGTGAATCACCAATTTAGAAAAAATTAAGAAAATTGTTAGCAGACGTGCTTGACGAGTGCTAAAAACAATGCTATAACAAAACTGAAGCAAAGATATAAGTACGTCTTAGTGGAAAATGCTCTGACTGAGATGGAATGACAGGAAGTGCATTTTAGAAAGCAGTTCCTGTTTTTGTGATTGGTGAGGTGATAATTATGGCAGCAAAAAGAGATTTTTACGAAGTTTTGGGAATAGATAAAAATGCAGACGAAGCAACGATTAAAAAGGCATATCGAAAACTTGCCAAAAAATATCATCCGGATATGAATAAAGGAAATCCAAATGCGGAAAAGATTTTTCAGGAAGTAACGGAAGCTTACGAAGTGTTGGGAGATCCGAAGAAGCGGAAGTTGTATGATGAGTATGGTCCGATTTCGCTGGAGGCAGGTTTTGATCCGGAGAAGATGAAACAGGCACAGTACGGGAATCCATTTGGAAATGGAGGATTTTATCAGTCGTATTCTTCCGGAGAACCAGGCAGCGGATATCAGGAGTTCCATTTTGATGGTTCTTCCGATATGGATGATATTCTTGACAAATTGTTTGGAAAAAAAGGTGGATTCCACGGAACCGGAGGTTTTGGCGGAAGAAGCGGATTTGGAAGTACCGGAGAATTTGGCAGTGGTTTTGGCGGAGTACATGAGGAAAGAGGGCAAAATATCGAGACGGAAGTACCGATCAGCTTTGAAGAAGCGGTATTTGGCTGTGATAAAAGGTTTACGCTTTCTTCCAGTGACGGAAAGAGCCAGAACTTTGAAGTGCATATTCCGGCAGGCATTGCAAACGGGCAGTCTGTGCGTCTGAAAGGGAAAGGACAGAAAGGGTACAATGGAAAGGACGGAGATCTGCTGATCAAAGTCAAAGTCGGAGAAAAATCTGGTTACGAGCGAAAAGGCCAGGATGTTTATACGACGGTGAAAATTCCGTATACAACAGCTGTGCTCGGAGGAGAGATAAAGATCCATACGTTGTATGGAGATGTTGTCTGTAAGATTAAACCGGGTACACAGTCTGGGGCAAAAATCCGATTGAAAGGAAAGGGCGTAGCAGCTATGAATAATCCGACAGTTCACGGAGATGAATATGCCCAGGTGCAGATAGAGGTTCCGACACATTTGTCGCAGACTGCAAAAGAAAAATTACAGGAATATGCACGGGCATGCAGCTGAATGCGAAGTTACTGTTCGCAGGGTAACCTGTGAACAGTAACATGTGAGTGAATAGTAACGATGAAATAACAGAAGATCCCTTGACAAGAGGAACTTTCCATGCTTAAATAAATTTAGTTATATGACTGACGGATAAGTGGAAGAACCACGTGGAGTATAACAAGAGATATAAAGGTGACAGATCCAAAAATTGCACCGCAGATAGGGCGATACATCACAGATGTACCGCAGATAAGGCGATGCTTCAGAGAAGCACCGCAGGGGCCGACCGTCTGGGCACCGCACATTGCAGGGAAATACATGAAATATGTATTTGATTGAAATGTGGGTTCCCGGATGTGTCGGTTTTTATTTATTTTAGGCGTATTTGCGAAAGGAGAAACAAATGCAGAAGGTAGCACTCAGTAAAGAATTAGGCGCAACAACATATCCGGGACGTGGTATTGTGATCGGACGTTCTAAGGATGGAAAGAAGGCGGTAACTGCTTATTTTATTATGGGAAGAAGCGCAAACAGCCGTAATCGTGTATTTGTAGAGGATGG
>ERZ779892.3135-NODE-3135-length-11987-cov-12.433875_pt1 | contig 11987 bp, 10 predicted proteins | sample MGYA00511552_ERZ779892 | MGnify/ENA primary metagenome ERZ779892 (study PRJEB29588, sample SAMEA2154561) | human gut metagenome | biome: human gut; feature: human-associated habitat; material: faeces | place: Denmark | collected 2008/2010 ... | reverse complement strand
ACGCAGATGGCACCGACATCACCGGCGTTTCCTTCCCGGTCAAGGTGCTGACCCCATGGGCGCTGAAGAATGCAAAGCAGGTCACCGATGCCGACAGCTACGACATTACTGGTCTTTTTTCGTTTCGGGTACTGGTGGTAAAATTCAATATTTTAGCTCTGCCGATGGGCAATATAGTAACAACAGTACAGACCTCGTAAAGGTTTCTTTTTCAGGCACTCAGTTTTTTGTAAATGCACTTTTGCAAAAAGATTTCTATTTAACCGTTTCATTTAGCACCTCGCATACTTTCGTTGCCCCTATTTCTGGGCGCTATACTTGTGTTACTCCTATTTGTCAGTATCGTTCTTACGAAAGTACTGGTGGAACTTATTACAACAATCAAGTAGAAAAATTTATTTGGCAAAAGGCAACTACTTTTAATTCTGGCGATTTGGTTCCCCTTGGCGACTTGGGTCGTAATCAATCCGCTGGTACTAACTGGTGTGTTCGTGCCTCTCTCGTTTATACTACTCCCGTTTTCTCTATCGAACCTTCTGCCACAAGTCTTATTACCAACAACTACTACATCTCCACCCGTGTTGACAATCTCACTGGTATCTACGTCGACAATTCCGACAACTACTATACGGACGTCACTATCGTGGATGAGACAAACAACAGGTATTACGATATGACTACGAAAACGTACTATGACATCAAGTCGTGGTCATACGATTACTCCTCCCGGACGTACTTCCTCACTCTGGATAACGATGTTGCGTTGACGGTACAGTTTGGTGATACCAACGTGACGATCACAAATAATAACGTCTCCAACACCTACAATTATGTGGTTGAGGATGATACCGGTTCCGATCCCGATACCCCCACCACCTGCAAGCACGACTGGCAGGAGACCATTGACACGGCTCCCACCTGTCTTGAGGGCGGCCACGCCAGCTACACCTGCTCCAAGTGCGGTGAGACCTACGAGCAGATTCTCGCCGCCAAGGGTCACGACTGGAAGGTCATTGAGCACGTCAACATGGTCTACAACTCGGATGGAACCGTAGCCACCCAGGGCCATACGCTCTACCAGTGCTCCGTCTGCGGCGAACAGTGGTACACCGATACCGGCGCTCCGCCTCCGGATGTGTCCGGCAGCAGTAATATCCTCGCATGGCTGCAAGCGTTCCAGACGTGGCTGGATGAGAAGCTGGACCTTACGCCGGTGCTGGAACGTCTGGACGCCATCCTCGCCGAGCTGCAGAGCACCTCCGGCTCCACCACCTGTGAGCATACCTATGAGCAGCACATGGAACAGGACGCCGACTGCACCCTGCCCGGCCTGCAGGTCTCTACCTGCTCCCAATGCGGGGACAGCTACTCGGAGATCATCGACCCGCTGGGCCATGACTGGGTGATATCGTCCCATGTGGACGCCGTCACCGACCCGGATGCCGGCGAGGAGACCGCCTCGGCCTATGACATTTATACCTGCTCCCGCTGCGGAAAGACCTACGAGGACCACACCGGGGACGGTGCCCCGGACAAGGACTACAGCAGCAGCTCCATCTCACAGCTGGTGGTCAAGGTGTTCTCCAAGCTGGGCACCTTCGCCGGTAAGCTGATAGGCTTCATCGTCCGGCTGTTTGACAAGGCCATCTCCAGCGTGGACGAGGTCATCTCCAAGTTCAACGAGTATACGGAGCAGATCAGCGGCTTCGGCGGCGATTACCCGGCGTGGCTCACCGGCTTCTGGACGGTGCTGCCGTCTGAACTGCAGGTCGCGCTGACCTTCGCCGTAGTCTGTATGGTGCTGGGCATCGTGGGCAAGAAGCTGTTTTTCTCGTAACACACTTCTTGCTGCAGCTCCGGTGCCAGGATCTGAAATTTGTGTTACAGGGGTGAGATACCATGTCTGTTTTACTTGAGCCGCTGCGGGCTCTGCTGAATATGATCACCAGCTTGATCAACGGCCTTATCGTTGGCTCCCTGCATTTCATCCTTAACCTGCTGGACGGCCTGGACGATGTGGATCTGCTGCTGGACCATACGGTGGACTCCGTCAAAAACTTCTTCACGGCGTTCCTAAACCTCGGCACCAGCCTGTTTCCCTTTATCCCCGCCGAGTGGCTGACCATCATCGAAGCGGCGCTGGTCATTCTGGCCATCGGCGTCATTATCAAAAGGAGGGTATTCTGATGCAAGGTCTCGGACAAGTCCTGTCTGCCTGTCTGCAGATATTTCAGATAGAGTTCACCGTGGACGGTCTGACCTTCACGCTCTGGAACATCCTCCTCTGGCTCATCGTGGCCGGCGCCGTGATCTATCTTCTGTTTAAGTGGGGGTGATGATAATTGAAGTACATACCGCTGACCTCCGTGCTGCTGGCGCTGCTGCTTATGCTCACCGTGAGTGCCTACGCCACAACGGCTGATACCGGTCCCACGGCCGAGGATATACCGGAGTGGGCACTGCGCCCGGCGCTGGAACCGGACGAGGAACCCGCCGTCGATGACACCGACACCACGGAGGGTGAAACAAAGCAGGAGTATACCACCATCTACGACACGGACGGCTCCATCCTCTATACGGATGACCCGGCGCTGGTCGACATGGTCAAGGCCACTACGCTGCCGCAGGAGGAAACGGACCCCGGCCTGTTCCTCTCCAAACCCTTTGACGAGTACACCGTCACGGAGGGTATGCTGCTCCTGTTCCTCGTGCTGGGCTTCATGCTCATGCTTTGGCACTTTGTAAAGGGGGTGTTCTGATGGCGTCTGTTGTGGCTGAATTCTTCCAGATCACCGGCGTGGACATCGTGCCGCCTACCACCATGGCCGAGTTGATACCCTATCTGCTGACCGTATTTGTGGCCGTCGTACTGGTCACCGCCGTGTTCCGCATCGTGGCGGCCGTGGCCGCCGCGCTGGTCAACTGGCGGAGGTTCTGATATGGCGGTCATCATACTTATCGGCCTCGGCCTTGTGCTGGCGCTCTGTCCCACCATCCGCTGCGCCTTCTTCCACCCGGTGAAGCTGGTACGCTATGGCGCCGTTGACCTGTTCCAATATCTCAAGTACCGCAAATGGAACGAGTGCAGGACCGGCGAGTTGGTGGCCTACGTCGGCCTGTTCGGCAAGGGCAAGACACTCTCCGCTGTCCATAAGGTGGTCTCCATGTACGAGCAGTACGACGGTAAGCCGGTCTGGGATAAGGACCGGGCCATGTGGGTAGAGCAGCGGGTCAAGGTGCTGTCCAATGTGGCGCTGTCCATCCCCTATGATGACTTCGTTTCCCTCCAGCAGGTGGTCTACTGTGCTGAAAAGAACGGCCAGTATGACAGGGAGCACGACACGCTCACCGTTACACTGGTGCTGGGCGACGAGTTCAGCGTCCAGATGAACAGCCGGAACTTCAAGAGCAACATTGACCCGCTGTTCCTCAACACTCTGCTGACCTGCCGCCATTACCATATTTCCATGTACTACACCGCCCAGCGTTTCGGCCATGTGGACGCGCTGCTCCGTCAGGTGACAAGCTGCGTGGTGGATTGTGATAAGCTGTGGCGCTTCCAGCGTCAGAACCTCTATGACGCATGGGAGATGGAGAATGCTACCAATACCCAGCTGCTCACACCCCTTACCCGCCGCTGCTGGTTCGTGACCAACAAGGACTATGCGGCATACGACACGCTGGCCTGTGTGGGCAATCTGCAAAAGTCCTTCAAGGAGGGCGATATGCTGTCTGAGGAGGAGATACTCTCCCTGCGCCGGAACGAGCAGCAGGCCAATATGGACGGTGTGGTCAAGCCCTCCCGGAAGTGGCGGAGAAGTCAGAAGAAATTACGCAAGTGATGTAACACGTCCTGGTCCTGCTGCGGCGCCCATCCAAGCCGGCTGCAGCTGCACAATGTGTTACAGCGGGGCCCCGCGCCAAGGCTTCAGCCGCGCGGGGCCCCTGCCTATGCTGCGGCTTCATCGGGTGTCTGCCAACCTAATACTCTGCGCGGATACCGGTTCATCCAATCCTGCACCCGCCGCACTTCTGCCGGAGATACCTCGTCAAAGTTGGTGCCTTTGGGGAAGAAGCGGCGTATCATGCGGTTGTGGTTCTCCACGCTGCCTTTCTCCCATGCGGAGTAGCTGTGACAGTAGTAGATGTCAAAGCGGCTGCCCTTGCTCCGGCAGCTCTTGACCAGCTTGTCATACTCCATGAACTCGCTGCCATTGTCGGTGGTGATAGACCGGAACTTCTGCCGGAAGCCCGGCGTCTTACGCTCCATTCGGTCTATGGCCCTGCGTATGGTCTCCGCCCGTCTGTCCGGCAGCTTGACGATGATCTCCTGTCTGCTCAGTCGCTCCGTCAGTGTGAGAAGTACACTTCTTCCATTCTGACCGCTGACCACCAAGTCCATTTCCCAATGTCCGTACTCTGCGCGTCGGTCAATGTGCGCCGGTCTGACCTCTATGCTGGGCAGCTTCGGGTGTACTACCCGCTGCTCCTTGTCCTCGGTTTTCTTGGGCCGCTTCTTCCACTTCTCCCATAGGTGCCGGTTGCCCAGCTGATAAAACACCTTTTTGTCGATGTAGCTGTACAGGGTGCTGACGCATATCCTTGTAGCAAAAGGGTACTTCCGCGCCGCCGCCAGAGCAGCAGCCGGGGAGTACCTATCCACAATGATCTTGTGCTCGATGTAGGCAGCAAAGGCGTGGTCACTGCCGATCTTCAACGGCCTGCCTTTTGCCGTCTGATTGTAGTCGTGTATCTGCTGTCCCTTGTCCGCCGAGTACCGCAGCTTGTCATAGTAGCCGTAGTCATGGAGATACTGTCCGCGCCGTATCTCGTTGTAGACCGTCTGGCGGCAGCAGCCCAGCTTCCGGGCGATGTAGCTGACTGGCTTTTTCTCGTCCAGCAGTGTCTGCATGATAATGCGTTCCTCTTTCGTCATGTAGTGTCCCATGAGAGCCTCCCTTATGTTTCAGGATAGTTCGTGGTCTTTCAATGATTGTAACACAAATTCGCCCACGTCGCCGGAGCTGCTGCAGCAATCTTGTGTTACGCCGCGCCCCGCGTCCCCATGATATGAAATTGCGTCAGCATGGCCGGCGAAGCTGGCCATGTTGGTTACCCAACGCAGGGAACCACCCGCCTGTCAAGACTGCCCGCAAGGGCACTCCGCATGAAAAAAGCAGCTCCCCCGTGAGAGCTGCTTTTTTCGTGGTCTTGATTGGCGCGGTGTTTCCATGCTACATCGCGCAGCGATACCGCTTGTAACACACTCCGCCGCCAGCTGTCTGGTGCCCGGAGATCTTCTTGTGTTACATCTCAAGATTGATATTTTTTGTCATTTGTCCATTTTCTTCTTGACATCTGCCAAAATCCGTGTTTTCTACGCGTCCGTCTCTAAATCTCCGATCGCCGCGCACGCCTCACGGTATGCCGCGGCCGTCTCCGGATACAGCGCCGACGCGCGCTGCATATCGCTGCCGCGCAGGGCCTCCGTCAGGGCTGAGGCTGCCTGCCCCAGCTGCACCAGCCCCAGGTTGGCTGCCAGGCCCTTCAGCGTGTGCGCCGCCCGGAACGCCCGTTGGACGTCTCCGGCGCTCATGGCCGCCTCCAGCATGGCGAAGGTATCGTCTCCGGCGAACATCCGCAGGAAACGCTCCACCGCAGCTATACTGCCCAGCCGGCGCACGGCGTCCGCCATGTCGCCGCCCATCTCTTGATAAAGCTTCTCTAAATTCATTGTTTCTTCCTCTCCAGCCACTCGGCGATCGTTCTTATCATCTGCCCAGCCTCCAACGGCTTGGGGATATGCGCGTCCATGCCCGCTGCCAGGCAGGCCGCCACGTCCTCGTCAAACAGGTTGGCGGTCATGGCGATGATCGGCAGCTGCGCGTCCGGCCTGTCCATCCCGCGGATGGCGCGGGTGGCGGAAAGGCCGTCCAGCTCTGGCATCATCACGTCCATCAGCACCGCGTCGTAGGTACCGGGCGCCGACGCGGCGAACATCTCCACCGCCTCTTTGCCGTCGGCGGCCTGATCCACCATGGCGCCGGCCTCCTGCAGCAGGTAGACCGCGATCTCCCGGTTCAGCTCGTTGTCCTCCGCCACCAGCAAGCGCCGTCCGGCGATGGAAGCCGCCGCGTCGGGAAGCGCGGCTTCCGGTTCGGTCTCACTGGGCATCATGGGCAGCACCACGCGGAAGCGCGTTCCCTGTCCGAGTGCACTGTCCACCTGAATGGTACCGCCTCTTTCGTCCACCAGCTTTTTCACCACGGCCAGACCCAGGCCCACGCCGCCGGAAAGGCTGCCCCTATCGCTGTTTTCCTGGGCAAACGCCTCGAACATATGGCGCTGGAACGTCTCGCTCATACCTGCGCCGTTGTCCTCGCATATAAATTCCAGCCGGCACACGCCGTCCGCATAACGGGACTCGCGGAAGCTGCAGCGCACCCATCCGCCGGGGTGATTGTATTTGATGGCGTTGCCGATGATGTTCTGGCAGATCTGCCGCAGATACAGCGGGTCGCCTGTGAATCGTTCATGCTCCAGCGTCAGGTCCATCACCATCAGCGCAACGCCTGCGCTCTCCGCCTGGGCGCGCGAAATATCCAGCATCTCGTGCAGCTCGCTTGTCAAACAATAGGGGGTCTTTCCCAGCGCCTCCTGCTTCGGGCGATTCAGCGTCAGCACGTCGTTTACCAACGCCAGCAGATACCGCGCCGCGGTCTGCGCCTTCTCCCGGCAGGACTGCACCAGCGTCACATTCTCCGGGTTCCGCCCGATGATCTCCAGCATACCCATGATGATGTTGATGGGTGTGCGTATATCATGGCTCATGCTGCGAAGGAAGTGCGTCTTGGCCTGGTCCGCCGCGCTGGCGCGGCGCACCTCCTCCTCCAGACGGTGCTGGTAGTCCATCTCGCGACGCTTGCGCTCCTGCGTGGTGCGGAGCACCAGCAGCGTCGCCAAGACCGCCGCCAGCGCGTAGACGCCGAAGGCGGAGATCACCATGTTCTTGCCCAGGATGAACACGTATTCATTGGGGAGGAACACATACAGGCTGTACTGCTGGTATCGCTCCCGTGCACCGAAGAACGTGCCGTCCGTGCGGAGCTGGGTCAGCTTGCTGCCCGGGGAGGGGGAGGACTCCAGCGCACGGATGAGGGGCACCTCGTCCACCGGCAGGTTCCACTGCTCCGCCGCGCTGCTGCCCACCACGCGCTCGCCGTCGGTGATGTAGGTGTAGACCTTGTCATTGAGCAGCGTCTCGTAGCCCGCCAGCAGGCTCTCGATGGACGCACGGTAGGAGGCGATGATCGTGTTCGACTGGAGGCGGACGCAGAAGACGACGCCGGGATTTTCGACGCGCGCCACGGCTGCTATGTCGTATACCGCGCCGTCACGGGTCAGGCGGCGGGCGAAGATCTTCTCCGGGTAGTCCATGATGGAGCGGATCGCCTCATTGGTGTAGTAATCGCTCCAGTCCATGTCCGCACCGGAGCTGAACTCGATCTCCAGATCCTTGTCCAGCACCAGCACGCAGGTTACGCGCTGACGCTGGGCGTACCGCGCCAGCTCCTCGTTGGAGCGGTTCTGCCCCACCATACCCTCGCGCTCCGCCACCTCCTGCGCCTGCTCCGTCAGCCGCACGAGGCTCTTTAGCCGGTCGGCGGCGACGATGTCGCGGTAGCTGATGCACTGGTTTTGCAGATATTGCAGCGTCCGCTGGGCGGTCTGCTGGGCGTTGCGGATGCTGCTGTTGCCGCCGATGAGAGCCGTGACCGCCATCACAAAGACGCCCAGCACCAGCATGAGCACCCAGATATATTTGTTGGAAAACTTATTGCCCATGGATCAACCCCGCTAAAGCCGCCTGTGCGTCCACGCCGTAGCTCTCCAGAATGGCGGCCACGGTGCCGTCCGCCACCAGCTCGTGCAGCATTTCGTTCAGAGCCTCCGCTCTGCCGCTGCCGTCGTCCTTATAGAACGCCGCGCCCAGACCTGCCCGCAGCAGCCCCGGCTCCAGCACCCGGTATTCCCCGGCGCGCCCGGCGATGAAGGTGAGGTACGCCGTCTCGTGTCCGGCGCAGGCGTCCACATAGCTTTTGTCCAGCGCGGCGAACACGTCCACCGTGTCGGCGAAGCAGTACACGCTGTCCACCTGCTCCACGCCGGGCACCTGATGCTTCAGAAACAGCTCCTCCGGCTTGGAGGAGGTCTGCACGGCGATGCGCTTGCCGTTCAGGTCGCCAAGACCGTAAATATCGCTGGACGCCTGCACTATGACCACCTGACGGCTGTACATATACGGCCCTGCCCAGCGGTAGCAGTCCTCTCTGCCGTTCATGGAGAAGCTGCCCCAGAGGCAGTCCACGTCGCCTCGCTCCAGTAGGGCGTCCTTCTCCTGCCAGGATATCTGCCGGAAGTCCGGCGTCCACCCCAATCTCTCGCAGGCGGCGGTGGCGATCTCCACGTCGATACCCGCATAGGCGCCATTCTCATCCAGATAGAAATACGGCTCATAGTTGTCGCTGCCAATGACCAGCACCGGCAGTTCTTCCGTTTCCGTCTCCCGCTGTCCGCAGCCGCACAGCAACGCGCCGCACAGCGCCAGCAGCACCGCCAGCAATCTCTTTGTCCTGCTCATTCCTTACCTCTCATGCCGTATACCTCACGGCACAGTGCGCCCTGTATGTCCTCCAGACAGTCTACCAGCAGCGGATCGAACGCGCCGCACTCGCCGCGCCGTATCATAGCCAACGCCTCCGCATGGGTATACGCCGGCTTGTACACCCGCTGGCTCACCAGCGCGTCATAGGCGTCCGCCAGGCCCACCGCCTGCACGGTCATCGGTATCTCGTTGCCCTTCAGCCCGTCGGGATAGCCTCTGCCGTCCACCCGCTCGTGATGCCAGCGGCAGATCTCCGCCGCAGCCTCCACCAACGGCTCGCTTTCCATCTCCTTCATGCCCCGCATCAGTTCCTCGCCGATCAGGGTATGCTTCTTGATCTCGTCAAACTCCTCCGGCGTCAGGGGGCCGGTCTTTCGCAGCAGGGCATCCGGCACGCCCATCTTTCCGATGTCGTGGAACATAGCCGCGGCGGCGGCCCGCCGGCAGTCCTGCAGGGTCAGGCCGTATTTATCCGTGCGTTCCAGCATTCTCTGCAGCAGCCGCTGCGTGATCTGCTCCACGTGCCGCCCGTGGTCCGCGCCCTCGCCGTTGCGGTAGCCCATCACCCGCGACAGGATATCCGCCGCGATGCCCATCATATGCTCCTGCCGCCGCAGCTGCTGCATCATCACCGCTGCCAGCCGCCGCTGCCGCGCGTACAGCTTCACGGTGTTCATCACCCGCTGCCGCACGATACGGATATCAAAGGGCCGTTCTATGTAGTCCGACACGCCCATGTCGTAGGCCTGCCGCACCTTTTCTTCCGAGCCGTCCGCCGTGATGATGATGACCGGGATATCCTCGATAAACCCCCGATTATTCATCTCCTCCAGCACCTGCAGGCCGTCCATCTCCGGCATGATCATGTCCAGCAGCACCAGTGAGATATCCGCGCCGTAGGTCTCCAGCTGCGCCATGCACTCCCGGCCGTCCTTCGCCTCCAGCACGTTGAAATCCTCCGCCAGCATCTCCCGCAGTATCGCGCGGTTCATAGCCGCATCGTCCACCACAAGAATATGCGGCTTGATCTCCTCCCCCTCCACGGGGGTATCCTCGGTGACCACGGCGTCCTTTCTTCGCTTGGCCCGGTACATCAGCCGGTCCGCCCGCTGCACCGCCTGGGCGATCGTCTCCTGCTGCGCCATGACGCAGCCCACGCTGATGGTGATATGCTGGCCGCCCTCGCAGCCCGGTATGCTCACTGTCCGCAGCCGCCGCTGAATGTCTCCCAGCACGGTGGCAAAGGCCGCCTGCTCCACGCCCGGCAGCAGCAGCAAAAACTCATCGCCGCCGTAGCGCACCAGCGAGCCGCTGCAGCCTACTACCTCATAGATGGTATCCGCCAGCACCCGCAGCGCGTTGTCGCCCACCTGATGGCCATTTATGTCGTTATACAGCTTCAGATCGTCCATATCGATGAGCGCTACACCGCCGCGGTATATCTCATTGCTCATATCCCGCTGGTAATGGTTGCGGCTCAGCGCGCCGGTCAGCGCGTCTATCTCCTGCTCCTGGGTGTCCCGCCCGGAGATGACCAGCACATAGTCGCTGATCCGGTCGATGCGGACGTCATACTGCCGGCAGCCCACACCGCCCTGCCGGAACCGCAGGCGAAAGCTCTCGTTTCGCTCCTTTTCGTAGAAAAAGCTCCGCAGGTTTTCGCTGCTGAGATAGCGCATCCACACGCTTTTTTCCGCCGACACACCGCCGTTATCCCGAAAGATGTCACGCAGCTCCTCTACGGTGTACCATTTGTCCTCCAGCCCACTGGCCAGACTGGTTTTCCGAACCCGCAGCTTTCCCCGGGTCCTGTCATATTCACATACGGTGTCGCAGATCGGCAGCAGTGCCGCGATAAAGGCTTCCTTCTCGATCATGGCTGGACCTCCGTCCCTATCATATCAGCCTTATTATAGCATCTTAATACCGTATTGCAACGGCTTCCCCCTGAAACGCTGAATTTTTCGCCTGTTTTGCAGGCAGCGCGCCGGGGTGCGCTGTCGGTGAACGGCCCTGACCCGCACAGGGCAAAATAAAACCGCCCGGACGGGCGGTTTTGTTTTGCCTTTTTGCGATCTAACTGCGGCGGCGGAGGGCTAAAACGGTCAGTGCTGAAATGGAAGCACCAACAATAAGCCATGCCCACGGACCGGCGGAGGGCGCGGCGGCCGGCAGAGGCTTTTGTCGATGACTACATCCGGATGCATGTTTGCGCTTGAGGCTTCGAGCGCGCTTTCTGATTTCCGTGCCGAGCGGCTGCTTGCCGATCTGAAATCCGTCTATCCCCAGGTGAAGGCGGTTTCAGGCCGTTACATTCACTTTGTACACGCTGCCCGGGCGCTCGAAGAGCAGGAAGTGTCCCGGCTCCGCGCGCTGCTTTCTTATGGCTTTGAGGGAGCGGATGCGGCGGCTGATGCCGAGTTCCTCGTGATTCCCCGCCTTGGAACGATCAGCCCCTGGGCTTCGAAAGCGACAGATATCGTCCATAACTGCGGCATGACTGAAGTGCTCCGTGTTGAGCGCGGCATCCGCTACGCGGTCGCGTTTGAAGGCGCGGCCCCCGCTTCTGACATTCTGGAAGCGATCGCCTCTAAGCTCCACGATCGGATGACCGAATCCGTGGTGCCTTCTGACTTCCCGGTTGAGAAGCTCTTCACGGAGCTTCCCGGTAAGCCGATGAGCGTGATTTCCGCCTCAACCCCGGAAGAGGCTCACCGTGAGCTCGCCCGCGCGAACGCCGAAATGGGTCTCGCGCTTTCTGACGGTGAAATGGATTACCTGGAGAAGGCGTTCGAAGCCGAAGGCCGCGGTCCGACGGACACCGAACTCATGATGTTCTCGCAGGCGAATTCCGAGCACTGCCGCCACAAGATTTTCAACGCCTCCTGGGTGATCGATGGAAAGCCGATGGATCAGTCGCTTTTCGGCTACATCCGCGCGACCCACAAGGCGCACCCGGAAGGCACGATCACGGCATACTCCGACAACGCCGCGATTTACGAGGGTTCCGAAGTCCCGCGTCTCTATACGCGTCCTGCAAAGGATTCTCCCTACGGACAGTACTTCACGGAAGAGAACGAACTGACGCACACGGTCTTTAAGGTTGAGACGCATAACCATCCGACCGCGATTTCTCCGTTCCCGGGCGCTGCCACCGGTTCCGGCGGTGAGATCCGTGACGAAGGCGCTACCGGCCGCGGCGGCCGTCCGAAGGCCGGTCTCTGCGGCTTCACGGTTTCCGCGCTCCATCTCCCGGGCGCTGCTCAGGGCTGGGAAAACGATTCCGACGTGGTGACGGGCGAGAAGACCTCCCGCGCCTACG
>ERZ779892.3130-NODE-3130-length-11995-cov-2.958710_pt1 | contig 11995 bp, 13 predicted proteins | sample MGYA00511552_ERZ779892 | MGnify/ENA primary metagenome ERZ779892 (study PRJEB29588, sample SAMEA2154561) | human gut metagenome | biome: human gut; feature: human-associated habitat; material: faeces | place: Denmark | collected 2008/2010 ... | reverse complement strand
CGGTGCAAGAGTGACACGCTGTTCAGATGGGAAGATCATTTATAATAAGCAGATTCCACCTGAGATGATCCGACCGATTTGTGATATCGTCCGCTCTTATGCAGAACAGGGGGTTGATCTGATCACTTATACTGATACAACGATTATCTCTGCGATCGCTCCGAACCAGTATACCCGGATTGAATCGGGAATCAACCGTATGGAGATTTACCAGCCGGATGACTTTGTCTCCTATATTGATTTCCCGATCAATAAGCTGCTTGTCCCAGGACCCGCAGATGTCCTTCAGGAGCTGATGAAACTGCTGAAAGAGAAATACCACGGACTACTCAATATTTATCTTTCCGAACCGTATTTCCTTGAGATCATGCCTCAGAACATTGATAAGGCTCATTCTCTGCAAAAACTTCTCAACAGTATCGGACTGACTGCTGATTCCATGATCTGCTGCGGTGACGGCTTTAACGATCTTTCCATGATCGAATATGCCGGACTCGGTGTCGCCATGGAAAATGCACAGCCAATTATAAAAGACTCCGCTGATTTCATCACCCGCTCGAATGATGAAGACGGAGTCCTTCATGTTGTTAATCTATTCATGCGTTAGGGGCATATTCTGCAACCCTGCAGTTTATTCTGAAACTGTCCGATTTCCGGAACTGACTGCTTTCCGTTCCGGGAGCTGGGCAAGAATCACTGCTGAGAATACCAGTACGCATCCCACAAATTCTCTGACGGAAAGTCTTTCTCCTAAAATGACCCGCCAGTACAGCAAATACAGATTCCAGGCTCATCAACAATGATGCTACCGTCGGGTCTGTATTTTTTTGTGCAATGATCTGAAGCGTATATCCGACGCCACTGGACAATACACCTGCATATACGATCGGTCGCCAGGATACCAGTACCGCATTCACTGTCGGCTGTTCTGACACCAGCATCGGAATGGCACAGATCATCCCGCAAATAAAAAACTGAAGACACGAAAGACATACTCCATCCACTTTCGGCGAAAAATAATCGATCACAAGAATGTGTCCCGCAAAAGCGAAAGAACCTGCCAAAATGATCCAGTCTCCCTTTGAAATAGAAAATCCGTCTTTTACGCAAAGGAAATACATTCCAACCACAGCCAAAATAACACCGCACCAAACTTTTTTCCCTGCTTTTCTCCCGAATGCCAGTCCCAAAAGTGGAACAATCAGAATATAGAGAGCTGTAATAAATCCGCCTTTTCCTGCTGTGGTATATTGCAGTCCGATCTGCTGTGCCATACTTCCGATCGTCAGACAGATACCACAGCAGATACCTCCCGCCAGCAAAGTCTTTCTTTGCTCATTTTTTTCTTTCTTTTCATCCGGTTCTGCTTTCCCTTTATTTGCCTGTGACTTTTTCTTTCTGAAAAAGACGACCGGGAGCAAAGTTACTCCCCCTAAAATGCTCCGGGCTGCACCAAACGTAAACGGTCCGATATATTCCATTCCGATGCTCTGTGCCACGAATGCACTTCCCCAAATTAACGCTGTCAGAATCAACAGCATATTACTTAGTTTTCTTTTGTCCATCTTCTCTCGACTTCCTTATCTGATCTTTTTGATCTGTTCCTCATGACAATCTCATATCTTTTGAAGTTTTTATCTGCCAATTCATGACTGTCAACAGTCCGCAACATCTTGATGCCAACGGATTGTTTCGTGCTACGCACTCCCACAATCCTACCCGCTATTCGCATATCATGGTGCTTACGCCCCACTTTTATGCTCATATCGGGGCGGGTCTCAAGGTCATTCTACCACCAGTGTGCAAGCACACGTGGTTTCAGACCTTTTGACCCTGACATCTAAATCAATAATGGATCACTACCGGATCTCCCACCTGAATCAGATCATATAATTGTCCTGCATCGGAATAGCTCATGTTGATACATCCATGTGATCCACGATAAGTATAAACATCACCACCGAATGTCCTCTGCCATGTTGCATCATGGAATCCAACCCCTGAATACGTTACCCGCATCCAGTAATCTACCGGTGTCTCATACTCATAAGTTCCGTCCGGCTTCAAAGCTCCTCGTAATGTCTTATTTCTCATCCTTTCAAGAATCGTATAAACACCTTCCGGGGTCTGCCTTGCCCTGGTCGGAAGTCCCGTCACAATATCCGTGCTCATCAGGATCTGTCCATCCCTGACATACCACATTTTCTGATTCGTCAGATCGACTTCTGCATAGGTTGTCCCCCAGTCAGATGCACCATGGGAAATCGCCGTCTTTCCCTCTACATATGCCGGTTCACGGCTGACCGTATCCCCATTCTCAATATTGGCAAGCAATGCTGTCAGCTCGCTTTCTTCATCGATCTCCCAACCATAGGTTCCTCCACTCACCTGAGCTGACCGGCCATCCGCTGTCGTAAAAGTCCTTGTCTTTCCGACTGTATCATACTTTTCCGCAAATTGCTTCAACCACTCCTGTACCAGTTCCGGATGAAAAGTCACAGCAAAATTTTCATCAGCCGTTACCCACTGCGAGATCACTGTCCCGTCTACTACAACCGGTTCATCCATCTCATAAGTAATCCTTGCTTTCAGATAAGGGTTCATTTGATCGCATGCTGCCTGAACTTCCGGAGAATCCTTAGTATATTTCGGTCTGACATAGCATCCTGTATCATCAAGCTCCAGCTCTTCTGTCAAATGGGAAACTGCATCTCCGATCACTTCGTTCAATGTATCTACATCTACTGCCGTCCCTTTTCCTTCCTCTCCCGGTACGAATTTTTCTCCGTCAAAAAAAGGAGTGGAAGAAGCCGGCTGCGTCTGTTCACCTGTCACTACATTCAATGTACTGATCTTTTCTTTTAACTTTTCCTTATCATAAGATACACTGACCGGAATTTCCAGCGTCTGCTCTCGATCAAATGCAACCGGCCACAGCCAGAAATTCTGCTCCCGTAACAACTTACCTGCCGCATCATCCGCCTCATATTCAACACCGATTTCCGAACCTTGAATCTGATCTTTCACATTTTCCCGGCCTTTTATCTCCAACACATAATTTTTTGTATCTTCTTTTAAATAGTCCTCAATTTCTGCCCTGTTCGCATAAGAAAAATCTTTTCCATTAATCTCCGTATTCGGCAGACAATGAAAATAGAAATACGCTGCTGTTCCAATGTAAACTGCAGCAGTTGTTCCTGCAATCCCTCCAAGCGTGATCAACAATGGTTTTCTCCATTTGTGGGGCTTCTCAGTTTCCTCTGACACCTGCTGTTCTGACGTTTCTGTCTCTGTTACTTCTATATCGTTTCCGTCAAAAGTTTCCTTTTCCATTCACTTTCTCCTCATCCTTTGTATCCGGTTCTTTCCGGCAGCATTCTCTTTACCACAGGCAGAATGCCTCTCTCTATTAGACTACATTTTTGCAAAAAAAGATAGATTAAATTAAATTTTTATAAAATTTTCTTTTCATCAAGAATGATTTAAAAAGTTTTATACTCTCAAAGAGGCAGGATGGAAAAACATTCCATTCCTGCCTCTTTTCATTCAGACTCACTCTATATTCCCGTTATCTTTATGCCTCTGAGAAAAACTTTTCTTTCACTTCTTCTACCGGCATTTCTTTTCCTGTGAATAATTCAAATGCTGCTGCTCCCTGCCATAACAGCATTCCAATTCCACCGATCGCCGCACGGCAGCCTGCCTCTTTTGCTTTCTTCACAAGTAAAGTCTCTAATGGATTGTATACAACATCTGCAACTGCCAGTTCCGGACGAAGGACATCCTCCGGTACCGGAATCACATCCTGAAGCGGAGCCATTCCCGCACGGGTAGCATTGATAAGGATATCGCTTTCTGCGATCACAGCTCGCAATTTCTCCGTATTATCCAAATCTTCTATGTACACCTTTCCGATCGTCGGAACAGCTTTTTTGATCTTCTCCACGGTTTTCTCACCATTGGCAAAAAACTCATCTTTTCTGTTGAAGATCGCAATTTCAGCTACTCCGTCCAACGCTGCCTGGACTGCGATCGCTGTCGCTGCTCCGCCAGTTCCAAGCACCACGATCTTCTGCTCTTTTACTTCTACACTATGCTCTTTCAGATTGCGTACAAAACCTGTCCCATCCGTGATATGACCGGTCATTGTACCATCTTCTTCCACAACGACCGTATTGCACGCACCGATCAATTCGGCAGCCGGTGATAAACGGTCAACCAGTCTCGCTACCTCCGTCTTACATGGCATCGTTACATTGAATCCACCTACATTCAGAGTACGGAACGCCTCCAGTGCTTTAGCTGTCTGCCCTACATTCACATCAAATGCAAGATAAGCCGCATCAATCCCAAGCTTTTCAAAACTATAATTCTGCATTGCCGGTGATCCTGAATGACCTACCGGTGATCCGATCAAAGCGTATAATCTCGTATGTCCGTTAATTCTCTTTTCCATTACAAATACCTCCCAAAATCAAAACGTAGGTACAGTATAACATCTCTTTTTCAAAACTTCAATACTGTAAAGTGTAAAATTTTTATCGCTTTAACGCGTTAAATTTTTAACTTTTTCCACTTTACGTTGTCCGCTGTCAACCTATTTTATGACACTTTCTATTGCATTCCAAAAGATGCAAGCTTCATATCCTCATCAAACGCTAATGTATAATGAATCTCTACATTCTCATATGTCGCTGTGACATAAGCAACCGCTGCATTCACACCACGCTTGGAAATCGTTGTCGTGGATATATCTCCCATTGACTTAAATGCACCCCAGTCATCTGAAACTTTTTCTTTTGCCTCTGACAGACGCTCTTCTGTCATGATCTCTTTCATCTTATCAGCTGAAACATCCTGCAGACTTTCATAATCATCCGCATTAATATATCCTATGACTTTTTCTGCCTGACTTTTTACGGTTGCTTCATCAAAAAGAGTACTGTCCTCAAGCGAACCTGTCCTCGGCATCATCCAGTAGGTTGCCACTGAAGCCAAAACCAGTATGACCGCAATGATCACAATATTTCTGGTCTTCTTCTTTTTTTCAGCCGCTGTCTTTTTTTCTTTAAACTTAGGGTTATATAATTTCTGGTTCATCTGCTCCCTCTTATCTCTCTGATCTCCCGGATCACATTTCTCTGTTCCGACCGGTCACTCAAATCTCATTTTTCTATTTTTTGAAGTCCTGCTATAATTCCGAGATTATTTCATTGCTTTTTTGATCGCAGTAAGAAGCTCGTCATAACTTTCATATGCCGGAATTTCAGGATAATCTGCTTTGATCTTCTCTGTACTTCTGCACTGCTTGCCTGGATCATTCCCAGATCATTATAGGAATCTCCACTGGCGATCGTCTCAAATCCGATGGACTGTAACGCCTTTACTGTACTCAGCTTGGACTGTTCCGTACGCATCTTAAATCCGGTGATTTCACCATTCTCCGCCACTTCAAGACTATTACAAAACAGTGTCGGCCATCCCAGCTTCTCCATCAGCGGAGTTGCAAACTGCGTAAATGTATCACTGATCAGGATCACCTGGCTGAAGGTACGAAGTTCATCCAAAAACTCCTTTGCACCCGGCAGCGGATCAATCTTTGCGATCGTCTCCTGAATCTCTTTCAGACCCAGACCATGCTCTCTTAAGATTCCAAGTCTCCAGTTCATCAGCTTATCATAGTCCGGCTCATCACGTGTCGTTCTTTTAAGCTCCGGGATACCGCTTGCTTCCGCAAATGCGACCCAGATCTCCGGTACTAAAACTCCTTCTACATCAAGACAGGTAATATACATAACTTTCTTCCTCCATTTATTCAACTTCATTCGCTTTGTTGCTTTACCTTGGTACATCCATTATCTGAACATTGATTTCATTCTACCACACTGCTTTCTGCTGTGCAATTTATAATTGGCAATCACGGGATTTTGACTGTATACTTGAAATAGTATACAGCTAAATCACCAAAGAAAGGATCTATACTTTATGCCTGGTTTTATTTTACATCTGACTTCCGCTAAAATGCTTCTGAACCAATTACCGGATCACCCTCATTTTCCCTATATGATTGCTTCCGAAAATGATTTCATGACCGGTTCTCTGCTGCCCGATGCCACTGCCAACAAGAACCGGACTCATTTCCGCAATCTGCTTTATGCCGACAAAATGATGCTTTGGCCGGACCTGAAACGTTTTCTTTCCAGCTATCAGAATCAGCTTGCAAATGATCTGTATCTCGGCTACTATTTTCATCTTTATATTGATAAACGCTTTTTTAAAGATTATATTCCCCAGATCGTATCCTTTTACGATAAAGAAGGAAAGATTACCGACATCCGCAATGAGATCTGCTCTGTCCTGATCCATAAATCGAATCAGTGCATTTCTCTGACCGATTACTTATCTGAAAAATACTATTACGGTGATTACACTAAAATGAACCGGTATCTGGTTGAAAAATATCAACTGCCGACAGAACTTTATCCCCACCTTCCCCAAAACGGCATTGAGGGAATCCATTCCGAGGATATGAACGGTCTGCTTTCTATGCTAAAAAAATTTATGGATCTTTCGCCTTGTGCAGTGGAAGAACTGACCGTCTTTGAACTTTCTCCATTACTGGAATTTTTAGGAAAAGCAACATCTGACTTTCTTACAGGACAAGAGCTTTTCAGATAGAAGAAAGAAAAGCAGACTTTGGATTCGATGATCTAAAGTCTGCTTCGTTGGTAAATAGATTCTCTTTTCTTCTTATACCAGCATCGGTTCGATTGCTGCTGCCAGTTTCTCTTTTTCAGCCTCAGCCTCAGCAAGGTTCTTACCAAGCGTTGTATAATAAATCTTGATCTTCGGTTCTGTTCCTGAAGGCCGGACAATGACTGTCTCGTTATTCTCCAGCTTATAGATCAGAACATTCGCTGCCGGAAGACCTGTCTCCTCCGGTTTCTGATAATCCGTTACATTCACAACCTTATATCCTGCAATCTCTGTCAGTGGATTCTCACGAAGTCCCTGCATGATAGCTGCCATCTTATCCATTCCACTGAGTCCCGGGAACTCAAAGCTGTCTACCTTGTTGAGATAACGTCCATACTGGGCATAAATCTCTTCCAGTCTCTGCTTCAGTGAACTTCCGATACTTCTATAGTAAGCTGCCATCTCACAGATCAGCATGGAACCGATCACGGCATCTTTGTCACGTACATATGGTCCTGCCAGATATCCGTAGCTCTCTTCAAATCCAAAGATAAAACGATCGACCTCTCCGGCATCTTCCAGTCTGGCGATCTGATCACCGATCCACTTAAATCCTGTCAGAACGCTGCGGAGTTCTACTCCGTAATGCTCTGCAACCGCATCTGCCAGTGGAGTAGAAACGATGGACTTCACAGCCACCGGCTTCTCCGGCATCGTTCCCTTCTCAATGCGACCTGCACATATGTAGTCCAAAAGAAGAACTCCCATTTCATTTCCGCTGACAAGCTCATAAGAACCATCCGGGCATTTCATTGCAATTCCTACACGGTCTGCATCCGGGTCTGTCGCCAGCATCAAATCTGCCTCTGTCTCTTCTGCAAGCTTCAATCCCAGCTCCAATGCCTCGAAAATCTCCGGGTTCGGATAACTGCAGGTTGTGAAATAACCATTCGGATACTCCTGCTCCGGAACAATCGTGATATCTGTAATGCCGATATCTTTCAATACCCGGGTAACAGGAACAAGCCCTGAACCATTCAACGGGCTATACACCAGTTTCAGTCCTGCTGTACTGCAAAGACCCGGACGCACCTGACGAGACTCAATCGCTTCATAAAGAGCCTTCTTGCAGTCATCTCCCACAAAACGGATCAGACCTTCCTCAACGCCCTCTGCAAAGGACATATATTTAGCTCCAGTCAGAACATCCGTCTTCTGAATCTCTTCGTATACGATCGCTGCTGCATCATCCGTCATCTGACAGCCATCCGGTCCGTATGCTTTGTAACCATTATATTTTGCCGGATTGTGGGACGCTGTCACCATAACTCCTGCATTACACTGATAATAACGTGTCGCAAAAGAGAGTGCCGGAACCGGCATCAATGCATCATAAATTCTTACTTTGATCCCATTGGCAGCAAGAACACCTGCAGCAGTCTTTGCAAATACATCACTCTTGAGACGGCTGTCATAACTGATCGCAACAGTCTGCGTTCCACCCTGCGTCTTAACCCAGTTTGCAAGTCCCTGCGTAGCCTGTCGTATCACATAAATATTCATGCGGTTTGTTCCGGCTCCAAGTACACCGCGAAGTCCAGCTGTTCCAAACTTCAGTGCAACTGCAAAACGTTCCTTGATCTCATCATCATTTCCTTCGATTCTGGATAACTCCGGCTTCAGATCCGGATCTTCAAGATCTGCTGCCAGCCAACGCTTAAACTCTTCCTGATACATACTTATCACTCCTACCTACTTTTTCTACTAGCTTGTCCGAGACAACACCAACCATAATATACCATGATTCTTATTTAACATCAATAAAACTCCGGCATTTTAAACCGGAGTTTTGATGAAATTTATTCTCATTTTTCGACGTTTTTATGTATCTTCCTGTCGGAGCAGAAACTCTTTTGCAAGAAAATATTTCTCCTGTCTTCTCAAATCCCTCTCTGTCACTTCAATCAGACGGGTCAGATCGCTGTTATGTTCCAGATCTGCCAGTTTAACTTTTCTCGCAATCTGATTTCCACTCAGTCGTTCAATATAAGCCATATATGGTACATCTTTCTCTCTGGTCAGCAGCCTGACTGCCTCCAGCACACCTGTCGGAAACCCCTCTGCCTCAAGTTCTTTCAGTGTCCACTTCGTATCTTCCACCACATCATGCAGCAATGCAGTACAGATTTCCTCTTCTGTCTCCATCTGCTCCGCAAGATGGATCGGATGAAAGACATATGGTACACCGCTTTTGTCCATCTGTCCCTCGTGTGCGGCATAACAGATCCGCATCGCCTTTCTTGTCAGGGCGGTATAACGGCCTGTGGTGGATGACGGAATAGTTTGTCTATAGGTATTTTCTTCTTTCATGGTATTGCTCCCGTTCTTCATGAAATGCTATTTCAGTTCAAAGAAGCTCTGATAATAAATCATCAGAGCTTCTTTTGGTTCACAGCATTCTATATGCGGTCTTATCTAAAGGTAGATTTTAATAATATCCTGTCCAGATTCCTTCATCAGCATCCTCCCTATCATCAACTGCTATACCACTTGTAGAGCTTGTATCCATATGGATCTTATCGAAAGCAATTACCTCCATTTCAAGTTTCTCATAACTCTCTTTTTTCATGTTGCACATCTCCTCCTAAATAAAATATTATATTCAAAGTATAAATTATTTTACAGTTACTAATACTTGGTAATGTAAGCGTTCCATTCTCATATGTATACAACCTTGTCAGGAGCTTTCACTGTGATATCAATTAGCTTCTGCAATCCGTAGGCATCAAAGTCGGGGGCTTTTGACCCCGACATCACATATACATTATATCCAACAGTGGCTAAATTATCAAGAGCCTCTTCCCATAAAACTTTAGCTCGCCATTTTTAACAGTTACTGCACAATTTTTATCTAATTCGGAACGGTTAATCGCTTTCAAACAATTCCAGAGCATCCATCACTTTTTTTACTTTCTCCAATCTATCTTGTTCTATATTTGTAGACTGCAGGGTCGAAGTGATTTTGTCCTTACGCCATACTATTGTTCTGAAAATCCGTTGTATCCATGCCACCGGAAGAAGAAATGGAAATTTCTCCAGATATAAATACTGTTCTTGCATTCCTTCATATGGTAAAAAAATAATTTCCAGTTTGCTGCGTATCTTTCCTACAGAAAGATTTTGATTTTTTCCACCCAATTCAACAACATGACTTGCATGATAATTTTTTATAGTTCCATAAGTTCCACTGTCTACAATAAACTCTGTCAATTCATCATACAAAGGTGTAGTTTTTTCTGTGCCAAACCAGACTTCACTTAATTGCCGCATCCAATATTCAAATTGACTTAAATGCAGTTTTTTTAGTTCTTCTTTCACATAATCCCAATTCAGTTCTTCCTTCTTTTTATCAAGGAAAATCTTGATATCAATTATGGAGCGGATTCCACTGCCTCCAAGTTTTATATGCTTTGCAAGATGCACAAGCATATAAATATAGTAATCTTCCCATGAAAATTCATAAATGGAAGTATATCCTTTTTTAAGATGAACTTTGGTCGTCCATACATCTTTATAATATTTTTCAGCGACAGGATCTCCATCTGTTAAATGATGATGCATCTCCACATTCATAAATGGCTTTCGCTGATAAACATCATGATGTGGACCGTCGTGATCAAATACATACCCCTTAGACACCAGTACTTTTTCTATTTTTTCCTCATCACCTTGTCTGTAAAAAATATCCAGATCTGACATGGTTCTAAGACTGGAATCCGGATAAAACTCTTTCATATAAATTCCTTTTAGAGGCACACAATCTATCTTATCCTTTTCAAATGCATCCAATATCTCATCAATGGAGTACTTCTGCACAGCATCTTTTGCCCTCTCGATCTGCCACAATTCTTCTAGTTTTCCGATCATCTTTTCCGGTATTTTATCTTTTGAAGAAATCTTTTCCAATCCTCTACAGAGAATCGTATGGATTTTATGCTCCCGGCTGATCCGATAGATCAGTTTCCAGTCTGCCTCCGCATTTATTTCAAATTCATCACTGTCGAACAAACTAACCCGAATGATCTGAAACAAAATTTTGCACTGTGCTTTATCATACATCATCTATTTTTCTCCTCGTAATGATCAGACTTCCAGTATCCCCGCTTTACTAAGATTTTCTATAAAAGTATTTACATCTGCTTCTGCATCTTCTCTACTTGCATCATATTTCTCCAAAAACAGATCGATCAATTCCTGTTTTGTCCTCTCTTCTGAGAGACATTCCCATAAAAATCCTCCGGTCACATTCATCTGTATCATTCCCTGAAATCCCTCTGGCTCGCCTCCTACCGGAAGAACTACATATCTTCCGGCAAGTTCTTTCATAATATATCCTTTTTTTAACTTCATTTTGCTCCTTCTTTATCCCTTCATTGCTTCATATGACATCTTTACAGCTTCTTCTGATATATCACACTGCATTCTATAGACCGGAACTTCTCTAAGAAGCTGATCCATAATCTCCATCATCTTTCCAAGGTATTTTTCATTCTTTGGACGGATCGTCTGCTGAAGAATCAGAGGGATTGCCTCTGCCGGCTGAATCTGCCGTATCCGATTCTCTCCCCGTTCAAGCATACAGATTCCCTGAAGTTTTACTTTCTTATTTACATTCTCATCGGTTTTCCCACTAAAAGGTGTTCCATATGCATACCATCCATCTTCCAGTCGTCTTAGAACCGGTTTATCATCATTAATTATAATCGCCTGATCTGCACCAAAATATTTTTGCCACTGCTTCGTATGTGTCGATTTTCCTGTACCACATGGAGCAGAAAATAAATAGGCTTTTCCATCCACTTCGACCGCAGATGAGTGAATCATGATACCACCGTATTTTAAAATTTTTCTATTAAATTCAGCTCCAACATAAACGTATTCTAGTTTTTCACAGGTAATTTCTGGATGCATTTTTTGCTTTTTTTTATAATATGCATCCGACTTATACCCTAAATATATACATGAATTTTCACTTTCTCCATGAAACCGCTCTTCATATGGTTTTATTTTCTTTTGCATATACATATAATTCGGCTCATATTTCACAAAACAATCAGCAATCTTATAATACATCCTTTTCCCCTCTCATCTGCTTTTGTTACAATCACATTTGAAAAGCTGTGCCTGTCCATTCTGTTTCCATCCCGCAAAAGTCTGTCCTTCTTTTTCTTCTGCGGTTACAGTAATCTTATGATGTCAGGGTCAAAAGGTCTGAAACCACGTGTGCTTGCACACTGGT
>ERZ779892.3119-NODE-3119-length-12030-cov-3.988309_pt1 | contig 12030 bp, 10 predicted proteins | sample MGYA00511552_ERZ779892 | MGnify/ENA primary metagenome ERZ779892 (study PRJEB29588, sample SAMEA2154561) | human gut metagenome | biome: human gut; feature: human-associated habitat; material: faeces | place: Denmark | collected 2008/2010 ... | reverse complement strand
GTCCCCGCACCCCGCGCACGCAAACGAAAACCCTTCGTCCCGCCCCAGCAGCGGCACCTCGCGCGTAAAATCCACCCGCCCGCAAAGGTCGAGTTGCGATTGTTTGAGCATAGAGTGGCCTCCTTTGGCTCCTGAAATAGAACTTTCCCCTATTATACAAGAAAACCGTCCGTGTGAAAACACACAGACGGCAAATGTTTTAGAATCCTTCTTTTTCGGCTGTCGGCTCGGTCAGAAGCTCCGGGCGGTACTCTCGCAGGATGTTGACGGCTGCTGCTACCACATCATCCGTCATCTCGGTGCGTTTGGCTTCCTTTTGTGCGTTCGCCAGCGATTTCGCAAGCTTTTCCTTGCGGGACGCCTCGGTGCGAACCTTGAAATCCGCTGCCAATTTCTGCACCTCCTGCTCATTCTTGGGCAGCTTTTTGGTATTCAGAAATTCCTCATAGGCATCGCAGTACAGCTCCACTTCGTCGGTAAAGGCGATCTGCTTGCCGTGGTCCAGCCACAGGATCTTGTTGCACAGCTCCCGCACCTGCGGCACTGAGTGGGACACCAGAATGCCGGTCACGCCGCTTTTCAGGATGGACTTCATCTTATCCCCGCTCTTCTTGCGGAATGCGCCATCGCCCACGCTCAGCACCTCGTCCAGAATCAGGATGTCCGGGTTGACCAGACAGGCAATGGAGAAGGCCAAGCGGCTCTTCATGCCGCTGGACAGCTGTTTGAACGGGCGGTCCTGAAAATTCTGCAACTCCGCAAATTCGATGATCTCATCATATTTTTCGTCCATGAATCTGCGGGTATAACCCAGAAGCGCGCCGCGCAGGTAGGTGTTCTCGCGGACAGTCAGCTCACCATCAAAACCACTGGCCAGTTCCAGCAGCGCAGCCACGCTGCCGTTGATCTCCATGTGGCCCTCCGTGGGCACCATAATGCCGGAAACGGCCTTGAGCAGCGTGCTCTTGCCCGCGCCGTTGGAGCCGATGATGCCCAGCATGTCCCCCTTTTCCAGTGCAAAGGACACGTTTTTATCGGCCCAGAATTCATTTACATGGTACTTGCCCGACAAGCGGCGCACCACATACTCCTTCAGGCCAATGTCCTTGAAATCGCCCGTCATGTAACGGATGGATACCCCTTTTGCTTCAATGATCGACATGGTACCCCTCCTTACACATAATACAGGAACTTGTGGTTGTTCTTTTTGTAGACCAACGCACCCACGCCCACGGCTGCCAGCGCATAGAAGGCGCACAGCAGATGATAACCCAGCGACGGAATATTGCCGTTCAGCACCACCACACGGAAATACTTGATATAGCAATACACCGGATTCAGCAAAAACACATTCTGCATCAAGGGAGAATAGTTATCCACCGTATAGAAGATCGCAGACATATACATCAGCAGCATGGTGAAAACATCATACAGGTAGCTGGTATCCCGGAAGAACACGAACATCGCGCTCAGCACGAGACCCATGCCGATGTTGAACACCACAAGACATAGGATGGGATACAGCAGCGCCAGAAAATGAACACCGAAGCTCACGCCGTCGACCAGCGCAAACGCAAAGAACACGCACAGCGTTAACCCAAAATTGATCAATGCTGAAACATTTTTGGACAGCAGGAACATGTACTTCGGCACATTGATCTTGCTGAAGATGCGTGCATTGCTCATCAGGCTGTTCATGCCGCCATTGGTGGACTCGCGGAAATAGCTGTAAACAAGGTTTCCGCAGAACAAGTAGGTGGTATAGTGCTCCACATGGCCACCGAAGAAACGGGTAAACACAATGCGCATGACCAGCAATTGCAGCAGCGGCGAGAGGACGCTCCACGCCATGCCCAGCACGGTGCGCTTGTATTTTTGTTTGAAGTCTCGTTTGACCAGTTCTTCAAACATAAAACGATACTTTAGAAATTTTTCCAGCATCTTTTATGCCTTTCTTTTTCGTTCAGAATTTGCCGCATTTTCCATGATCTTTTCATACACACGCTGGCAGTTGTTTTTATCGTGGAATGCAAAGAAATTATCAATGCGTTTCCGGTACTTCTCTTTGAGCTGGCAGTCGTTTGCCATATACTCGATGATGCGGTCCACCGTAGAATCCAAATCGTATTCTACCTCGCCAAAACCATCGCGCTCATAATCGAAGTAGCCCTTTGTATAGACATGTTCTCCATGGAAAAATTTCTCTTTATCAAACTGCGTATAAAGAACTGGCTTGTACATATACACCATATCAAATACCGCTGATGAGTAATCTGTTACCGCAAGACTAGCTTTTGAATAGACCTCGTTATAGGATGTAAACTTTGTCGCCACGACCAAATCCCTATGGCCTCCAAACTTATTCAGAAACGTCTGAAAGTTCGGGTGTGGAAAGAATACAATCTTATACCCATACTTTCGGGCTGCAGCAAACAGTTTTTCGCTGTTCAAAAGTTTTTTATAGAAAACAACGTAATCGCTTCTTTCCAGTCCGGGCTTAGCCACCCATGTATCTGTATCTTTATCCCAGTGATCCAACAGGTATTTGCGCCAAGTAGGCATAATATAAATAGTTTTTTCCTTATGATCTTCACGTCGATCAAATCTAGGGAATCCAGTGAGCCATACCTGTTTTTCCGTATAGTCATAGTCACCATGGAGAATACTATTATATTCAGGATATGCTGCCGTCACAAAACCCGAAAGATTTTTGTTGCGGCGACACAACCAGTTAGAAAGGTCATCTTTTGTTACTCCATGCTGCAAAAACACAAAGCGGTTCTGGTACAGCATATCACTGTATGGCTCACTGTGCCCATGAAAAGGATTCGACACCTCGCACTCTGCCTGACTGGAAACAATATAATCGCTCATCAGCGAAAGTATTTTGTGACGGAAGCTGAAACGGCTGACCACTTTGCCGATCTTCTTCATCCGGGCTAAATCTTCGCTGTTTGCATCCAACACAAAGCGAGTATCAATTTCCGGGTGGCTCTGCATAAAGCGGAAAAACGCTTCGCCATTATCATCCGCTTTGGTTGCGCGGTCACTAATCAGCCACAGCGGTTTGCGTTTGAGCGCTTTGCCCAGCATTACCACCCAACGCGCCGGAATCGCTTTCCGATTTCCATCATGGTTACGCTCCCACAACTGAGCATCAAAGCCCATCTCCGCACAAAAAGCAGTTCCCGCCTTTTGCTTCCTCAGTTGCAGCGAACGGCATTCCTCGCCCCACCGCAGACACGTCCCGTTTTCGATCAGATAGCTTCTGCTCAACGCACGGCTCAGCGGGAAAAATTCTCCGGTTCTCAAATTCGTGAGAATTGCTTCTTTTCCATCCACCCGCACTTTCAAGATAAGCTCTGTTGTCAAAGCCGAAGGAGCCAACGGCACTTCAGCTTTGAACCGATAGGTACGCATCACTTCCTGTTCCAGTGCGCAGGTCGAAGTTATCTCATCTTCGAATTTTGCCACATAATCATTTTCTCCATCCGTTACAATTACGGAGAGTCCCTGCTCCCAACCAGCCATCGCATTAAACGAGCCCTCTAATGTAGCAACGTTATTGTTCGCATTCCAAAATGCCAGTGTACAGCCGCCTTGCTCCAGATCAAATCGTTTTTCATTTCCCGCCCAAATTTCAAGATGACCACTATTTTCTACTACCCGGCGTTTTTCTAAATACTTCAATTCGTACGCGAATAATTTGTGCTCAATGTTAATATTACGTGATGCCTGAATTACTTCATCCGAAATCTTTAAGAGTACTTCATGCAGTAATCGAAGGTACTCTTCTTTTTCGCTTTCCGTCAAAACTCCTTCCGGAATCGCCCGCATTCTTACTCGCCATTGAATATCATACATAATCATATATGATATAAAATCAGGCACAAACCCAATTTCCCTTTCCGCATAGTGAATCAATCCAAGGAAATGGTCATTGACATAATCTATATAATACGCCTTTTTCTTTGCCGCATTGTCTATCGTTGAGCCGCCCCACTTCCGATACAAATAGTAACAGTCCGTCACAAGCCCAATCGTCTGCCGATGGATCAAAATGTATGCTATTTCGCGGGCGTCTTCTGAAATAACCTGCTTTCGATTTTTCTTAAACGCATATTTTCTTGCTGAATCCGCACGAACAAAAGCTGCGGCCAATGAGAATTGAAAGCAATCCCATTCTTCTTCAAGATTCGCAATCCGGGTTCCCTTCCGAAATCGAAAATTTATCGGATGATTGCCTTTTTTATTTCCAAAAAAACGCATAGGAATCGCCACGACATCCGTTTCATCCCCATGCTCTGCAATAAAGGCCGCAACCTTTTCAAAAACATCCGGCTCCAATTTATCATCAGAATCCAGAAAATTCAGCCACTTTCCTTCTGCATACTGTAGGCCCAGATTGCGCGCAGAGGACTGCCCGCCATTGGGCTTATGCAGTGCAATCACATTCTGCGGCTGCTTTGCCGCATAGGCATCGCAAATTTTTCCGCTTCCGTCTGTGGAGCCATCGTCCACCAAAATGACCTGAATTTTTTCAAATCCATAGCTCTGCTGGGCCAGACTTTCCAGCGCTTCCTCTAAAAAAGCTTCCGTGTTATAAACTGCCATAATAACCGAAAACTCAAATGTACCCATTCACAAATCCCCCATGTCCTTTACTTCCTGTGCAGTTTCCGTTTCAATTCCAGCGCAGTTTCTGCTCCAAGATCCTCCATCCAGCTTTTCGGCAGATGCAGAAAAATCATGGCATCAATTACTACTGCCTTTATTTTTCTCGCACTCGAAAACTCCTTGCTGCGGAAAAACGCCTTTTTATAGGGAGCAAGTTCTTTCCGGAAATAGTCGTAATCCTGCCGGGCATCATAGCACACCCCCTGCCAGAGCACGTGGAAAAGGTCCGCATAAATTTTGGCCTCCCGCAAGTCATCAAACCTTGGTGTCCCGGCAAGAAGGGCCGCAATTTCCTTTTTCGCTTCCAGCGCCGAATACCACTTGTGCGAAAATGTTCTCCCGGCATGGAGCGCACTGCCCTCCCGCTGGCGCCAGTTGTAATATACTTCCGGAAGAAGCACGACCCGCTCCAACGACGGAACGACCTGCGCCAGCCAGAGTTCATCTTCCGAAATGGCATAGGGTTTCATCGCAGGAAGAGTGCCATCGGCTCCCCGCAAGGCATCCACGCGGAACATTTTTCCCCATACCGCAGAAAAATACCCATGTCCAACGCCATTCAAGCATTGGTACAGGGCTTCGATCCCATCCACTGTGCCTCTTTTTTCCGGCTCGTGAAGAATATCCTCTTTTTCCGCGCTGCAAAACCGCTCCGCAAAGCCACAGAACGCAGCCTGTGCATTTTCCTTCTGCATTTCTTCCAGCATGGTTTGGAGCATGTCCGGTTCCAGCCAGTCGTCAGGGTCTACAAAGGTCAGATACTCTCCCCTTGCCATCTGCATTCCAGCGTTGCGCGCCGCGCTGACACCCTGATTTTTTTGATGCAGTACCCGAACCATCGCCGGGAACCGGGCCTGATACTGATCGCACAGCGTACCGCTTCCATCGGTACTGCCGTCATCCACACAGATGATCTCGATCTCTTTTACAGGCTGGTCGATCATACTGTCCAGACAGGGCCGCAAATAGTCCTCCACATTGTAGACCGGAATGATGACCGATATTTTAGGTGTTGTCGTCAATGAATCCTCTCTTATTTCCTCGTGCACTCTATTCCACTTCCTCAACAAGCCCGCCATTTCAAATCCGTTCCTGCTTCGGGTAAAACGCAAGTCCCTTCCCCACGCCGCACAGGAGCACGCCAAGCCGTTTCAGCCGGTGATCTTTTGCGCGGGTCAGCACCCATAAAAAATCCCGCCCGCGCTTGGCAATGTAATAGGCGATGCCCTTTGCCCCCTCGCGGCGGTAAATATAGGCTTCGTTGCGGAAAGCCAGTTTATAGCGGCCCAGACGCTCCACGGAATCCACCGCCAGATTGCTTCCGCTGTTGTTTTTCATAGCATGGATGACGCGGCTCTGGCCCACCGCATAGCACGGCATTTTCTCCCGTATCGTGATGCGCCGGGTATATTCGATATCATCACCCCAGATAAAGAACTCTTTGACAGGCAGACCCACTGCGCGGATCGTTTCCGCTTTCAGGAACAGTGAGACAAATGTCGCCTGTTCCGCCAGCAGAATGCCATCCCGCAGCAGCTCGATGCGGTCATAGAAGTTCTTCTTGATCTTGGGGCGGTTCATGCGGCATTCCCTGCCGTCCGTCCAAAGCGCCACACTGCTCAGCCAGCCATACTCGCCCTGCAAAAGACGGTCTGCATCCAGAAGCTTCTCCAAAGCCACCGGTTCCGGGAAGCAGTCGTCGTCCATGACCCAGACGAAGGCATAGCCCGCTTCTACCGCCCAGCGCATCCCAAAATTGAAGCCGCCAGCGCCGCCGAGGTTCTCGCCCGTGTTCCGGTAGAAGATCGACGCATCGTGTTGCGCCGCACGCTGCACAAGGGCTTGGGTGTCGTCCGTGCTGGCATTGTCCACGACCAGAATATCACAGGGCATCGTCTGCTTTTGCAGAGACACCAGACATTGCCGCAGCATCTCTTCGCGATTATAGGTCACGACCACTGCCGCGACCCGATCTTTTATTTCGTCCATTGGTTTTGTCATTTTTACTTTTACGTCCAGTTTTTCCGAAACTTACGCTCAATAAATGCCATGCCCTTTTTCAGCCAATGCTGGCTTTCCATGAATACCACCGGCATTTCGGTATAGGAAATATGATTCGTCTCGACCCACACATCCAGCAGCCGCTCCGAAAGAAAACCGAAGACGCGCTTGTTGTATTCATCGTACTCCGACAGGTTGATCTGCCGCTCCGCACGATCCAGAACATCAAAGAGCCATGTACAGTAGTGATCCAGCAGATTCCGGCGCATGATGAACATATTGAACCGGTGCCCTGCCGTCCGCTCCATCACATTGTCGAACGCGCGGACATACTCCGGGTAGCGCTCCTCCAGAATCGACCGTACAAGATCCATATCTTTTTTATGGTGCGCATGGGCATACTGCGAATAGGTCGTCTCGATCCAGTAATTTCGCTTTTGCGGCAGGATCACCGGCGCCTTTTCCAGTGCCTCTTCGATTTGCGAACGGTTCGCGATCCGGCTTTCCTTGCGGAGCGCGAACCGCTTTCCGGCAAAGTAGCGCCGGTAGTGGACCAGCCCGATGCAGTCCGCGTCCAGATTTTTCCACGCCCAATAGAGCGCCGTCATCTCGCAATAGTACTTGTTCTTTGCGGAAATATTCTCCCCGGTATCGTCACGCAGAGCATTTTCCATTCCGGGGATCCGGACCCCGCCCACCTGAATGGGTGCATAAATATCTTCTCCCGGCAGTGAATACGCCTTGTGCATCGCCACCAGTATTTTAATTTTCTGCATTCCTTTATGTTCTCCCCAATCAGTCCGCACTTCTAGCCTCATAACAGTACTATTTTAGATTATATCATGCTTTGGGCTTCCTATCAAGCCCGAATCAGCGTTCCAGCACACAATAAGGAAGCACACCATTTTTATTATAGATCCCCACAGCCACCAGTGTTTCCAACGCAAAAGCGACCGCCAGCGCCGCCGTCATCAATTTGCGGCGTTTGGAGTCCTCTTCTGCCCGCAGTGCTTCCGGCAGAAGCAGAAACTGCGGTGCCGCGTAATAGTAATTAACCCGCTTCATCAGCGGCAGCACTCCGGAAAAAGCCAGCGCCAAAGTTCCGAGGAGCGTCATATTATACCAGATCACGTAATACGGGTTCTTCACCTTGGCTTTGGCCCAGTAATGGCCGCAGAAAAGCAGCACGCACAGATTGATGGCAAAGAACATCCATTCAAATCCGTCCTTCGACCATGCCGAACCGAGATAGCGAGCATAGTAAGCCAGCCCGACGCGCGGCATGAGCCACGCTGCCAGCGCTCCCAGCGGACCGGAGAGCACCAATGTCACCCCCACCGCCGCAAACGCACAGCGAGGCTTGACCTCGATGCGGCAGAGAAAATAGCACGGCAAAAGCAGCACCGCCGTTGTGTGAAAAAACATTGCCGCCGCCACGCAAATCAGAAACGGAAGCAGCCGCCGTTCCCGGATGAAGCGAACAGCGACCAGACCAATGCCAATTGCAACGTACTGCCGGATGATGTTCAGGCTCAAAAAATAATTGCTGGTCGCCACATAAAGGTAGACCGCCAGCACCGGGCTGCTGCTTTGGGTAAAAATCGCATAGAACACGCAGCCCGCCACGAGAGTCGAAGTGAGAACGATCACCACGCGGAAGTTTCCATTCAGCCAAACACCCAGTTCCATCAAGGCGCGATACCCCGCCTCGCTGTTATCCAGAACGACGCGGAAAAATTCCGCCGCTTCCTGCGTAGTTCCGGGCAGCCCCCACTGGCTCAGCCATGGCAGGAGCGGGCCAAACAGTTCATCCCGCAGCGCCTCTCCCCCGCCGCCCCGGATCCATTGCAGCTCCCGGAACTCCGGCAGGTATGTATAATAAAAGTCTGTGCCGACACCCCAGCGGGCCGCACTCACGATCAGCAGCGGCAATGCGCAGATCATGTTTTGAAAAAACGCCTGAAGTGCTGTTTCCTGCACCATCTGAGCCTGTAGTCTTTTTTGTCTGTGCCATGTCAAAAGGCAGGACAGAAGCGTTGCCGCCGTATAAATCAGCATCGTACCTCTCCGATTTTTCTCATATTGGATCACGAATATTTCTCTTGGAACATTTTTGCCAAAAAGAAAGCCCCCGAAAGGAAACGATCACTCGTTTTCTTTCGAGGGTTCGTCCGCGTTGCGGATGGTGGAGGCGATGAAGTGGGCCTCCCGCTGCTCATCGGCCGCCTTGTGGTACAGCACCTTCTCTCCCCTGCTGTTTTGGGTCCACAGGGTCTTGCCCTTGCGCTGGCTGTTGCGGCTGATGACGGCATTGGCAGCATCCAGAATGGTGCCGGTGCTGCGGTAGTTCTGTTCCAGGCGGATGACCTTGGTTTGGCCGAACTGCTGCTCAAACGAGAGGATGTTTTCGATGGTGGCGCCCCGGAACTTGTAGATACTCTGGTCGTCATCGCCGACCACACAAAGATTGCCGTGGGCGGCGGCCAGCAGGCTGACCAGCAAATACTGGGCGTGGTTGGTATCCTGGTACTCATCCACCATGATGTACCGGTAGCGGCGCTGGTACTTTTGCAGCACTTCCGGGAACTGCTGGAACAGCTTGACCGTCAGCAGGATGATGTCATCAAAATCCAGGGCGTTGGCGTCTTTCAGCATCTGCTGGTAGCGGCCGTAAATCCGGGCTGTCACCTGCAGGGCAAAGTTATCCCCCGCCGACTGGCGCAGCCCTTCCGGGGTGAGCATTTTATCCTTGGCGCGGCTGATATTGCCCAGCAGGGCCTTGGGCGCGAAGTTTTTATCGCTGATGTGGAGCTCGGCCATGGCATCTTTGATGACCCGGACGGAATCATCGGTATCGTAGATGGTGAAATTTCTGTTGTAGCCCAGGGCCTCTATCTCCGCGCGAAGGATGCGGGAGCAGGCCGCGTGAAAGGTGGCGGCGTGCACATCCTCGCCACGGGTGCCCAGCATGCCTGCCAGGCGCGCGCGTAGCTCGCCCGCGGCTTTATTGGTGAAGGTGATGGCCAGAATATTCCAGGGGGCGGGGACATCGTGGGCGATGAGCTGCCCGGCCCGCTCCATGTAGCTGCCATCGGCGGCGGCCAGCTCCAGGATGCGCCAATCCTCCTCGCTGAGGGGGGGCATATCATCCTGCCGGACGGAGGCGAGGCCGAACTGGAGCAGGCAGGCGATGCGGTGGATGAGGACGGTGGTTTTTCCGCTGCCGGCCCCGGCCAAAATGAGAACCGGGCCTTCCACGGCCAAGACGGCCTGCCGCTGCATGGGATTGAGGTGGGAAAAGCGCCGCTGCAGGATGGCGCGCTTTAACTGCTGGTAGGTTTGGTTATCGTGCTGGGGCATGGTGGTCTCCTTTTATCGTCTCGAAAATTTTTCGCAAATCTCCAAAATAGTCCAAAATAGATTGTACCACAAAAGGGCGGCGGAAGAAAGTGCCGGGAGAGATTTTTTGCGGCGAAAAACACCCCCCACTAATACGGCAAAATGGGCCTTTCTTTGCAGGTGAGAGGTTAATATTTCACTTTTTTTCACGAAAAATTTACGATTATGGGGAAATATGGGCGTGTTTTACCTAAATGCTGGGGTATCTTTACAGTAAAATGGCAGGAAAAAGGAGCCCCCGAAGGGGCTCCCGAAAGAGGGGGACACGCGTTATTTTTTGCGGGAAAGGATGGACATGCCAAGGGCAGCGACAGCCATGAGAGCGGCCGCGGCGGCGACCATATCATTGGCGCCGGTGGCGGGGTTCTTCTGGTCATCGGTCTTGGGGGTGTCCTCGGCGGGGGTGATGATGACGATGGGGCCGTCGGTGGGAGGGGTGGGAGGTGCAGGAGGGTCGTTGACCTTATCGCCATTCTCCCAAACACTGGTATTCTCTATTTTAACCTTAATACCTGTGTTATCGTTATTGTTAATACCATCGTTACCCATGGTGCCATAAAGGTTGGTGCCAGTTTTTTCGCAAACCGCTGCTTTAGCATTCATTGTATTAGCGCCGCTAATACTGATATCCCAAGCAGAGCCGTTTCCGATATTAAAAATGGTCTTATTCGGCTGAACAGAATCATTAACAACCTCTGTTGTAAAAGTACAATTGGTTGCAGTAATTTCGACCTGTGTGGTAGACTCTGCCTGATTATATACATTTACAAACTTAGCTTTACCGGGATTAGTCTCATCTCCACCGCCAAGTTTAGTCTCGAAAGTACAACCATTGAATGAGAAGGATTTACCACTATATGTCCAAAGATTGTATGTCCACTCATTGTAGGTATCCGGATACTGGAATGTGCAGTTATTGAATACAACATCTCCGGAACCCCAGTTTGCACCCATGCCTTTGATGATGCAGTTCTCAAATGTCATATCGCCGGCACGGATAAAACCATCAAAATCTGAAAACGGGCCAAAATCAATTTTGACATTTTTAAAGGTCACCTTTTTGCCGCCATCAAAGAAATAGGTTGCAGTGGACTCTCCAGGAGTAATACCGGAAACAGCGCAGGTGGTCTTATCTGCGCCATTGCCAACAAAAGTAAGATTGTTCGGAACGCTTTTACCGTCAGCAACACTGCTAGGAATAGTAAAAGAACCATCACCCAAATTGATCGTGTCATTCTCATGAGCAGAATATACCATATTCTCAAGGGTTTCATCCGCCAGAGCGATGGTGGGCAGCATGACGGCCAGCATGAGGAACGCTAGCACGACGCTTAAAAACTTTTTCATTTGAACAAACCTCTCTTCTTTTTATTTTTCCCGCAGGTGGGGTTGTGTTTGCTGGCGCAAACACAAAATATCCCCATGGGGATATGATTGGTATAAACAGGTTACTACTTTTGGGCAGGGTGTGTCAACTATTTGGGAGAATTTTGGAGGAACATACAAAATGGAAGAGTTTAATTTAGCAAAAAATGCCCCCTTGCGGGGGCATTTTGATGGAGTGTGCGAATTTTTTTACGCCACGGTGATGACCTTGACGGGGCACTTTTCGGCGCAGGCGCCGCAATTGGTGCACTTTTCGGGATCGATGGAGGCGAGGAAATCAGTGACGGTGATGGCGCCGGTGGGGCAAACCTTGGTGCACATCATGCAGCCGATGCAGCCGGCGGAGCAGACCTTGCGGACGACGGCGCCCTTATCATGGCTGGAGCAACGCACGGTGACATGATTTTTGACCGGGACCATGCCGATGAGCAGGTGCGGGCAGGCTTTGGCGCAGGCACCGCAGCCGGTGCACAGGCTTTCATCCACATGGGCAACGCCATCCACGATGGAGAGCGCACCGAATTTGCAGACCTTGACGCAATCGCCATAGCCCAGGCAGCCGTAGCC
>ERZ779892.3117-NODE-3117-length-12046-cov-3.598199_pt1 | contig 12046 bp, 11 predicted proteins | sample MGYA00511552_ERZ779892 | MGnify/ENA primary metagenome ERZ779892 (study PRJEB29588, sample SAMEA2154561) | human gut metagenome | biome: human gut; feature: human-associated habitat; material: faeces | place: Denmark | collected 2008/2010 ... | reverse complement strand
AGCAGCCCCTGTCAACAGTTAATTTCATAATTTGACAAACTTTTTTATTTCCGCCTTACTACGGCAACCGAATTCGGGCAAAATATACCGCAAAGTGGGGCGTACACATTGTGGAAATGATTTTTTAAACACACTCCTGGATTCATCCAGTCCACATCAGACATTCATCCCATCCGACACCTGGATTCTATCCATCCACCTTCATCCTCCCCCGCCCTGCACACAGCACTCACATACCATATATACACAACGCCCCAGCTTTTCCGTCCCCTTCATACTATATAAGAAACTTTTCTATTCCACAAAACTAACAGATCACCATTCCTCTTCTCCCTCAGCCGCCCAGTCACAGCCAACTGCCAGCAAAGCCCAATAATTCCTATCGAGCGACATTTGCAGGATCTTTAGAAAATCTTAGCCCCGCAAGATCAGCGTTATTCGCAGATCACTCACTGTCTGAGCGCAGCGAGTTTGAGTTATCTGCGAATGCTTTTAGCTGATCTTGCGGGGCTTAGCTTTTCTTAAGGTCCGAAACCGAGCCGATAGGAATTATTGGGCTTTGCGTCCCCCTTTTAACTGATTTTATGAGAACTACTATAATCCCTGTCTGCTTTGTATAAATAAATCAACCTTTCAGTCTGCACACCATATCCCACAGTGCTTTTGCAGAGTTAAAATTCTCCGGGATAATATCTGCCGGAGTGATAGTAATGTCATAAGTATCCTGCAGTTCACTTACAATAGACAGGATTGCAAAGGAATCAAGAATTCCATCGTCAATCAAAGTATCACAGTTTTCAAAATCTGCATCCGGCTGGATCTCTTCCAGTAATTCAATTAATTCTTCCATTTTTTCATATCTCCTTATTTTTTGTTTTTTCAGCAATTCCATTATTTTTCGGTATTGCCACGGTCTTTTATTTCTCTGAATTTAAAAGATCTGTATGTACACCATCCCGCACCATGCGCAGTCCCTCTCCCTCTGTCCAGAAATAGATTCTCGGAAGAGGACGGCTCAGGAATAAATAGATTCCTTCTGTAACTGAATAAGCACCTACCCGTTCAAATACCAGTATATCATGAAGCTGCGGTTTGTGAAGTGGAAATCGCTTTACGACCACATCGCTGACTGTGCAGAGTGCACCGCAAAGATTCCAGGATTCTTCTTCTCCCCCTGTCTTCTCATTTCCTTCTGTATCAAGCTGTGTACAGTACGGCTGTTTCATTGCCATCGCCTGTCCATAATAATTCAAATGATTAATACCACCGTCCATGATCACATACGGCTGTTCTTTATTCACCTTCATATCCACGATTGATGTCACATAATATCCACAGGCTGCTGCCAGAAATCTTCCCATCTCAAGAACAACCTTACCCTTGAAATTAAGACTTTCCAGAAGTGCTCTGAACTCACTCAGAATATTCTCCACGTCCTCGCTCTTATCCTTCTTAAAATATGGGACAAAAAATCCCGGACCATACTCAAGCACCTGTGCTTCAAATCCACTCTCAGATTTCAGCTCCCCGATAAATTCATCCAGATGCTCCAGCTCTGTTTTCATCTGACTGAGATCTTTCTTCTGAGTTCCGGAATAGAACTGAAGTCCCTCTATCTCAACCCCCGGATAATCTGTTCTGTCAGAAATGATTTTCCTGATATCTGCTTCATCTACGCCAAACTGATTTCCGCTTGTCACGCGGATCAACACCGTAATCTTCATGCCAAGTCTCACTGCAGTATCATTCAGAATCTGTAAATGCTGCAAAGACTCTACAGTATACACTCCCTTTCCTCCATATGTAGAAAGTACATATTCCATATCTTCAGGGTTCTTATACACACCCGAAAGAACAATTCTCTCCATCGGCACACCAACACGCTCACAAATTCGAAATTCACCCGGTGAGCACACTTCAAATGTCGGAACCACATCCATCATGGGTCCTGTAAGAAAAGGGTTTGCTTTCATAGCATAACATAACTGTGCGCTCTCTCCAAGACAGCTCTGCACTTTTTTTACAAATTCCTTCATCTTATCCAGGTCAAAAACATAAGCTGGAGTTGGAGTATGTTCTTTCTCGATCAGTTCTTTTATAAATCCATAGGAACTCATTTCTTTTCCTCCTGATACATAGCTGTAAGAGCTTTTCTGTCAATCTTTCCATTCTTTGTAAGAGGCATGCTCTCCACCTGGCGGAATACATTCGGAACCATAAAAGCAGGTACATACTGCCCCAACGCTTTTGCCAGCGGTCTTCTCTCAATATCTCCTTCATAAAAAGCTACGATCTTGCTCTTAACTGTATCAAAAATACAGCAGCTTCTCACAATCTCCGGAACCTTATCCATAGCAGCTTCGATTTCTCCAAGCTCAATACGATGTCCCATATGCTTAATCTGGAAATCCTTACGTGTTGCAAAGCACAACTCACCACGTTCATTATAATAAGCAAGATCACCGGTTCTGTACATTGGCTCCAGATATCTGTCATTCAGTGGATTCTGAACAAAAACCTTCGCAGTCTGTTCTCTGTTTTTGTAATATCCCAGTGCAAGTGCACTTCCTGTTACACAGAGTTCACCATTTTTATTTTTCTCTGTGATCAGCTTGTCTTCTTCATCCAGAAGGAATACTTTTTCATTTGGAAATGCCTTGCCCATAGGAAGTACATCTCCAGGCTGGAACTCCCTGTCTACAATATAATACGTACAATTACATGTGATCTCAGTTGGTCCATAAATATTTACATACATAACATCCGGCAGATATTTTCTCCAGATATTCAGATGTTTCACAGGCATAGCCTCTCCTGAGAAAAGAATCTTCTTAATCTTATCCGGAACTTTATATTCAAATCCGTTCAAAGTTGAGATAATACACAGCGCAGATACCGCCCACACCAGCGTGGTCACTTCCCTCTCGATCAGATAGTCAATCAACTTCATCGGGAAAGAGAATAGCTGCTTCGGAATAATCTGGACAGTTGCTCCTGTCTTCAGTCCGGAATAAATATCTTTAACAGATACATCAAAATCCCAGGGTGCCTGATTTCCCATCACATCTTTATCTGTAATATCAAAAAGCTCTGTAAAACAATCGATAAAATCAAGCACTGAACGGTGACCTACCACAACTCCCTTGGGAACTCCTGTTGACCCGGAAGTAAAAATTCCATACAGCGGGTCCACATCCAATGCCTGTTCTCTGATCTCATTCAGCACAGCTTCATTCTCCTGCTCAGCTGCAAGATCCGGAGCCATCAGAACCTTTCCTTTGAACTCCAGCTTCTCCAAATCCTTCAGATATTTCTCAGATGTAACGATCACATCACTGTCCAGAATTCCAAGGATCTGCTGAAGTCTGCTCGCCGGCTGTTTGGTATCCATCAGTACATAAAAGCATCCTGCATAAACAGCGCCCATGAAAACCCCGATGGTTTCTACGCTCTTCTCCATAAATACAGGCACCGGATTTCTCGGTGTGAAATGTTTCGCAAGTGCAGTCCCTGTTCTGCGTGCAGTCTGCTCCAGTTCTTTAAATGTGCAGGATGTATGTTCATCTGCAAAAGCTGTCTTATCCGGATATTTCCGTGCGGATTCTTCAAGATATTCCAGAATACTTGTCTTCATATGTAATTCCTCCCCTCTGTACTTCACAAGGTTTTTTATTCATTTTACTACTGTCTGTCCTATTTTCACAATATCAACAAGTAAATATTTACAATTAAAGCAGGATACTTATTCGATTCAAACTAAATCTGGTAAGTTCCTGCTTCAATTACCAGTAACGATAATCAGTAGTTACTATTAACTGATCAATTTTTCTGTCCAGTGCTCTCTAAAACTTGTGCCAGCACTTCAGAATATTCTTTTGCGGCATCTCCATTCATATGTCCGTCATAATCTGTATATGCTTTCAGGTCATGTGTAAATGCCTTAAAATACTGCGTATTAAAGTTAAGATACTCTACGCCCTGTTCTTCAAAGAACTGCCCGAAATATTTCCATGCTGCATTATAACTGTCACTGTAATCCTTCAGAGTATTTATTGGAATTGGCGTAGTTACTGCAACAAACTCTATATCATTTTCCTTGCAGAATGTGATCAGCTTCTTCAGATATTCCATATTCTCTTCGTTTACCTTACCCTCTTCATAGAGCTTAGGTTCTGATTTCTTAAGCTTTGTCACATCCACCGGATATCTCTCAATAAATCCACTTTCATGATATTCCTGAGAATCACTCTTCAGATGAGATACGTCATAATCACCCGTTACTTTCTGCGTAAATGTATCTTTGACTTTCGGCAATTCATAGCTGAGAGAATATTCATACCATGGGAAAAGCACAGTACGGAAATTACATTTCGCAATAGAATTCCAGAAATATTCCACCTTTGCTTTTGAAAATGGAAACTCATGATAAAAAAGCAGGTAGTTATTTCCTTCTTCCTTTTCAGATACAAAATATCCCGGGTCAACCTCATAGATAATTCTCTTCGGATTCTGTTTCTCTTTGATCAGTTTAGTCAGATAATACGCATCGATTCCATACTCGCCGCCAACGCAAAGATTATGTCCACTGCGTCCGGTAACTTCCTGCATCACCTCCGGATCAATATCCATCTTTCCATGGGAAGTTCCCACGATAATGTCATCAAACTGCTGTGTCACAACTGCATGCACATCATTTCTCATAAATGTACATGGATAAAGTGCCAGGTCAAGTGCTGCCAGAAGAGCCACACACACGACCAATACCAGGAACGTTTTTAAAACTTTCTTAAAATTGTGCATAAATAAATCCTCTCGCTACTGCTGTTGATCCAAAGAATCCGATGGATGCCAGCAGACAAAAATAAATTGCTACAGTAATTGGCAGACTCAGTCCTGCAAGTGATTCTCTTATCTTCATGCCACGTTCCTGAAGGACACTTACAATAAACAGAATGATGCAGCCTGCTGCCAGGATTGCCAGCGCATAAGGGGTAAAAGCAGTTCCTTCTTTACCGGCCGGGATCAACAGTAACTGTGACGGTGCAAACTTTGTGACAGAAAGCTTCATCATATGAAAAGCCTGTCCTACTGTGTCCGCTCTGTCAAAAAACCAGCTGATATTTACAAGGATAAAAGTACGGATGATCATAAATACATGATACCAGTTCTCTTTTCCAGTGATGTTGAATTTCTTTTTCCAGTTTCTGTAATGCTCTGCCATAAGTCCGCTGAAAGCAATGATAATACCATTGTACATACCGTATACAATGTACTTCCAGGCAGCACCATGCCATACACCAACAACGAAGAATACGATCAGATTCGCCAGACAGATTGGTAATGTACGTCCGGTCTTTTTGCCAAATACCTTCTTGCCCCATTTGCCAAATTTTCCCATCCACTTGGATAATGTCACAGGATAGAACACATAATCCTTCATCCAGGTACCAAGAGTAATGTGCCAGCGGTGCCAGAAATCTGTAATGGAAATGGAGAAGAACGGACGCTTGAAGTTCTCATCCAGCTCAATTCCAAACATAGACGCAATACCAATTACCACATCCATACCACCGGAAAAATCTGCATATAGCTGAACTGTGTAAAATAATACGCCAAAGATTGCCAGTCCGCTGTACTGATCCGGATTGTCGAAAATCGCATCTACAAACACTGCTGCCCAGTCCGCCAGGATCATCTTCTTAAAAAATCCCCAGAGAATGCGCTCAAAGCCTCTGGTAATATTCTTACCTTCGAATTTATGAGGTTCATAAAGCTGATGTGCCAAACGACTGTATCTTCCGATTGGTCCCTGCAGAATCTGTGGAAAGAAAGAAACAAACAATGCATATTTTACAGGATTCCTCTCCGCATCACATCTCTTCCAGTACACATCCAGAAGATATCCGGAAGATTGGAAAGTGTAAAACGATATTCCCAATGGAAGCAGGATTTCCATTCCTCTTAAATTCATATGAAACAAAGCATTGAGGTTCTCAATCATAAAATTTGTATACTTTATCACTCCAAGCATACCAAAATTCAATATTAATCCAAGCACCAGAAAATTTCTTGCACTTTTGTGGCTTCCACCTGCCTCTGCCTTTTCAACTGCAAGTGCAATCCCCCAGGTAACCAATGTGGAAAACAGGATAAATCCCACGTAACGGACGCCACCTGCCAGATAATAAATATAGCTGAAACATAACAAAACCAGCCACTGAAATTTGTGCGGCACAATATAATAAACAAGCACACTCACCGCCACAAACAGTAAAAACAAGTTTGAAACTAATGACATGATCTTTCTCCCTAAATATGTACAATTCTTCAGTTGTACTTATAATAAGGGCACTGCACTATGTTATTCCCTCAGATAATGCAGTGCCCTGTTTTATTATACTTTTTAATGCATTTTCCCTTTACAACTGCTGAATCTGATTAATTTAATAACCCATCATCCAGACATCCGTCTCCACCGTCATCGGAACCACCATCATCAGAACCATCATAATCACCGGAATCATCATTACCATAATCATAATCATTACTGTAATCATAGTCATTGCTGTAATCATAATCATTGCTGTAATCATAGTCATTGCTGTAATCACTACTGTTATCATAACTCTGAGTTGTTTCAGAAGTTGCCTGTGTAGCTGCCTCAGTTGGCTTCGGAGCTAATGCTTTCTCTGTTTCCAGAGTATTGTATTCTTTCTTCTGGCTGATACTGTCAAATACCAGATATGCTACTTCACCTTCCAGATGAAGTTCTGCTTCCTCTGTATCGCCAAATGGGAAAGTGTGGATCTCAGCAGTTGTTCCATCCTCGAAAGTTAACTGAATATTATATTTCGGGATTTCCTTCTCAGCATCATCCTTATCTTCGCCTTCTGCTTTTTCATCTGTTTTGGCATCTTCTGTTTTTGTTTCTTCAGTATCTGTGGTCTCTTTTGTATCATTTGAAGAATCCTTGTTTTCCTCATCTGCTTTATCTTTAGCATTGGGATCAAACCAGAGAACTCTTTCCTCATCTGCTTCGAACTTATCTTCTTCTTTCAGGAAATTATCCGGATATTCTTCGTCTTTTTCATTCTTAACAGTAACACCTGTGATAACTTTACCTGTAAGATTTTTCAATTTTACAGAAAAAACACCCTCTGTGTCCTCTTCCGGTTTCTCACCAATTGTCTTTAAATCTTCTTTCTCTTCATCAGCTTTATCTACATCTTTATCTTCAGATTCTGTGGCATCCTTATCCGCATCTTCTGAAGTTTCTGTTTTTGCTGTAGTATCTGCTGCCATCGCTGCCTGACTGAATACAAGACTGCTTCCAAGTGCAGCCATCATAAATGCTGTTACAACTTTTTTCTTCATTGTCTTTAAATCCTTTCTGGTCATTCTTTATAGTTCTTGTTTGCCTTACTGTTAAACAGATAAAATCATTCACTTCGTTACTTGCTCGTAACCAAAGTCAAAAACATTTCAATGCTTAGTTAACTCTCTTATAATTTACATATTTCAGAGTACGTTTCGCACCATATGTAAGTTTATAACCATTCAGTTTGTATTCCTTCTGGAAATTCGGATCATACACATAAGTTTTCTTTTTACCCTTCACCTTCTGATCGATTTCAACCCACGCATGTGCTCCCCTCTTACCACCGGATTTCTGGAAATATCCTTTTACATAATGAGCATCATATCCTGCGACTTTAGCCATCCAGTAGAAAGTAGCTGCCATTACATAACAATCGCCACTGCCTGTTTTAAATCCATATAAACCATATTCTGTAGGTGTTTTTTTAGAAACCTTTACATTGCCTGCATACTGCAGAGAAACAGACCAGTTGAATGCCTTCTTCAGATTTCCTTTACACTTCTGAAGTCGGACTGCAGCCATAGTTTCTACTGCTGACAGCTTTGTTGCCTGTCCATTCTTTTTAATCTTATAATAAGTCTTTGCATTAACCTTATAATACGGTTTATTAGTCACAAGTTTTCCGGTTTTATCAAAACAATACGTATATTTACCGATCTTCTCTACCTTGTTTGTAATTTTCTCACCATTTACATAATAATATTTAACTCCATCAACAGTTTCCCATCCTTCCTTCTTCTCCGGAAGTGGTGCCGGAGTTACATCTGGTGTCTCAACTGTATTATCTGTTGTTCCATCCACATAATTAACGATCGTTGACTTTTCTGCCATAGCCGGCATTGCAGGTGTAAATACCATTACTGAGCTAAGTAATAATGCTGTGATTTTTTTCCTGTTCATAACTCTGTTCCTTTCTTTTTTGTTAACTTACTATCTGCAAATTGCTTCAGCTGCTTTATAATTTTTCACAGCTGAAGCAACCGATTAGCCTGGATAATTATTGTCTTGCCGTAATACTCGCAACAACTTCTGCGCTGCTTCCTTTTCCTGTAGGACGCACAACATTTAACTGTACATAATCGTATGTATATGTGACATCCTTGCCATTTCCATCAAGCATACAGGTATTGCCTTTACTTATTGTACACTTTTTATATTTTCCCAGAATCTTCTTAATCTTTGACGCATTGTTCTGTTTTGCCAGAGTAGATGTTGCCGCATATTTTCTATATAAAGACGTCTTCTTTTTATCTACAGCTCCTGTTTTTGGATTAAAGTAATACAGCTTCGGAACCTCATACATGCTGACACTTCCTACACGTATTCCCTTTACTGTGTGACCACTTACATCAAACCCATAGTACTTACCATTAATCTTCTTCATCAGAATACCATACTTACCAACCATATCCTGATCCGCCTGATAAGCAGCTCCGTTTTTTCCGAAATAATAACGGAAACCCTTTGCTGTTACTCCCCACTGCTGAGTAACCTTCTGGTTATTCTCATCATATCCATATCTCTTTCCTGTCTTTTTGTCCAGTTTTACCTTAACAGTCTGCGGTCCTGCTGCCTGTACTGTCACTGTTTCTGCTACAACAGCCAACGGTGTCAGCATAAGAAGCATACAAAGCACAACTGCAAGGAATCTCTTTGTTTTCTTCATTCTCCATACTCCTTTTCTTAAAATTTAATTTTATGTTCTATTGTATATGCAGGACGTGTAGCTGCGCCAAACAACGTTCCGTACATATTATCATAATAGAGCCCGTTAATCATAACAAAGCTGTGTCCATCCGGAATTGTAATAACATAGGGTTCATATCCCAGTTCCTTCGCGATTGCAGCCACACTGCTGGCAATTCCATAACAGTTTCCTGTAAGACCGTTCTGGAACATCTGAAGGGAATATTTATAAACCCAATCTTTTGTCTTAAACTCCTGAGGTGTAGGATCCATGTATCCTACAAAGTTTGTATAGGCCATAATATAATAAAAGCAGGAACGGAATTTTTCATAATTACTTGCATTGGCATTACTGTGACGTGCAATAAAGTTCCTTGCCGCAAGCTTGCATCTCGCCTGTGTCAGATTTGAAGCATATCCGTTCTTATTAAATTTAATTCCACCTACTGTCTCATTTGTTGCGCATTTACCGTTCTTATATACATAGTACATTTTTCCATTTAGTTCATTCCATCCGGCAACAGCTCTTCCTTTTGCATCAACGAAATATTTGACGCCATTAACCTTTACAACTGCCTTCTTCCCCGGGGCCACTCTCCGGGCATATTTATCAAACACATAGTAAACACCTTTTACTTTATAATATCCATCATGAGCAGCAACTCCATTGGATTTAAACCAGTAATATTTACCATTAATCTTTTTCCATTTATTTCTGACTGGTTTGTTATTTACGTAATAGCGATATACTTTCCCTTCTTTCATCAGTCCGTTTTTAGGCACTGGTGTTGGTTTCGGTGTTGATGTCGGTAATGGCAGTTCCGGTGTTACCTCCGGTGAAGGTGTTATTGTAACTGTCGGCTCACTTCCACCCTCCTGTGACAGGTCAGCCGCATAAGCACTTCCTGCTCCAGATGTAAGTGCTGCCGTCAACATCATCGCTGTGAGTGTAACCTTCAGTGCTGTAAATCTTTTCCTCTTCATTTTCTATTCCTCCTGAGAAATTTTGCTCGAAGTTTCCTCCCTTCCTTTTGAAATATACTCTCAGAGTACATTTGAATTTTATACTACAATTATAGTATATTGAAGAGTTCATTTCAATTAATACGACGACTTTTTATACAAAAACTTCCAGTTTTTATAATCAACCTTTCACAAGATTCCACCACTTTTTTCTCTGTCTTTGTACAATTCTTCCATTGGCGCTAACTCCCTTTCAAGATATATCATAGTCCTGTGTGGGATCTTTACCTGTCCGTATGTGCAGCTACTTTCCATAACGGAATCATTGATCTTCACCAGATTCTTATGATCAAAGAAATTAATAATAATCTGCCAATGACACATTGGTACTAATTTACCGATAACTTACTAAAAAGAAGAGGTTTCGTTACCCCAAAGTTTAACGAAACCTCTTCTTTATATTGTCAAACATATATTCTCAATCGCCGTATCCATCCTGTCACAGTAACAGTCGCAGACTTCTTTCATTTTGGAAATATTCTTCCTGTTTTCTTCATCATAGACACCAACAACCACAAATCCTGCTTTTTTTGCAGTTTCCGCTGCATGAAGCGCATCCTCAAATACAAGTGTCTCATTCGGTTCTGCCTGCATAGATTCTGCTGCCTTCAGATAGATCAACGGTTCATCTTTTCCTGCACCTGTTTCTGTACAGGTGTAAATCTGCTCAAAATAATCCAGAATCCCGTTTCTCGCAAGTGCTGCTTCTGTCAGCTCTCGGTTTCCAGATGTTGCAACTGTCATCTGTATATTTCTCTCTTTAAACCATTCCAGAGTTTTCTTCACTCCTGGTTTCAACGGTGCTTCAAATCGGTAAAAATCACTTACAATTTTCAGAACCTCTTCTATAATCTGTGAAATGGACTTATCCAACTGGTATTTTTCTTTCATCCAGGCGGCTCCCTGCTCCAGACTCATAGTGTGCAGAGCAGCCCGGAGATTTTTCTCTGCTGTGATATTCTGACTCGCAAGATAACGTTCTCCAATATCCTCCCACACAGACATAGAATCCAGCAGCGTTCCATCTACATCAAAAATCGCTGCCTTCATCAGTCTTCCATCATATGAATCGCATCTACTGTATTATTGTACTGCTCTTCCACTTTTGCCAGAAGTTCTTCACAGCCTTCAGTATCTCTTCCTCTGAGCTTCTCTGTAATATCAAAGCTTGCCTTATACAGATTATCAAATCCAAGGTTCTGGCATACACCTTTTAAGGTATGAGCTGCACGAAAAGCTTCTTCCCCATTTTTCTGTGCCAGATTATCCTTCAGACTCCGGAAACTTCCATCATCCAGAAATTTCTTTGCAAATTTCTTAATAAGAACCTCACTTCTCAGTCTTCCAAGTACACCTTCATAATCTGCACCCATCTGTTCATAACATTCTTTTACTGTCATATTTTTTAAAATATCCTCGGCTCTTTTTTCTACTTCGGGAGTAAACCACGATTGGGAGAAAGCCGGTAATGCTAATGATAGCGATAAGGCTATCAAGGGTAGTTTATATCTTCTGGATTTCATGGTTCAATGTTTATTTAACAATTAGTTTTTCTATTTTATTTTTACTTCCGTCATTAGCCGATACAATGTATGCTCCGGCATTCAGTACGATTTCTCGGTATGAAACATCAGTCGTACCTTGTTCGATCACTGTTCCCGACAGGTTATATACCGTGTAGTTTACCGGTTTGCCCTCTGTTTGAGAAATAATGATTTTCCCTTGATCCGCAATGATGGAAAGTGTTTTGTCCTGGGCGTCGTTGATGCCGGCTCCGTTAAATTCTTTACCGAAGATTTGGAATTTAAGGAGTTGAATGTCTTTTGCTCCATTATTAGCTTCTACGTCGAGCATGACTTTGGTGAATCCCGTGGACGAGTTTACGTTATATTTCAAAGTAGAATACCGGGTGGGGAAGTATGTGTCTGTCTGACGGTCGAGTTCTACCCAGCCCAATTC
>ERZ779892.3109-NODE-3109-length-12058-cov-2.884362_pt1 | contig 12058 bp, 8 predicted proteins | sample MGYA00511552_ERZ779892 | MGnify/ENA primary metagenome ERZ779892 (study PRJEB29588, sample SAMEA2154561) | human gut metagenome | biome: human gut; feature: human-associated habitat; material: faeces | place: Denmark | collected 2008/2010 ... | reverse complement strand
AACTTTCAATTTTCAACTCTCAACTTTCAACTAAGGAAAGGACTTTCAACCGGATAAATAAGAGTTTTAACTAAATAAGAGTTTTAATCGATTGATGGTTATCTACGCTGCCACGCTGCATAGTAACTTTCAACTTTCAACTCTCAACTTTCAACTAAAAAAACGTGCAACCATTAGCAGAACGGCTTCGACCGAAGACATTAGATGAATATATAGGCCAGAAACATCTGGTAGGCCCTGGTGCTATCCTGCGGAAGATGATCGATGCGGGAAGGATATCTTCTTTTATTCTTTGGGGACCTCCCGGAGTAGGGAAAACAACGTTGGCTCAAATTATAGCCAATAAGTTAGAGACTCCTTTCTATACATTGAGTGCGGTGACTTCCGGAGTAAAGGATGTGCGCGAAGTAATCGACCGTGCGAAAAGTAATCGTTTCTTTTCGCAAGCAAGCCCGATACTTTTTATCGATGAGATCCATCGCTTTAGTAAGTCACAACAAGATTCGCTGTTGGGAGCAGTGGAGAACGGTACGGTGACACTGATAGGAGCTACTACCGAGAATCCGTCGTTTGAGGTAATCCGTCCTCTCCTTTCGCGCTGTCAGCTTTACGTCTTGAAATCTCTTGAAAAAGACGATTTGTTGGAATTGCTACAACGTGCCATTGCTACGGATGCGGTGTTGAAAGAACGCCGGATCGAATTGCGGGAGACGAATGCCATGCTTCGTTTTTCCGGAGGTGATGCACGCAAACTGCTGAATATACTTGAGCTGGTAGTCGAATCGGAAGCAGAAGAGACCGTAGTCATTACCGATGACATGGTGACCGAACGATTGCAGCAAAACCCGCTCGCCTACGATAAAGACGGGGAAATGCATTATGATATCATCTCCGCATTCATTAAATCCATTCGTGGAAGTGATCCCGATGGTGCCATCTACTGGCTGGCCCGCATGGTGGAAGGCGGTGAAGATCCTGCTTTCATAGCACGCCGCCTGGTTATCTCGGCTGCAGAGGACATCGGGCTTGCCAATCCGAATGCCCTGCTTCTTGCCAATGCCTGCTTTGACACACTGATGAAAATAGGTTGGCCGGAAGGAAGGATTCCTTTGGCGGAGACCACTATCTACCTGGCTACAAGTCCTAAAAGTAATTCGGCTTACAGTGCTATCAACGACGCTCTTGCGCTGGTACGCGAAACCGGTAGCCTGCCCGTCCCCCTGCATCTGCGCAATGCACCGACCAAACTGATGAAGCAATTAGGATACGGACAAGAATACAAGTATGCGCATAGCTACGAAGGCAATTTCGTGAAACAGCAATTCCTGCCCGATGAACTGAAAAACAAACGTATCTGGCAACCGCAACATAATCCGGCAGAACAGAAACATGCCGAACGGATGATACAACTGTGGGGAGACAAGTTCAAAAAAGACGTATAACATATTATTAATATAAAATCGAAATGAAAATTATTGTTTTAGATGGTTTTGCAGCCAATCCCGGCGATTTGTCTTGGGAAGGGATAAAAGCCTTAGGAGAATGCGTGATTTACGACCGTACTGCTCCCGAAGAAGTATTAGAACGTGCAGCCGGAGCAGAAATACTTCTGACTAATAAAGTAATCATTAATGCAGAACACATGGCTGCACTGCCCGAATTGAAATATATCGGTGTATTAGCTACCGGATACAATGTAGTTGATACAGTTGCAGCTAAAGAACGGGGTATTGTTGTCACTAACATTCCTTCATACAGCACAGCTTCCGTTGCCCAAATGGTATTTGCCCACATATTGAATATCAGCCAGCAAGTGCAACATCATTCGGAAGAAGTGCATAAAGGCCGCTGGACGAACAGCAAAGATTTCTGTTTCTGGGATACGCCGCTGATAGAATTGAGAGATAAGAAAATAGGTCTGGTCGGATTGGGAAATACCGGATATGCAACAGCACGTGTTGCCATAGGTTTTGGTATGCAAGTGTATGCGTTGACTTCAAAGTCTCATTTCCAATTACCACCTGAAATCAAGAAGATGGATTTAGACCAACTTTTCAGCGAATGTGATATTATCAGTTTACATTGCCCGCTTACTCCGGAGACACATGAGATGGTTAATGCCCGTCGTCTTGCCATGATGAAGCCAACAGCTATCTTAATCAATACCGGGCGTGGACCGCTAATCAATGAACAAGATTTGGCAGATGCTCTGAACAGTGGTAAGATTTTTGCAGCAGGAGTAGACGTACTCTCTACCGAACCTCCCCATGCTGATAACCCGTTGCTGACAGCCAAGAACTGCTACATCACTCCACATATTGCATGGGCAACCCTAGAAGCCCGCGAAAGATTGATGAACATTGCAATCAGCAATCTGCAAGCATACATCGCCGGAACACCGGAAAATGTAGTCAAATAGGTAAGAATCAAAAACTGTTTTTCTATCCAGTCCGACATTAAAACAAAAAGTTGGCTGCGCAATAATATTACTATTGCGCAGCCAACTCTCAATTCTCAACTTTCAATTCTCAACTTTCAACTCTCAACTTAATAAGAGTGTCCTCCCTCGTCCATCTCTTTTTCCGTTATCTTATGACGGTCGATACTACGCCAAGCATAGAATATATAAGCTATCACAAACGGGACAAGTATAGAAACATAAGCCATCGTCTTTAATGTAAACTCACTAGAACAACTGTTAGCCAAAGTCAATGAGCTTTGCAGGTCCGTATAAGACGGATAATAAGCAGTATTATTATATCCTGCCACCAACAGCAAAGACAAAACAGTCAATACCGTCCCAATCCCTGTAAACCAGATACCCTTATCAAAAGTCTTTCTAAGCAACGTCTTGCCAATACCGAAGAGTACCAACACCACTCCTATCAGGAATAAGATCAAAACTACGGGCATTTCGATAAAGTTCATGAAATATTTAAAGGGTTGCATATAAATCTCCTGTGTATCCGGATTCACGGCAAAGCCATCAGAAACCAATGTACGAATCACAAATGTCAAGAAGAACACAAGAAACAGAATCGTATTATTCCGCACCGCACGACGACATTTATCCGTCAGTTCTTTGTCCGCAATATTATTAATGAAGTAAAGCGCACCCAGCACACGGGCAAGGAAGAATACTGCTAATCCAAGAATAACATTCCATATATTTGTCAGTGCATCCAATCCATGCCAGCCATTCCCCCAATGACTGATTACCGGCATAACAGTATCCGTCATATTAGCTTTATTGATATAGAAATCGGAACCTGTGAAGAAAGTCGCCACAGCTCCGCCAAGCAACAACGGCCCTACTACTCCATTAATCACCAGAAAAGTCTGATATGTCTTTTTGCCCAACAGATTTCCCGCTTTGCTCTGAAACTCATAACTGACAGCCTGCAATACAAAGCTGAAAAGAATAATCATCCAAAGCCAATAAGCTCCACCGAAACTTGTACTATAAAACAATGGAAAAGAAGCAAAGAAAGCCCCTCCGAACGTGACCAGTGTAGTAAATGTAAACTCCCACTTACGACCGGTAGAATTTACCATCATTTTCCGGTGTTCTTCCGTCTTACCGAGACAGAACAACAAAGAATTACCTCCTTGCACAAACAATAAAAATACGAGGATAGCTCCCAGCAAGGAAACGACAAGCCACCAATATTGTTGTAGAAATATATACATAGCCTTTACAATTAATGATTAGTATTCATATTATCTTCCGTATCCGGTCCTTTCTTGATAGCCTTCACCATAATTCCGGTACCGGCAATCAACATTACAGTAAACAGGAACAGGAAAATAAAGAAAGTAGTCTGTACGGAACCCACATCAAGTTTGGAGATAGCAGCCGTTGTAGGCAGCATATCACGAATTGCCCAAGGCTGACGACCACACTCGGCAACCACCCATCCCGCTTGTCCGGCAATGTATCCCAAAGGAATAGTAAGCAAAGCGACCCAATGCATCCAGCGCATCTTACTCAAATCTTTCTTATAAACAAAGAACAATACTACAATAAAGAACAAAATAAAATATCCTCCGAGAATTACCATGACACGGAACGCATAAAAATTCAAAGGAACATTCGGAACCAACTGATTCACATCTTTAATATACCCATATCCAAAATAGGGGATATTCTCCTGCAACACTTTATATGCCACTTGCGCGTCCTCTTCATGACCTGCACTCTTTGCCGCACGATAGGCTGCCAATGCCCCAATAGCCGTTTTCCCGCGTTCTATCTTCTCGGCTGCCGAGAGAGCCGTCGTACCGTCTTTCGTTTGATAACCGCCTTCAATAATGTTTGTGATTCCCGGAACGTAACCATCCGCATCACGTTCCGCCAGAAAAGAAAGCAGGCTCGGTATCTCAAAACGGAAGAGGAAAGGTTCTTTCCCATCATCATAAGTTTCCTTTTCAGGGTTAAGCACTCCTATTCCTACTAGTCCTACATTCGTTCCACCCTCATACAGGCCTTCCACAGCAGCCAGCTTCATCGGCTGTGTCTGTGCAATCTGATAACCGGAACCGTCTCCTGTCCATAAAGAGAGTAAAGAAGCAACCAATCCAAAGATTGCACCGATCTTAATGCTCGACATGGCAAATTTCGTATCACGCTTCTTCAAAAGAAACCAACAACTGACACCTACCACAAAAATAGCTCCTAATACCCAACCGCTCAATACCGTATGAAAAAACTTATTGACCGCTACCGGAGAAAAGGCCACCGCCCAAAAATCTACCATCTCATTGCGGACACTATCCGGATTGAACTCCATGCCTACCGGATTTTGCATCCAGGCATTGGCAACAAGAATCCACCAAGCAGAAATCGTAGCTCCCAATCCGGTAAGCCAGGTAGAAGCAAGATGAAAACGTTTGCTTACCTTTTCCCATCCAAAGAACATGACAGCAATGAATGTGGCTTCCATAAAGAAAGCAAGGATTCCTTCGATTGCAAGCGGGGCACCGAAAATGTCGCCTACAAACCAAGAATAATTGCTCCAGTTGGTTCCGAATTCAAACCCGAGTATCAAACCGGTAGCTACTCCGACGGCAAAGTTTATACCAAAAAGTTTCATCCAAAACTTAGCGGTATTCTTCCAGAATTCCTTACCCGTTTTGTAATACAGCGTTTCCATGATACCCATCACTACTGCCAATCCGAGAGTGAGCGGAACAAAAATCCAATGGTACATGGCGGTCATTGCAAATTGGGCTCTCGACCAATCAATCAATGAGGTGTCAATACTTTCAATCATATTATTTTGTAGTTAGTTGTTAAAAATCAGTAGGAAAGGTACAGAAATGACACAACCGTTCAATCCGAAGGAGGAATAGCCCGCCGGATGAGTTCGTCTCCTACATATTCGCTCTTTTCTTTATCCGTGGAAAGATGTCCCAAATAATTAGGGAAGAAGAAGATCTTGAGTATGAAGAACATAATAAATAGTTTCACTATAATAATAAGCCATAGCGTACGACCGAGAGTCATACTGCGAAAGCCTTCAAGATAGAAGTTCCAGACATTCATAAGTGTATTCTTCATATATCAAAGCGTGTAGAAATTGATAACTGTCGCTAAAATACAATTTATATGAAGATTAACAAACAAAAAGAAGAAAAGGTTCAAAAAATAGTGAGTAGTGACCAGTGATTAGCCGGCTGCGCTGTGATGCTGCATGGCACTAATCACCTATCACTAATCACCATTCCGGCTAATCACTTATCACTACTTATTCATTTTTAATACTGTTCACCGGATTCTCATTGGCAATATGCCAGGCTCTGAGCACCACACAAAGTATAATAAGTAACAGCACACCGATACCTAACGCTATGAACCATAAAGGCGAAAGTAACTTACTATCCGCAAACTGTTCCAACCATACCCCGGATACGTACCAAGAAAAGGCGATGCCTATAACAACCGCACCGACGGCAACTTTTAATATATCTATAGTCAATAAATACAAAATGGAAAATGCAGCGGCACCATTCACTTTACGAATAGCAATTTCTTTACTACGGCGCACCGTTTCATTATTTACATAACCTATTAACCCCATGAGAACGATAAAAAGGATGCAACAAGAAGTAATCCAAACGACATTCCGGAAACGGTATACATCTTTATAGTTCATACTTTGGATGGTAGAATAAGAAGTGAATTCCAACGTAGACATCGGATACGTTTCTTTAATAAAAGTATTCAGCCGTATCAGATTCTCGTCCATCGGTTCCTTCAAGCGCACGTTATAAGCAAAATTATGTTGGTCATTATATATAAAAGCCGTACAGGTTTGCCCTAAAAAGAAACCCATATTACGTATATCCTCAATGACACCGACCACCGTAGGCTGGCTGTCGAGCCCCACCCATCCCGGTTCGACGGGTAAACGCTGCCCTAAGGCTTTGTCTTCCCATTTCATTATTTCCACTACCTTGCGGCCTATCACAGCTTCTCCTTTATGCGACGGCCAGTTCCCCTCTACCAATTTTATACCCACCGCCTGCGGGAAACCTTTGGAATATCTTTGGAAATGCAGCGGGCAGATGAAATTTCCTTTCGTATCCAGCAGCCTTGTTGTGCCATAATGTGACAATAGCGATTCGGAAGAACGTACTACCGATTCTACATACGGCTGCCGACGGATTGCATCTTCTATTCCCTGCAAATCTTCGGTTCTATACTTTCCTGTTACCAACCTCTCCGTATCGAAGCCAAGATGGCGGGTAGTCAGGTCATGATATTGCCAGATAGTAGTGAGCAACATACCAAAAATAAACGATACACCCACAAATTGCACAAACAGCAATCCGCGTTTCCATGTACGTTTAGCATCGGCATAGCGGCGGAAGATTTGCGTCACAGGAATGTGGGCAAACATTCGTCCCGGCAAAACGCCCGCTACAAAGAAAAGCAGCAATACCGTCAATCCGGGTACCCAAAGATTCTGCCATACAAACAGGTCCGGCAAACGAACACTCAGCAAGTCTTCTATTCCTTCACGGAAGTTGTACATCAAAAGCAGGCATAGCAATGCAGAGGTAAAGACAAATAGGGCAGTCTCCCATAAAAACATCTCCAACACCCGTGCATCATTAGCACCACAGCATTTGTGGATACCTACCGCCTTTGCCCGGTGGCCCAAAGAGGCAACAGCCGCCAACACATAATTCATGATCGAAACAAAGAATATAGAGAACCCCAATGTTCCCAATATCACCAATAGGCGAATGCTTCCGGGCATACTGAGATGGATGTCCGGCAAGGGAATCACGTTGTATTCGACGGTGGTATCCGATCCCTGCCGCGTACTCTTATACTTCTCCACCGCTTTCTGTATTTGTCCGTTCATAACCTTCACATCCCCCGGGTGTTTTAAACGGAAAAAGATGTAATACATGTCATTGCGCCCCCAAGTGCCACGCCCAAATCCAAGTTCTTCCAATGTGAGCATAGAGATGGCAATATTATGCGGAAAGACGGTATTTCCGGGTATATCCTGATAAATTCCGCGTACCGTAATCTCCTTATTTCTAAGTATCGAAAACGTTTTCCCCAAGGGATCCTCGTCACCGAAAAGCTCACGCGCCTTACTCGCAGATAAAAAAGCAGATCCAGGCTGTCCCAACTCACGTGGATTCCCCTTTAGAACTTCTAAGCCAAGTGTGTGGAAAAAGAGGGTATCGACATACATAATGGCTACATCCTCTAACTTTTTGTCACCAATGTAAAGCTCCGGTTGAAAGAAATTCAAGCCCGCAGTTGCGCTTTCCACAAGTTCGGGTAATGCTTCCCAAAGGTCGGCAGCAGCAGGATAAAATACAGTATAGTCATATCCATTATCGGGTATATTGTTTTTAATATACCGGTTACGCAATAACACCACGTTGTCCGGCTCCTTGTAGAAATTCTCATAATTCAGCTCATAGGCAATCTGAGAAAAAAGCAGAACCCCTATCAACAATCCCAATGTGAGGGACACCAATTTTATAATATTATTCCCGCGTCCTCGCAACAGAATCCGAATGGTATAATAAAGGTGTCGCATAAAATTATCACTACTAATCACTTATCACCACTTATTCATTTTTAATACTGTTCACCGGATTCTCATTGGCAATATGCCAGGCTTTGAGCACCACACAAACGATAATCAATAATTGAATGAACAAGGCTGTACCTATAAAAAGTAACGGATTCAATTCTATTTGTTCAGCAAACTGATCGAGCCAAGCTCGTCCGGCAAAATAAGAAACAGCCGTACCGATTAGAATGGAGAGAACGGAAACATATAAGATATCACGTGTCAACAAGCGCAACACATGGAAGGCTTCCGCCCCATTGACTTTACGAATGGCTATTTCCTTGCTTCTGCGTTGAGTCTCATCGTTCACATAACCTATTAATCCCATAATCACGATAAGCAGAATGAAACAAGAAGTTATCCAGACAGAATTACGGAAACGGTATACATCTTTATATAGGTCTTTTACCATATGATCTACCGACATGAAATGCAAGGATACATCGGGAAAAGTTTTCTCCATATACTCATTCAAGCGTTTTAAATTCTCATCAAACGGTTCTTTCAAACGGACATCAAATGTATGGTTAGCCTGTTCCTCAGTACCTATCAGGATAATGGGTGACTGAGCGGCATAAAAACTCTCGTTACGGATATCACGGAATACACCGACTACCGTTCCCGCTACATTGTTTACTCTTTTTCCCACAGCGCCATCTGTCCATCTCATCAGGCGTACAAGTTCTTCATTGACCAGCAAATCTCCCCCTTTCTTCATAGGAGTCCCCTCTATAATCTTGATACCCATTACTTCGGGATAATTGTAGTGGCAGTAATTAAAATTAAGCGTGGCAAGACGTTTACCGTCATTACTCATCAATCCTCGTGTCCAATACTGCCCAAGTACACTATGAGTAGCCACAGTTACTCCTTCCACCATCGGCTGTCGTCTCAACTCATCCTTTATATGCTCTACTCTTTCTTTCGGAAGCCAGCTCTCCGCTTCGGTCAACCCGGTTACATCGATTCCCATATCGCGATTCATCAGATGCCCGTACTGCAATAGTGTAACCAGCAACAGGCCAAGTACAAAAGACACCCCGGTGAACTGTACGAATAGCAACGAACGTTTCCATCCCTTCTTCCCGTCGGTATAACGGCGAAACACTTGTGTAACGGGAATACGTGAGAACAAACGTCCCGGAATCCCGCCTGCCAGTACGAAAAGAACAAGGATAGTCAGTAAGGGTACCCATAGCGTTCCCCAAGTGAAAAGGGAAGAAAGACGTACGGAAAGTAAATCTTCGATCATTTCCCGGGCATTAAAAATCAGAAGAAAACTTAATAACACGGAAAGTATTACAAGAATTCCCGTCTCGGCCAAAAACATACTGAAGATATTCGTTGAACTGGCACCGCTACATTTATGTACACCCACACTCTTTGCACGCCGGCTTAAGGTGGCAATAGAAATAAGCATATAGTTCATGATGGCAACAAAGAAGATGGCAAAGCCCAAAAAGCCATAGATGACCAAACGCTTTTGCACATCAGGGGAATCTAAATGACGCTTCACAAGCGGAATAATACTGTAATCCATTTTCCAGTCGTCAATGGTAGTCTCGGTGTATTTTTCTATCACACGCTGGATGTTGTCATTTACTTTATCCATATCCGAATCACGGCGTAAACGCAGAAAAGTATAGAATACATCATTTCCATTCCAACCATTCCCTGCCTGATATCCTCCCTTATTATTATAGATAGATACTACGAAATCGTGGGTCAGCATCGTATTTTCCGGTACATCTTTGTATACACCGCGAATCGTAAAAGTATTCTGTTTGTCGGCAGAGAGTATTTTACCGACAGGATCTTCATCTGCAAAAGTTTCACGGGCAAAACGCTCAGAAACAAAAACACTTCCGGGAATAATCAAATCCTTCAGATTCCCTTTCAGCAAGGGGATACCGAAAACTTGAAAAAAACAACTATCCACATAGATATAATCCACATCCGACAGCAACTTCTCTTCATAATAAATATTATACTCTCTTTCCGGAAGAACACAACTTGCATACTCCACCTCCTCAGGCATACTTTCGGCTACCGCGTTAGCTGTCGGTGCAAAGACCGTATAGTCATAGTTGGTACCATCATCGCCCATTATCTCCCCTGTGCTAAGATTGGTTATCTGGGCACGTACCATTGCCAACCGTTCTGCCTCCGGGTAACAATTCTCATAACTCAGTTCAAAAACGATCTGTGAAAAGAGTAGAATACCGATGGTCAGCCCCAACGAAAGTGAGATCACTCTTATAAGATTGGAACCGCGCTCACGCAGTAATGTCCGTATACTATAATAAATTTGTCTCATAATATCTTACAATTTAAATGGTTACACTTGCCACGACACTACCATCAAAAAGATGAACCGTGCGATGGGCAAACGAAGCATCATGTTGGGAGTGTGTCACCATGATGATAGTCGTACCTTCTTTGTTGAGCTCCGTCAGCAGATTCATTACTTCGGCACCATTTTTCGAGTCAAGATTACCTGTAGGCTCATCGGCCAAAATCAGCTTGGGATTGGTAACCACCGCACGGGCAATAGCTACACGTTGCTGCTGCCCGCCAGACAATTCACGGGGCGTATGCCTCCGGCGGTCAGATAACCCTACAATCTCCAAAATCTGTTCCAACTGCTTTTTATATCCACCCACCTTTTTCCCGTCCAGCAGCAGGGGGAGCAGGATATTTTCCTCTACATTCAGGTTTGGAATGAGGTTGTAAAACTGAAAGACAAAGCCGATTTTCTGCCGCCGGATGCAGCTCATTTTTTCATCTCCGAAGCGGGAGATGTCCGTGCCGTTCAGCAGAACATGGCCGCTAGTTGGGGCGTCCAGGCCACCGAGAATATACAGAAGTGTGCTTTTCCCGGAACCCGACGGCCCCATGATTGCCACGTACTCTCCCTCCTCAATCTGTAAGGAAATGTCTTTCAAAACCTCTGTCGCTGTATTGCCTACACGGAAATTTTTGATAATATGTCTGCCTTCCACGGCAATCCCGCCTGTTGATTGCTTCATTTACATATCCTCCTATTCAAATTTGATTTCCTCTACCAGCTTCATATTGCGGCTCTTAAAAATCGGGACAACCGAACCAAGCAACGTGACAAGAATCCCCATACCGCCAGCGGCCAGGAATGTACTGGCGTTTAATTCTGGCACTGTTGAGATTTTTGGGCCAGCGACAAGGAATATCGTTTGAATTTCCATGCAGGAAACGAAAACCGCGATCGCAGCGCCGACCAAACCGGAAGAAAAGCCCTCGATCAACGTCATTTTCATGTTCTGACGGTTGGAAAGCCCAACAGATTTATACATTGCAATACTCCGCCGCTTTTGCAGATAGTTAATTAACAGATTATTGATTACGCCAACTGCCGCAAGCAGCAAAATAAACCAGGTCATACTGTGCATGGGCTGTAAGAAAGCGCCCACAGTGGACAGGGCATCCGCATGAAATTCTTCTACTGTACGGCTCCAATTTGAGGTTTCACCGAACAGATCACGAAGCTGTACCATGATAGCGTCCGGGTCTGCGGCGGTATAGGCAAGGAAATGATAGACCGAAGTCCCAAAATCGGAAACTGCATAGGAGGCTGGAATAATTGCTTCTACATCCGTAGCCCGTGACTTAAAGCTGCCTGCTACCAAATAGCCGTAATCCCCGGCGCCATTCGTCAAAGTCAGCGTATCGCCTACCGAAAAGCCGGTGCGTTCTATGCAGCTCTCACTTAATAGAACCGCTCTTTCCCCAGCAAAAGCCGAGATTGCCTGCTCTTTCATACTGCTTTCCGTATAGTGGAGCGCCAGCATGGAGCTGTACCATTCCAGATTGTCGGTTGCCTCCAAGCGGCTAAGGGTGATACCGTTGGCCTGCATTTGATTTTGGTACACATAGATTGGCAGCACCTTTTCAATGCCGTCCATATCCCTGACCTGTTC
>ERZ779892.3103-NODE-3103-length-12077-cov-3.416736_pt1 | contig 12077 bp, 16 predicted proteins | sample MGYA00511552_ERZ779892 | MGnify/ENA primary metagenome ERZ779892 (study PRJEB29588, sample SAMEA2154561) | human gut metagenome | biome: human gut; feature: human-associated habitat; material: faeces | place: Denmark | collected 2008/2010 ... | reverse complement strand
CGTATTCCAGTAAATGCACCGCCTGCGGCATCTGCGTCAAGGCATGTCCCATGGAACTGCTGGAGATTGTTGAAAAATAAACCCAAAGCGGCGGATTTGCGAATCTGCCGCTTTCGTTTATCATAAAGATAGCTAGCTGCAGATTTGCGGGCTGGTCAAGCCTCCGGCGGCACTATCTTTTCTGCCTTGCCGGAAAAGACAGGGGAGAAGCGGTAAAAACGCCCTGCGTTTAGAATTTGCAGAGTAGTACGAATTCGCCGAAGATTTCCATAAAAACAGTGCGTCCTGCCGGGGCGATGCGACGCCCGCAGGCTAGCTTTGAGGCGCAACCGCGCGTAGCACGGTTCTTAGTGCCGAAGATGGACATCGCTCCCTGCGAAGCTTATACGCACAGCGTCAAAAAATTTTGAACGCTATCAAATTTCGCGGGAAAAGCCCGGAGGGAAAGCAAACTCCCTCCGGGCTTGTTTTCCCGATTTTTTGTGCTGGTTCGTATCAGGAAAATTGCCTTATATTATGTAAATTCATTCGCCTTCGGCCGAACTGTCCTGGCCCTCCGGCTTCTTCTCTTTTTCTACCCAGACCATGCCGACCAGAAGCAGAAAGATTCCTGCGGCGCGCAACAGGCTGAATGTTCCGTAAAATACATAGTCAAGTGTCAGAGACATGCCTAGATTGCCTGCCAGCATCAGAATTGACGACACAAGCGTGTTCGAGCGCAGCGTCCCGACAATCTGCAAAAGCTGTGCCAGCAGTCCGCAAATACTCCCGAGATACACCCACCACGGGACGCAGACGATATGGCCCCATGCCAGTTCGTTCCCATTTTTCAGTACAAGCATCAGCAGCAGAGACAAGACGGTTGCCTCTACATAGTTAATCAGCGCGCCGTTCGCCGTGCCGAACAGCTTCCCGGCCCGAACGTTGGTCATGCGGTTGATGGAGTTGAAAAAGCCGTTGATCAGCGCGGTCAGATAATAGATCATGGTGCAGCCCTCCCTCAGTTTAAAACAACCAGAATCACGCCCAGCAGCACCAGCGCGTATCCCGGCAGCTGCTGTCTGCGGATGCGCGTGACCGGCATACCGAACAGGCCGAACCGGTCGATGAGCGCGGAGGAAACAAGCTGTCCGGCGGTCGAAAGCGCCATAAACGCGCTCGCGCCGACATGCAGCGTGCACCAGCTGGACGACGCGACGATGGCAATACCCATCACGCCGACGAGATACACATACCACGGCGCGCCTGCAAACCGCAGTGTTTGCCGCTTTGCCAGCAGATACGCAAACAGCAGAACGAGCGCGATCGCGTGCACAAAAAAGCAGATGCCGAACAGGCTGAAATAATTGCCCATCTGACCGTTGAGCGAAACCATGATGCCCTGTAAAATACCGGCCAGAAGCAGCAGTCCGAGATACAGCAGAAAAATCCCTTCTTCCTTATCGATCTGCGCGTATCTTACCACGGAACCGTCGCATTTTCCAGCCCTGTTTTCTGCCTTGACAGGCTGAATGCACACAGATATAATCACTGCATCAGGAAAACAGGAGGCGGAACGCCGTGGCGACAACAAGGAACTATCTGGATTTTGCCTGTACGCAGCTTGAAGGAATCTGGGGCATCGACTATAAGCGGATGTTCGGCGAATATCAGATTTACGTCAATGATAAGCCCGTTCTGCTGGTCTGCGACAATACAGTATTTGTAAAAAACCACCCGGCGCTTGCACAGCTGCTGGCCGAAGCGCCGGAGGGTCTTCCGTATCCGGGCGCGAAGCCGCAGAAAATTCTGGACGTGGAAAACCGCGCGCTGACCGCGCAGGTCCTGGAAATTCTGGAGCGCGTCACGCCCGTTTCCAAACGCCGCGTACAGAAGACCTACGGCGCGCTTTGATGGAAATCCATAATCTGTATACTTTGGACGCGCGGGTGATTGCAATTTCTTCGCAAATGTGTTAAAATCAATTCGATTCCAAGCTGGAGCATGGTTTATGATGAAAAAAACAAAGCTTATCCGCAGCTGCGTCATGGCACTTTTTGTGCTTGTGGCGCTGCTGCTGGTCTATCTTGTGGTGAAGCAGACAATGCCGGATATCATTCCGCTGCTGCGCAGCGGCGATGAGCAGGCGCTGGAAGCGTACCTGAGCCGCGACATGTCGTTCACCGGTATTCTATACATGGCGCTTTTGCAGATGGTGCAGGTCTGGTCGATCGTCATTTCCGGTGTGATCGTCAATGTGGCCGCCGGCGTCGTCTATGGCGTCTGGCGCGCATTTGCAATCTGCCTGATTTCCTCTTCGCTTGCACATGGAATCAGCTTTACACTTTACCAGCGGCTGGGGAAGTATCTCGATAAATTCCTGCCGGATACCGGCTCTGACAAACTTGATCTCGTCGCAAAGTCCGAGCATCCGGCCTATATGGTCGTGACGCTCTGCTTCCTGCCGCTTATCCCGAATGGCTTTATCTCCATCGCAGCCAGCCGTTCCCGGCTGAAGCCATGGGAGTTTACGCTTGCCATGTTTTTTGGCAGCGCATTCAGCACGTTTGTCTACTGCTGGCTGGGCAGCAATCTTGTCCATGGCGACTGGCTCGGCTCCGCCGTGCTCGTCGTGCTGATGCTGAGTATCGCGTTTTTGCTGTGGAAATACCAGAAGCAGGTGCTGCATCTGGTCGGACAGTTCGTGGAAAAAAGGAAGTACAGAAATGGAACCAAAACCGCTGATCTTTCGGAAAGCCGCCGCGTCTGATCTTGACGCTATAACGGCAATCTATGATAAGATCCACGCACAGGAGGACGCGGGCCGCGTGACTATTGGCTGGGTCACGGGCGTGTACCCCACGCGATTTGACGCAGAACAGGCGGCTGCCCGGAATGAGTTGTACGTCTGCGAGACGGAAGGCCGCGTCGCGGCGTCCGGGATCCTCAACCAGAGACAGGTGAATGTCTACGCGGATGGACATTGGGCCTATCCAGCGGAGGACAGCACCGTGTTCGTCCTGCACACGCTGACCGTCGATCCCGAACTATCCGGTCGGGGCATCGGCCGTGCGTTCGTGCAATTCTATGAGGATACTGCAAGAGAACGGGGCTGCGCGGTACTGCGAATGGACACCAACGCAAAAAACGCCGCTGCGCGGCGTTTATATGCACATCTCGGCTATCGGGAAGCGGATATCGTGCCGTGCGCGTTCAACAGCATCCCGAATGTCCGGCTTGTGCTGCTCGAAAAGAAACTATAAAATTTTAATATGGAGGGCTGCGGAAATGGCAAGACCTGCATGGACAGCACAATGCACAGACAGGAAGCTGGTAGGAGAACTGTTACCGGTCCGGCGGCGGGAGAGCCACAAGGGTGATTACGGCAGAGTTCTTCTGCTCTGCGGCTCCGAGGGGTTGACCGGCGCGGCGCGGCTTGCAGCAAAGGCGGCGCTCCGCGCGGGAAGCGGTCTTGTATATCTCGGCGTGCCAGAAAAAATCTACCCGATTATTGCTGCGGGTGCGGGAAGCGAGATTGTCTTCCCGCTTCCGTGCGACGAGGCAGGACGGCTCTGCATGGCCTCGCTGCCTGCAATCACGGAAAGGCTTTCCGAAATGGACGCTGTGCTGCTCGGCCCCGGCCTTGGCCGCTCAGAAGAACTGAAACGGCTAGTGCAGGCGCTTCTTTCCATCTGCCGTGTGCCGCTCGTTCTGGATGCGGACGGCATAAACGCGGTCGCAGCGCATATAGATGTGTTGCGCGGATGTGCCTGTCCGGTTGTGCTCACGCCACATGACGGTGAGTTTCTGCGGCTGGGCGGTGACCCCAAAGCAGCCGACCGGACGCAGGAGGCGATGCGCCTCGCAAACCGGACGCATGCCGTCCTTCTGCTCAAGGGCAGCCGGACAGTCATCACCGATGGCCTGAATATTTATGTAAACCATACAGGAAACCCAGGCCTTGCGACCGGGGGCAGCGGCGATGTTCTGGCCGGGATGATCGTGTCGCTTCTAGGCCAGCATATCATGCCACTGGAGGCAGCTGCCGCAGCTGCATGGCTACACGGCGCTGCTGCTGATCTCGCGGCAGAGAAACTGGGGGAGTATGGCATGGTGCCGGAGGATCTGCTGTTGCGCATTCCGCGACTTCTGCCATAAGGGTGATATTTGTTGCGAAAAAAACTGGCACTTCTTCTCTGCGCATTTCCCATACTGCTGTCTGCCTGCTCGGCTAAAAGCCCTGCCCAGCCGCCGCTGACGTTCCGCACGGCACTTTTGCAGGCAGGCGGCTGCACGTTCACTGCTGCCATCACAGCGGATTACGGCGAAACTGCTGCATCGTTCACGCTGGACTGTGCATTCTCGCCCGAAACAGGTGCTTCCGTGACCGTGACGGAACCGGAGTCGATCGCGGGCATTCAGGCGCAGGTCAAGAATACTGCGGCGTCCGTTTCCTATGACGGGATGCAGCTTGGCCTTGGTTCGCTTGCAAATGGAAATCTTGCGCCGCTGGCAGCGCCCTATGTGCTGGGGCAGTGCTGGGCAGGGGAGTACATTGACTCGACCGGAACGGAGGACGGTCTTCTGCGGACGACCTACCGGATGGGCTACGAGGAAAAGGAACTTGTCGTTGACACATGGTTTTCGCAGGAGCCGCTTACACCTGTCCGCGCGGAGATCAGCTTTGAAGGGCGGATGGTCCTGCGCACAGATATTTCTGCATTTTCAATGCGCCAGCCGACGCAATTAACAGAGGAATAGATATGAAGACACTCAAAAGAACATGGGCGGACATCTCGCTCGACAATCTGGAATATAACTACCGCTCGATTCGGGCACATCTGCCGTCCGGCACGCGCTTTCTCGGCGTGATGAAGGCCGATGCCTACGGCCACGGGGCCGTGCCGGTCAGCCGGGCGCTGGCCGATCTCGGCGCGGAATATCTGGCCGTTTCCAATCTGGAAGAGGCGGTGCAGATCCGCCGCGGCGAGGGCCGCCTGCCGATCCTGATCCTGGGCTACACCCCGGCAGAGTACGCGGCCAATATGATCTTCCTCGACATTACGCAGGAGGTTCACTCGCTCGAATACGCCAGAGAGCTCAACGAGGCGCTGGCCGGGACCAATTACATCCTGAACGTGCACCTGAAGCTCGATACCGGCATGACGCGCATCGGCTTCTTTGCCTATGACAACGACCGAACGCTGGACGAACTGAAGCAGGTCGCGGCGCTGACGCATCTGCACATTGAGGGCGTTTTCATGCACTTCTGCGTCGCCGACAGCCGGGCAGAGGAAGACGTTTCGTTTACAAGACTGCAATACAAGCGCTTCATGGACATGCTCAGCGCCATGGAGGGGGCCGGAATCAAGCCGGAGATCCGCCACTGCTGCAACTCCGGCGCGGCGATCCTGTACCCGGAGTTTGCGCTCGATATGGTGCGCCCCGGCATCATCACCTACGGCAACGCGCCGTCGGAGGAGCTGGAGGGCGCGATCAGCCTGCGGCCCATGATGTCGCTGCATTCCATGATCGCGCAGGTGCGCACCGTACCTGCCGGGACGGATATCAGCTACGGACGGCTTTACAGAACGACGCATGATACCCGCGTCGCCGTCCTGCCCATCGGCTATGCCGACGGCCTGAGCCGCCTGCTGACCGGAAAGGCAAGCTTCTATCTGCGCGGGAAACTGGTTCCCGTTATCGGACGGATCTGCATGGACATGTGCATGCTGGACGTCTCGGAAGTTCCGGATGCGAAGCCCGGCGATATCGTCACCATCTTCGGCTACGACGACGACGGAACGCTTGTGCCGTGCGAACGCCTTGCGGCTGCGCAGGGGACGATCAATTATGAACTTCTTTGCCAGATCAGCAAGCGCATCCCGCGTATTTGCCACCGTGGAGCAGAGACATCGCAGATTTTGCAATATATCGTTTAAGGAACCTCTGACTCAATGCCCTTCGGCCTTCGCCGGAGCTTTTGACCCAATCCTGCGGTATGAAAACTTGAAATACACAAAGTATTCCTGCGTTTTCATACCTTGTCTTGGGCCAAAATCTCTCGCCGAATGCTCTCGGTCATTAAATCAGAGTTTCCTTAGAAAATCCGCCATTTTTCGCCGCTTTCTGCATAGTATGAAGTGGAAGCATCCGAATGTGAAAAGAAAGCGAGGGTTCCTTGTTTATTTTTGCCCTCTGCGTGGGAGAATAGAAACAGCGGCGCGAAACGCGCGCGTACTTTTTCCGCGGAGTGTGAAGCAAATGGATACGAACGTGAAACGCGGCGACATTTTTTACGCCGACCTGAGCCCGGTCGTGGGCAGCGAACAGGGCGGGTGCCGGCCTGTGCTCATCGTGCAGAACGACACCGGCAATAAGCATTCGCCGACGGTTATTGCCGCTGCCATCACCAGCCAGACCGGCAAAGCGCGCCTGCCGACGCACATTTCGCTGAGCGGGCACGACGTGGGCCTCACGAAGGATTCCGTCATTCTGCTCGAGCAGATCCGAACTATCGACAAGCGCCGCCTGCGCGAGCATACCGGCCACGCGGACCGCAGTGTCATGGAGCAGGTCGATTCGGCTTTAGCCGTCAGTTTCGGTCTTCAGGGCAGCTGAGCCGCCGCATGGAATATGGAAAGCACCTCCTGCATATCGTTTGCAGGAGGTGTTTTTATGCTTTCATATCCGATCACCGGCGTCCGCGAGGGGACGCTTCAGGCCGAGCGGGACGGCCTGTATTGGAACGTCAGCGCTGTGTGCAGCAGGGACTGGGACTTTCCCATCCGCCTGATCGCCGAAGCGGACGGCGTCCGCACGGTGCTGGGTGTCCCGCAGCCGGGGCCAGACGGCCTTCGGCTGCAAACAAGGCTTTCCAATCGAAGCTGCCCGTTTTCCGAGCAGACGCGCATTCTGACCGACCAGACACCGGAGCCTGAGCCAGAGCCAGAACCCGCATCAGCGGAACCGGAACTGCTCCCGTTCGAGCCGGAAAAGCCCTTTGAGCGTATTCCGGAGTTTTCCGTCATGAACGTGGTAGAGCAGGACGGAAAGCCATACTGGAAAGTTCCTGGCTGACCCGCTGCGTCCGTGGGCAGCGTGGATTCGCATTGGACTTTTGCCCTTCGCCGCTGCCTGCTGCAGCCCCCTCAGGTGCTTCGCGCCAGCTCCCCTTTCAGGGGAGCCTTGGTGCGGGCGCTTCCATCAGACTTCCCCGGAAGGGGAGGTTTTTTATTTGCGTATCAAATTGCCTAAAACTGCAATGAATATACGCGCATAGATGTATATAACAACAAAAGAAATGAATATTATATTTTTTACTTGCATAATCATACGAAATGATGTATAGTGTAGAAAACGGAAGCCGCAGAACGGGATGTGGAGGGATCTGCATGAAAAAGGTATTTATCGACGGCAACGCCGGGACGACCGGGCTTCGTATTTTTGACCGTCTGCATGGACGAACGGACATTCAACTTCTGACGCTCCCGGAATCGGAGCGCAAGCTGGAGTCCAGCCGAAAAAAGGTGCTCAATGAGGCAGATGTCGTTTTCCTGTGCCTACCGGACGATGCGGCGTGTGAGGCGGCGTTATGGGTCGAAAATCCAGATACTGTTGTGCTTGACACCTCCACGGCGCACCGGACGGCTCCCGGCTGGTGCTACGGCTTCCCGGAACTTTCCCCGGTGCAGGAGGCCAGACTGCGCCAGGCAAAGCGTATCGCCGTCCCTGGCTGCCATGCCAGCGGTTTTATTGCGCTGGTCTATCCGCTCGTTTCCGCCGGTCTGCTTACACCGGATGCACTTCTGAGTTGCTATTCGCTGACCGGCTATTCCGGCGGCGGAAAAAAGATGATTGCGGAATACCGTGCGCCGGAGCGAAGCTTCCTTCTGAATGCCCCGCGCCAGTACGCGCTCGGCCAGACGCACAAGCATCTGAAGGAAATGAAGGCTGTCACCGGTCTTGCAAACGAGCCGGTCTTCTGCCCGGTCGTCGCGGACTTCTACAGCGGTATGCAGGTGACGGTCCCGCTGTTTGCGGGCTGGCTGAAGCCGGGCGCAGGCATGGAGGAGGTAAAAAACGCCTACAAGGCGCTCTATACCGGCCCGGTCGTCTCCTATACGGACGCGGCGGATGAGGGCGGCTTCCTGTCCGCTGCCGCACAGTCCGGTCTGGACAGCATGAAAATCACGGTCGCGGGCAACGAGCAGCGCATGCTTCTGCTGGCCGTTTATGACAATCTCGGCAAGGGCGCGTCCGGCGCGGCAGTCGAGTGTATGAATTTGGTGACCGGCGCGGAAAAAACGCTGGGTCTGGAACTGTAACAGGGAGGAACCACAAATGAAACAGATCTCGGGCGGCGTGTGCGCCGCAACAGGCTTTTCGGCCTCCGGCGTCCACTGCGGCATCCGGAAAAATAAAACGAAGCGCGATCTCGCGCTGATCTATTCCAGCGTCCCGGCCAGCGCCGCCGCCGTTTATACGACCAATCTGGTCAAGGGCGCGCCGCTCGTCGTGACGAAGCAGCATCTTGCCGATGGCAAGGCGCAGGCCATCATCTGCAACAGCGGCAACGCCAACACCTGCAACGCCAACGGCATCGAAATTGCAGAGCAGATGAGCAGTCTTCTGGGACAGGCCTTGCACATCAAGCCGTCCGACGTTGTAGTAGCTTCTACCGGTGTGATCGGCCAGCCGCTCGACATCGCGCCCATCGCCGCCGGAATCCCGGAACTGGTCAAATGCCTCGGCCCGCACTCCGACGAGGCTGCCGAGGGCATCATGACCACCGATACAAAACGCAAAGAGATCGCCGTCAGCTTCACCGCCGGCGGGAAGGAATGCAAGATCGGCGGCATCTGCAAGGGCTCCGGCATGATCCACCCCAACATGGCGACCACCCTGAACTGCATCACCACAGATGCAGCCATCTCGCCGGAGCTGCTGCAAAAGGCGCTGTCGGACGTGGTTAAGGTGACATATAACTGCCTGTCCGTGGACGGCGACCAGTCCACCAATGATACCTGTCTGCTCATGGCATCCGGCCACGCCGGAAATCCGGAGATCGCTGTGGATTCGGCGGAGTACTGGACATTCCGGGAGGCGCTGTACTGCGTTATGATGAACCTGACCCGGATGCTGGCATATGACGGCGAGGGCGCTACCAAGCTGCTGGAGTGCAAGGTCTCCGGCGCAGCCGATCTGGATACCGCCATTGCCGTGGCAAAGAGTGTGGTATGCTCGCCGCTGCTGAAGTGTGCGATGTTCGGCTCGGATGCCAACTGGGGACGGGTGCTGTGTGCAGTGGGGTACGCACCGGCAGAATTTGACATCAGTCAGGTGGCTGTGACGCTGGCATCCCGTGCCGGCTCGGTGGACGTCTGCAAGAACGGCGCAGGCATCGACTTCTCCGAGGACGTTGCCAAGACCGTGCTGCTGGAGGACGAGATTCAGATTCTGGTTTCCATCGGGGACGGGCCGGTTTCTGCTACCGCATGGGGCTGCGACCTGACCTATGACTATGTGAAAATCAACGGGGACTATCGTTCCTAAGAGAGGACTTCGAGAAAATGGGAGAAATTCATAACAATGTGCGGGCACAGGTGCTGGTGGATGCTCTGCCGTACATTCAGAAATACAACAACAAAATTCTGGTGGTCAAGTACGGCGGAAACGCCATGACCGACAAGGCGCTGAAGCAGGCAGTCATGGACGATATTGTGCTGCTGTCTCTGGTGGGTGTCAAGGTCGTGCTGGTGCACGGCGGCGGGCCGGAGATCAGCGACATGCTGAAGCGTCTGAACATCGAGTCCAAGTTCATCGGCGGACTGCGCTATACAGACGAGGCTGCGGTGGATGTCGTCAAAATGGTGCTCTCCGGCAAGGTGAACAAGGAGCTGGTCAGCCTGCTGACGCATACCCACGGCAAGGCACTGGGTCTGTGCGGTATCGACGGACAGATGCTGCTGGCAGAGCGGAAGCTCGGCCCCAACGGCGAAGATCTGGGCTTTGTAGGCGATATTGTCAAGGTCAACGAACAGCCCATTCTGGACGCTCTGAACAACGGCTATATTCCGGTCATTGCCACCGTGGCAACCGATGAGTTCGGGCAGTCCTATAACGTCAACGCGGATACGGCTGCGGCAAGAATCGCGGCACAGCTGCGGGCGGAAAATCTGATTCTGATGACGGACATTGCGGGATTGCTGCGGGACAAGGACGATCCGTCTACCCTGATTCCGTTTGTCAACGTCAGCGAAGTGCCGTTCCTGAAGCGGAAGGGCATCATCTCCGGCGGCATGATCCCGAAGATCGACTGCTGCGTAGAGGCAGTCCGCCGCGGTGTCAAGAAAACGGCGATCATTGACGGCAGAGTGCCCCACTCCATTCTGATCGAAACTCTGTCCAATGAGGGCATCGGGACACAGTTCCGATAAGCACAGAAAGGATTTGAAAGAATGGGTTTGTTAGAACGTGCTGCGATGGAAGCAGCAAAGAAAATGGCGGAAAGTGAAGAAAGCCACACAGATGTCAGGGGCATTGTAAAAGCTTCTAAGGTGTTTCCGGTGGTTTCTATTGCCTCTATTCTGCTGGCTTTGGGAATGGCATTTCTGAAGCACAGACAGAGTGATGCGGCGTTTTATGTACTGGCTGGGGTGTTTGCAGTGCTGGGAATCTGCCTGCTGATCTATGGGCACAATTTCAGAATCGAGTACGACCGCACGGGAATTACGGTGTACAACTTTTTCGGAAAGCCCAAGCAGTATACCCTGCAGGACGTGCAGAAGATCGAACTGAAAAGCGATGGCTATATTGTGTGGACTGCCAAGGGAAAAATTCGGGTGGAATAGCAGTTTTTCATTGGTGCAGATGCATTTCTCTGCTATCTGCGGGACTATCAGAAGGAGGAACAGGTATGAAGTTGACATCTGCAAGAAAAGATTATGGGATTTACGGCTTTATGGTAGTGGTGTTTCTGGCGGGGACAATTGCATTTTTTGTGCGGTACGGTACAAGTGAGATCTGGTACACGCTGCTGATGGTAGCATTCCTGCTGGTCAGTCTGTATTTTTTCACCTGTACGCTGCGGTTTCGGGTGATGTGGGACGATGACGGCATTCATATCCGGCAGAACTGGAAACCGGAAGTGCACTACACTTGGGACGATTTTGAACAGATGTACATAAAGGACCAGTGCATCATGCTGCACCTGAACGGCAGGCGGTACGGCTTTTCTCAAGGCTGTCCCAACGCAATGGAACTGATCGAATTTTTGGAACAGAAATTTTCCGCTGAACAGGCGGCAGAATAAAGGAAATGATAACTATGACAACACAAGAACAAATGAACCAGTCCGTCATGGGAACATACGGACGGTTTCCGGTGGTGATCGATCACGGTGCAGGGGAGTCCTGTGCTGACGAAACCGGAAAGCAGTACATCGACTTCGGCAGCGGCATCGGTACAACCTCTCTGGGCTACTGCAACGAGGCGTGGACGGAGGCAGTCTGCAAGCAGGTCAAGACCATGCAGCACACCTCCAACCTGTACTACACCAAGGTGCAGGCAGACTTCGCACAGAAGCTGTGTCAGACTGCCGGCTATGAAAAGGTGTTCTTCTGCAACAGCGGTGCAGAGGCAAACGAGTGTGCCATTAAGCTGGCGAGAAAGTACAGCTTCGACAAGTACGGCAAGGGCAGACACAAGATTCTGACGCTGGTGAATTCGTTCCACGGCAGAACCCTCTGCACCCTGTCCGCCACCGGTCAGGACGTGTTCCACAACTATTTCTTTCCGTTCGTGGAGGGATTCGACTACGTGGTTGCCAACGACATCGCCGATCTGGAGGCAAAACTGGACGACACCGTTTGTGCCGTGATGCTGGAGTATATCCAGGGTGAGGGCGGTGTGAACGCACTGGAGCAGGCATTTGTGGACGCCGTATTCGAGAAGTGCGCCGTCAGGGACATTCTGGTCATGGCGGACGAGGTGCAGACCGGCGTTGGCAGAACGGGCACGTTCCTCGCCGGCGAGCAGTTCGGACACAAGGCAGATGTCACCACGCTGGCAAAGGGGATTGCCGGCGGTCTGCCCAT
>ERZ779892.3100-NODE-3100-length-12089-cov-1.826741_pt1 | contig 12089 bp, 9 predicted proteins | sample MGYA00511552_ERZ779892 | MGnify/ENA primary metagenome ERZ779892 (study PRJEB29588, sample SAMEA2154561) | human gut metagenome | biome: human gut; feature: human-associated habitat; material: faeces | place: Denmark | collected 2008/2010 ... | reverse complement strand
CATTACTGTTTTCTCCGGTAGCTGTCGATATGTTAGGGTTCGATAAACGTATGAGCGATACGAAAGAGAGTTTCCTTTTGCGAAACAATACACCTTATCGGTTGTCTCGGGTAGTCTTGAAAATGATTTATCGTACCCCGGACGGCCAAATGATCGATTATCGTACTCGCATGGTGGATTGTGATCTTTTGCCTCGTTCGACTCGCAAGTGTGAAATCGAGAGTTTCGACCGTTCGAAAAATTATTATCATGTCGATTCTCCCCCGTCTCGTGTGTCTGGGCGTCCGTTCAAAGTGAGTTTCCAGCTATTGAGATATGATATTGTGATAGAGCCGTAACTCTTTTTTATAACTTCTCGTCAACTTTAACGCCTTACGGTTGACCCAAAAGGGGTATCTCCTTGTTTTAAGAGTGATTGTCGGAATAACCCGGCAACGTTAATTTATAAACTTATTTAGGAGGTATAATTATGACACCTGCAAAGCATCAACAAAACTGGCTCCCCGGAATTTTTAACGATTTCTTCGGAAATGAGTGGATCGCTAAAACTAGCAGTGCGGCTCCGGCCATTAATATTGTAGAAACGGAAAAGGAATATGAGGTTCAAATTGCAGCGCCGGGTATTACCAAAGACGACTTCGATATAACGGTCGACAAAGAAAATCATTTGGTCGTTACGGTAGAGCACAAACAAGAGGAAGGCGAAAAGGATAAAAAAGGACGTTATTTGCGCCGAGAATTTTCGTATTCGCAATTTCAACAGACTTTGATTTTACCGGATAATGTCAATACGGATGCCATTGAAGCACATCAGAACAACGGCGTGTTGACAGTGATGATTCCGAAAAAGCAAACTCCTATGATGGCAGAAAAAAAGAAAATTATGGTAAAATAAACTTTTTCTGCATGGATAGCATACATAAAAGAGAGGGCTGCAATTTGCGGCCCTCTCTTTTATGTATTATCGCCACGTGAAATTCTTTTTTCTCGTTACAGAACCTATTACCTTGAAATAAAGGTTTATACATGGTTGTATGAAGGAAAAGAACGGTAAGGAGAAAAAAAGTCTCGGTTTGCGGAGTATTTTTGCAGCCCGTCGATAGACGATGACTTTGATCGAGAATAAAGACAAGGCCAGTATCGAGGCCAAAACAGCGGTTGTCCAATTATGTATGATGCCCTCTACCCATAGACAAACGAACAGAATATCGAAAGCATAATCGAAGAACTTAGCTATGCCGAATATCGATTTGGCTGTGGTATGAAGGTATTTGGAAGTAAAGTCGTATTGTAGCTTCAACTCTTTCCATGCTTCATAGTTATCTTGATAAGTCGCGGTCATTTGTCCCGCTTCGGATATTTCTACTCGGGTGTTGGTTCGGTTGGTTATCTCGTTGATGAACAGGTCGTCGTCTCCGTAGTGCAGATGTAGAAATTTGGAAAACCCTTTATTTTTGAAGAATAATTCTTTACGGTATGCCATGTTGGAACTTACTCCCATATAAGGCCGATTGATGAGGGCGAAAGACAAATATCGGATAGAAAATAACAGTTGGTCATAAGAGCAATACCAGAAAGAGAATTTTTCTTTTTCCTTTCGTTCAATGGCCGTATAGCCTAAAACAATGTCGATTCCGGGAACGAAGTTTCGGGCGATAGTGGCCAACCATTCGTTGTTTCTTGGATCGCAATTGGCGTTTGTGAATACGACTATATCGTATCGAGCGGCTTTTATACCGAGGGTCAGAGCCAGTTTTTTATGGCTTAGGTTGCGCGATCCTTCCGGTACGTAGGTGTGGTATAGATTTTTATATTGTGTCTCCAAAACGGAGAGTATGTCTTTGGAATCGTCGGTTGAATCGTCATTGACTACGATGACTTCAAATTCGGGGTATGCCTGATTTAGAATTTTGGGCATGTATTTAACGAGGTTTTCGGCATCGTTTTTTTGTTTTTTTCGCCGGGATTCCCGTTTCCTTCCTTTTCTTTTCTTTCGCGTTCTTCTTTTTCCCGTTTTTCTCTTTTTGATAAAAGCGAAAGGGGCGATTGAAAAGATAAAATTGATAGATTATTTCGATAATCCAAATCAGAATCAGTATCCCCAAGCAATATATTTCTGGAGTAGAAAAATCCCAAGAAAAGTTTAAATCCATAACATGTGATAAAATAAATTACAAACGTACATAAACTTTTTCAAACAGACCGTTTGAAATGATTTTAATATTCTTTTTTATCGAAGGCCGATAGAAAATAGTATATTAAAAAGCTGTATGTAAGAACTTTTCGTGAATGGTGAAAAATTGTAAGAAAAAAATTGTAATAAAGGTTCAAAAAGATGTTGAGATATGTATAATAAAAGGGCTTGGTACAACGTTATAAAATAGAATTATACCGGGCTAATCCGGACGGAAAAGAATAATGTAATGAAAATAAATGTGTTAAGTGCTATTGTCTTATTGCTTGTGGTTTCTTCCTGTTCAACCAGTAAGACTGCTTATTTTGAAAATTTGGATATCGAAGAGATGAGCGGAAAGATGGATGTAGGCAATTATGAATTGCGAATAGCTCCCGACGATATGCTATCGATAACGGTTTCGTCGGTTGTTCCCGATGCGGCCGCACCGTATAATTTACCGGCTGTTTCCTATTCTGAGCCGGGGAAGCAAGAGCTAACGATTGTGCCTAATTTACAAGTCTATACGGTAGATAAAAATGGCTATATCTATTTCCCGATAGTAGGGCGTATTCGAGCCGAAGGAATGACTCGCAATGAACTGTCGAAGTTTATAGAGGATAAAATTCGTCCTGAGCTGAAAGATCCTTTTGTATTGGTACAATTCATGAATTTTAAAGTCGTTGTACTGGGCGAAGTGAAAAACCCGGGGCAGATATCGGTACAAACAGAGCGTATGTCGATACTCGATGCCATAGGTGCGGCAGGAGATTTGACTATCTATGGTGAACGGAAAAATGTATTGTTGATGCGGGAAGAAAATGGTAAGCGGATTTTTCATCGTTTCGATTTGACCGATCAATCTCTATTTGAATCGCCCTATTTTTATTTAAGACAGAACGATGTCGTTTACGTTATGCCGAATAAAGCGCAGCGAAATAATTCGAATTACAATCAATTGGCACAATATCGCATATCTGTGGTGAGTACTGTTGTGAGTGCCATTTCGGTGTTGGCATCGTTGGCGATAGCGTTGTTCATTAAGTAATGAAAAGATTTTTTTTATGGAAGAAAAATATACCTCGGAAAGAAGAAATGATAATATCGATATCGTCGCTTTATGGCGTGCCGCATGTAGAAAATGGTATCTCTTTGTAGGGTCGATTGTTGTTTGTGTAGCGTTGGTAGTTTGTTATTTGAAGATTGCCAAGCCTGTATATGAGGTTTCTGCCGATATTCTTGTCAATGAAGATGAGAAAAAAGGCGGTGGCGGATTGTCTTCATTGATGGGGGATATTGCAGGAGGCGGATTCTCGTTAGACGGTATGATAGGTGGTGGCTCGGTGAATGACGAGATATTGGTTATTTCGTCGCATTCTTTAATTCGAGAAATGGTTCAAAGACTCGATTTGAATATATCATATACGAGCAAAAAAAACTTTTTCAAAAAGAAAGAGTATTATCGTAATTCTCCCCTTACCGTAGAAATTCCCGAATCGATGGTGGATACATTGTCGAGTGGATTTGTAGTTAAAGTTCAAACGGGTGGCTCTGACGATAAAATCAAGGTCTTGTTGAAGAAAGGGTTCTTTACGACTTTGGTCGAAATGGAAGCGACATCGTTCCCGATAAAGGTAGATTATGGAGGGGGGATTATTATTGATAAGACCGAATTTTATAGGCCGGGTAAGAAGTTGAAGTTTGTCGCTCATGTTAACGGGTATGACGGCGAAGCTGAAATATTGGAGAAAAGGCTGGATATCGATTTGTCGGATAAAAAAGCCAATGGCATTTCATTAAAAATAAGGGAATCGAATAAGCAAAGAGGAAAAGATATACTCAATACGTTGATAGAATGTTATAACGAGGATGCTGTGCTGAATAAAAACTTGAAGGCGCAAAACATGCTTTCGTTTATCGACGAGCGTTTGATAACGGTAGAAGAAGAACTCCATGAAGCCGAGAGGATTGTAGAACGGTATAAAAGAGAAAACGATTTGTCCGATATAGATGCCGAAGCCAAAATCATTCTTGAAGCAAACAGTCAATACCGCAAATTACTGTTGGAAGCCGAAACACAATATTCGATTATTTCGATGGTAGATAGTTTCCTGAATAAGCCGGAAAACAAGTATTCTTTGGTTCCTGTTACGACCGGTTTGCCCGATCGGGGAGCTGCCGAGGCGATTAATGAATATAATAAATTGCTATTGGAGAGAATGCGTTTGCTTCGTACAGCAAAGGATTCGAACTTGGCTTTACGTACACTTACCGCTCAAATAGATGTCATGCGTGAGAATATATTGAATACGGTGTCGAAAGCGAAAGAAAGTTCGGATATAGCCCGTACCGATTTGAAGAAACAAGAGGCGGATTTTCGGTCTAGGTTGCGGGGATTCCCTGAGCAAGAGAGAGAGTATATGGATATAAAAAGGAATCAGCTTATTAAGAATGAATTATATACTTTCTTGATGAAGAGGCGGGAGGAGAACGCTATGACATTGGCGGCGACTTCGCCTAAATGTAGGATTGTCAATCCGGCTTATAGTAAAAATAAACCGGTTGCGCCGCAATCTTTGATTCTTTTATTGATCGCTTGTGGAATCGGATTGGTACTGCCCGTTGTCTACTTATATGGAAAGACTGTTTTCTCTGTTAAGTTCAATAACAAAAATGATTTGCGCAGATTGACAGATTTGCCTATTGCTGGTGAAATTTGTCATAGTTCTACTTCGGGCTATGTCGTTTTGAGAGAAAACAGTGTTTCTCCTGCCGCTGAAATGTTCCGTTTATTACGGTCTAATTTACAATTTATGTTGCCGGGTGGAGGAAAGGGTATTCTGTTGGTAACCTCGTCAGAACCGGGAGAAGGAAAATCGTTCGTCAGTCTTAATCTGGCTTACTCGATAGCTTTAATGAGGAAGCGTACGGTTTTGATCGATTTGGATTTGCGGAATCCGAAAATTGCTGATTATTTGGGGCTTTCGGTGACTACTGGGTTGACGAATTATTTGGTTTCGAATAAAGAAGGTGGAGAGAACGATTTGATTCATCATGTGGCACAAGAAGGCTTTCTTGATGTCATAACGGCCGGCCCCGCTCCACCGAATCCTTCCGAGCTTTTATTGTCCGAAAAATTGGATAGTTTAATGGCTCGTCTTCGAGAAAAATATGATTATGTAATTGTCGATACAGCTCCTGTGGAGAGAGTTTCTGATACGTTCTCGTTGACTCGTTTTGTCGATGCCACGTTATATGTTTGCAGGGCTGATTATACGCATAAAAATAGTGTATTCAATGTCGAGGATTTTGTAGCAGAGGGTTCTTTGAAAAATGTAATGTTCGTCTTGAACGATACGGAAATAAAAAAGACTTATGGGTATTCGGTGAAACATACAAGGGGATAAGCGATGATTTCCTTGAATAAAATATTCTATGGGCTATTTATTCTGATGCTTGTGGCGGGGATTTATACCTATCAATTGATGTGGTTTAAAAGTTCCGACGAGTTGATTACATTGCTTTTAGCTCTTTTATGTGTACTGGATATATTAAGTAATAAGAACCATCGGCGTTATAAAGGTCTTTTTTGGATCGTAGGGATAATGACGTTTTACCTGTTGTATTCGTTGGTTGGCGTTCATTATAATACCCCTAAGGCGATATTCTATGATTTTTTTATTCAAATCAAGCCCTTCATCGCTTTTTATGTAGCTTATGCTATGGGGGTAAGGTTTACGGGAGCTCAAAAACTTTTTTTGAAAAAACTATGCGTTGTTCTCAGTGTGACGATGCTGGGAATAATACTTGTAGGCTTAGGAGAGGCTTTCTTCTTTCATGTAGCGTACTATGGTCTTATCAGTACGGTTTTATTTTTGATATATTATTATTGCTCTTGCCAGGATATGAGCCGTAAGGACAAGATTATCATGCTGTTTATCTTGTCTGTGGGGTTTTTTAGCACACGCTCCAAATTTTATGGATTTTATGTGGCCGCACTGTATCTCTTTTTGTGGTACAAACCGGGACAATTGTCGAAAGTAAAGTTAAAGCAGTGGGTAATGATGGCTTTGGTTTTCTGTGGCGTCTTATATGTAGCTTGGGATAAAATCAATTATTATTTTATTTCTTCCGGTTTGTTTTCCGGGGAGGAGAATATGGACGAATCCTTTGCTCGGGCTGCACTATATATCAGGGCTCCTCAGGCTTTGATGGACCATTTCTTTCTGGGTTCTGGATTGGCATCGTATGCCACCTATTCTTCGGGAATAATAGGCTATTCGCTTTTGTATAAAGAATACAATTTAGATGAGGTTTGGGGACTGTTGGAAGGCGATTGTCCGTTTGTATCCGATACCTATTTCCCGGAGTTGGTACAATTTGGAATGGTAGGGATTGTATTGTTCTTTTATTTTTGGATATGGGTATATAAAAAACTGAAAATTATTACAGGTTCTCCTTATGCGGTGCACCTCCATAAAATAGGCTTGATGATCATTTTGTTTATATTCATTGAGTCGGTTGCAGGTAGTGCTTTCTTGCAAGGTTCCGGTATTATTGTAATGATTCTGTTGGGCTTTGTCGTAAGAGATATTTCTGTGATAAGAGAGAAAGAAACAAGGGTATCAAAAGAAGCGATGGTGAAGAAATGAATAGAAGTACGAAATTTATAAACGATATTTTTATTTATGCCATAGGAAACCTCGGGTCCAAATTGATCACATTTCTTTTGGTTCCTCTATATACATATTATATATTTCCCGATGATTTTGGATATTATGATATTGTCCTGACTCTTACGTTTTTGGCAATGGGGTTTATAACGTTTCAATTGCGAGACGGTACTTTTCGTTTTTTGCTCGATAATGAAGACGAATATACTCGTAAAGGAGTCGTTTCGTTTTCCTATAAATTGATGGCCCAATCCTCTTTGGTGGTATTGTTGGTGGGGATTGTTTTTTCTTTCTTTTACGATATACGGGATTGGGGTTGGATTGTTGCATTTGTAATCACGCTTTCGTTGTATGAGGTAGAAGTCCAAATCGTAAGAGGCTTGGGACAAAATAAATCTTTTGTCTTGGCCGGTATATTGACCGCCTTTCAGATAGGATTGTACAGTTTGATTTTTGTTGCTTGGTTACGAATGGGAATTGCGGGCATATTTTGTTCCAATATATTGTCCCGTTTGGTGACAATGGTTATTATAGAATTTCGGGCACGAGTATTTAAACGCTATTTTATCGTTAGTTTTAGAGATAAGTCTCTGAATAGAGCTCTGTTGAAATATTCTTTGCCTTTGTTGCCGAATGCTGTTTGCTGGTGGCTTTTGGGAAGTTCCAGTCGATTGTTTATAGAACATTTCTTAGGTTTGGAGGCCAATGGTATATTTGCGGTAGCCATGAAATTCTCTACTATATTAGAGACATTTTCGGTGATCGTATATCAAGCATGGCAAGAGACTGCTATTAAACAGTACGGGGCGGCAGACCGGTCGAAGTTCTTTTCCAGAATATTCAATACATATATTCTCATATTGTCCGTTTTAGCGCTGATTTTTGTTTTCGTGCTGAAAATCAATTATTCATGGCTGGTGGATTCTCGTTATTTAGAGAGTTTGCAATATTTATATCCGATGTTTATCTCGGTAATTTGTTTTGCATTGGCATCGTTTTACGATTTGGGCTATCAATGTTCGAAGCAGACCGTGAGAAATCTGCCGGGAGTGATTACTACAACGGGATTGAATTTAATCATGAATTATGTTTTCATTCGTTTTATGGGTATTTGGGGAATTGTCCTTTCGTCCATTCTTTCTTATCTGTTTATGCTTGGTTTCCGGATAATCGATACGTGGAAATTTTTTCCGGTGAAGGTATCGCTGGAAATCATTTATCCGATTTTGTTCTTGATAGGAGGGGCGATAGTATTTTATAGGGTAGATTCGATTATATTGCAAATCATTTATATTACAGTGGTTGTGATTCTTAGCTATTGTATTCAACCGAGATCGATTCGGCAGGAATTACAAATGAAGATAAAAGCCCTGTTTAATTGAATAAAATTTTGGCATAAATAAACGAGTTCGTTGGTAATCTTATTTATACGAAGACTTACGGCATGTTGCGAAAAAAGGTTACACTTGGCAGGGACAAATTTATTTGTTTCTGCTTTCGTTTGTACTATCTTTGCGGTAATAAATAGACTTTACGTATGAAAATCATAGTTATCAATCCCATTCTTTTTACTCATGAAAAAGGAGTTATACCACATGTAACTACTATAAAAGAGACGATGATCTATGATTTGTGTTTGGCTTATCATCGAGCCGGGCATGCTGTCACATTGATAGCGGCAGCCGATTATGCACCTGAGAGAGAGGAGACGTATGATTTTGAAGTCGTCTTTTTGAAGTCGATTGGACGAAAAATATTTCAACCGAGTGTACTTCCCTTTTTACCGGGAGTATGGAGGTACTTACAGCAAAGAAAAGGTGATGTCGATATGGTTTTAGCAAGTGAGACTTTTTCTATACCGTCATTGTTCGCTTCGCTCGTTGTCCCTCGTAAAACTGTAATTTGGCAGGAATTAGGAGCTCACAATCGCAAGATGAAAACTTGGCCTTCTCGCATTTGGTATAATATAATAGCTCGCTGTTTTATGCGTAAGGCTTGGATCATACCTCGGTCGTATGTCTCGCAGAGGTTCATTCGGCGATATATGCCTCGCGTCGGCGCCCCCATAGGACATGGGGTAGTAGTGACATTGGAGAAAGAGATGTCGAATAAAAAGTGCCAGTTCTTGACTGTCGGACGTTTATTTTGGGAAAAGAATGTCATATCTGTTATTCGTAAGTTCGATGCTTTTCTTTCAAAATATCCTCAATACAGAGATTACATATTGTATATAGCCGGTGATGGCGTGTTGAGAGAAGAGTATGACCGACAAATAAAAGAAATGGGGCGAGAGCGGCAAATCGTCCTATTGGGGAAACTGCCTCATAAAGAATTGTTTCGGTATTATCGGGATTCGAAGGCTTCTTTGTTCGATTCTCTGCGAGAGTTGAATATGCTGGCAATTATGGAATCTGTGGCGATGGCAACGCCGGTGGTTACGAATCGTGTGCCGTTTGATAGTGAGATAGTAGAGAAGAGAAAGTTGGGAATCGCTAAAAATGACTTGAACGAGGACGATATAGCTCGAATGATAGAGCGAAATGACGAGTATGTGGAAAATTGCAGGGAATATGCTTCTTTAATTACTGTCGATGCAGTCGCTCGACGAATTATAGATTCGTTTGAGAAGGCTTCGAAATATAATAGCTGATGGGAAAGATTCGGGATATAACGTTCGATATAGCAAAGGGAATAGGGATTGTATTGGTCGTTATCGGGCATTATATTCCCGATACCGCTCCTTCGTGGTATATCGGATTTGTAAGTTTTGTCTATCATTTCCACATGCCTCTTTTTTTCATGATCGCTGGTTTTTTTTATGAGCGTTCTATAAAAAAGGTAGGTTATTGGCGGTTTGTACGCTCGAAGTTCGAGCGATTGGTGTTTCCCTATTTTATTCTCTCTTGGACAATTATAGGGATTAAAATACTGGTCGACGGGTTTATGCAAGTCGATCACCCAGTTTCGATAAGAGCTTTATATCGAGTGCCCTATTTGCCGGAAGCCGGGTATTTTTTATGGTTCGTTTATGTTTTGTTTTTAATATTTTGTATCGCCCCGGTTTTCAAGGCAGGGAATCGCTTGGTACTATTGTCTCTTCTTTCGCTGGGGCTCGCTTTTTGGGATACGGCTCCCGAATATTTTTGTATTGAACAGTTTTGTTTGAATTCGATTTTCTTTGTATCAGGAATGTGGGTGGCCCGAAAATCATGGATAGAGCAAGCGATATACCGGTATTCTATTCTTTGGATTGTAATTACGATCGGCTTCTCGATCATATATGAATTTATTTCCGATAAATTTTGGATCGAAACTTTGGCCGTCCTCCTCGGTATCACCGGTAGTTTTATGATTCTGGGCATATCCAAGTCATTATCTCGTTTAACTGTCTCATTTGTAGAATGGTTGAAGTATATAGGAACTATGTCCATGACTATATATTTGTTTCATACTCTATTTATGGGTGTGGTAAAGTCAATTTTAACACATATATTGTCGGGCGGAAATATAATAGAATTTGTGTTCGTTACGTTATTTATAGTAGGAACGGGAATAGTCTGTCCCATTTTATTGTATAAATGGGTATGGATAAAAAATAAATTTACGTCCCGAATATTTAAATAACCTGAACACGACCCATGAAGCGAATGCCGCGTATCCTTTTGGTAAATAAATTTTACTATCCGAGAGGAGGAGATTGTATTTGTATGATCAATCTCGAAGCCTTGTTACGTCGTCTCGGATATGAAGTGGCCGTGTATTCTATGGTTTATTCTCAGAATTTGCCCAGTGAAATGTCGGGCTATTTTGCATCGGAAATTTCATTTTCCGATGGACTTAAAAATAAAACAAGAGCGGCTTGCCGTATCTTTGGATTAGGAGATATAAAAAAATCGTTTAAGAAGATATTGAATGATTTTCGTCCTGACATAGTCCATTTTCACAATATTCATTCTTATCTTTCTCCGGTCGTCGTAAAATTGGCGAAAGAATATGGCTGTCGTACTGTTTGGACGCTGCACGATTATAAATTGTTATGTCCGTCGTATAACTGCCTTTGTCAAGGGAAAATTTGTGAAGCCTGCTTTACCGATCGTTTTCAAGTATTTCGTCGGAAATGTATGAAAGGAAGCCGGATAGCCAGCGCATTGGCTTATGGAGAAGCCTTATGGTGGGATCGGAAAAAACTGCAACGCTGGGTTGATACTTTTGTTTGCCCTAGTTCTTTTATGGCACAGAAGATGAGAGCTTGCGGTTATGATTACACGAAATTATCCGTAATTTGTAATTTTATAGAACAGGATAAATTGGATTTTTTTCATTCGACAGAGATAAATGAAAGGGAAAAGTCGCGCTACTATTGCTATGTAGGTCGTTTGTCCGAGGAAAAAGGTGTACGCATGTTGCTCGAAGTGGCAGAGTCTTTGCCATTCCCTCTTTATATTGCGGGAGATGGGCCGTTGCTGAATGAGTTACAGGCAAAATATAGTTCGGGAAATGTCATTTTTTTAGGACACCTTTCGTCTATGGAGATAGTACGATTGGTGAAACATGCGCAGACGATGGTAGTCCCTTCCATTTGGTATGAAAATAATCCATTAAGTGTGATAGAGTCTTTGTGTATGGGAACGCCGGTTATCGGAGCCGAAGTCGGTGGAATACCGGAACTGATACGTGAGGGCGATGGTATGTTGTTCCGCATGGGAGATAAGGAAGAATTAGCCTCGGCTATTGTTTCTGTGATGTCTAAGGACAACGTGGATACACAAGGTATTGCACGACGAGCCCAAAAACGATTCTCGGAGGAACGATATTGGGCGGAATTGAAGAATGTGTATGACTTGTGAAAACAAGATGTTCGATATATAAAATTTTTGATAGACCGGTGAAAAAGGTTTATCTTTGCACGATATTTGTAAGAAATGAAAGTTTTTGCGCCTACCGATATAAGCATTATTACCACTTATCGCTGTCCCATGCAGTGTAAGATGTGTAATATCTGGAAAAATCCGACAGATCCGCGGCTGGAAATTCAACCGGAAGAATTGGAGATTTTGCCGCATGTGAAATTTATCAATATAACAGGGGGAGAACCTTTTATTCGTGAAGATTTAGATAAGATTGTGGAGGTCGCTTTTCGAAAAGCCCCCAGAGTTGTTATTTCCACGTCGGGGTGGTTCGAGGAGCGAGTATTGGAGTTGGCGAGAAAATTCCCTAAAATAGGAATACGTATCAGTATCGAG
>ERZ779892.3089-NODE-3089-length-12115-cov-3.168159_pt1 | contig 12115 bp, 9 predicted proteins | sample MGYA00511552_ERZ779892 | MGnify/ENA primary metagenome ERZ779892 (study PRJEB29588, sample SAMEA2154561) | human gut metagenome | biome: human gut; feature: human-associated habitat; material: faeces | place: Denmark | collected 2008/2010 ... | reverse complement strand
CGATCTGGCACAGAAGATTTCAGATAAGATCATCTGTGTCAAAGGCGAGACGATTTCACATTACGGAAGTCCGGAAGAAGTATTTACAGAAGAAATCATTCGCGAATTGTATGGAATCAATAATGGATATTTTGACCCGCTTTTTGGAAGTATTGAACTTCCTGCGCCGGAGGGTGAGCCGGAAGTGTTCGTGATCTCTTCCGGCGGAACTGGAATCCCGGTTTATCGAAGACTTCAGAAGGAGCACATCCCGTTTGCGGCAGGGGTTTTATATGAAAATGATATGGATTACCGGCTGGCAAGATTACTTGCGGCAGAAGTGATCACGGAAGAACCGTTTGAGGAGATTCGGGAAGAAACGCTTCAGAAAGCATTTGAGACAATAGGGAAATGTAAGCGTGTGATCAATGCCGGAGTGAAGATCGGAACATGGAATATAGGGATTGAGAGATTGCTTGAAAGAGCAGAAATAGAAGGAAAATTATAAAAACGTATAAAAATGAGCCGAGATAGCATTTTAAATGTGTTTTAAAAAGCGCTGTCAACGCTCTTTTTTGTTGCTATTCATGATTGTGAATGGTAGAATAGAACAGTATAGGCTATAAAATAGATGGGAAAATAGCAGTACAGACTGTTATGTGATGGGAGGCAATTTATGAGTAACAATGGACAATCAGCAAAGAGAGCAAGCTTCTCGGGTAAAATCGGATATGTGCTTGCTGTTGCAGGCTCAGCAGTCGGCCTGGGAAATATCTGGAGATTCCCGTATCTGGCTGCGAAATATGGAGGGGGAATCTTCCTTCTCGTTTATCTGGTTCTGACCGTATCTTTTGGATATGTTCTGATCATGTCAGAGACAGCACTTGGAAGAATGACAAGAAAAAGTCCGGTTGGAGCTTTTCAGACATTTGGTAAGACAAAATCATTTAAGATCGGCGGATGGCTCAATGCAATAATCCCAATGCTGATCGTGCCGTATTATAGTTCGATCGGTGGCTGGGTTATCAAGTACCTTGCAGAGTATTTGAAAGGAAATGTGCAGACTGTTGCACAGGACGGATATTTTACAGAATTTATTTCAGATTCTTTTCAGGTAGAAGCATGGTTCATCGTGTTTTCTATTCTTGTATTCTGCGTTATCCTGGCAGGAGTTGAGAATGGTATAGAGCGAGTATCTAAGATTATGATGCCAATCCTTGTTATCCTTGCGGTTATCGTAGCAATTTATTCTGTAACAAGACCGGGAGCAATTGAAGGTGTGAAGTATTTCCTGATTCCGAATCCAAAGCACTTCTCAGCAATGACGGTTGTTGCGGCAATGGGACAGATGTTCTACTCCCTGTCAATCGCGATGGGAATTTTGTATACATATGGTTCTTATATTGGTAAAGACGTTGATCTTGAGAAGAGTACAACACAGGTTGAGATTTTCGATACAGCAATCGCAATGCTCGCAGGACTTATGATCATTCCGGCTGTATTTGCATTCTCTGGTGGAAACCCGGACAATCTGCAGGCAGGACCATCTCTGATGTTCATCACACTTCCGAAGGTATTCGCAAGTATGGGCGTTGGAAGGCTGGCTGGTATCCTGTTCTTCATATTGGTACTTCTTGCAGCAGTGACAAGTGCAATCTCACTTCTGGAGACAAGCGTATCTACATTCCAGGATGAACTTCACTGGAGCAGACCGAAATGCTGTATCCTTATGGTTGCTGTTATGCTTATAATCGGAACCTTATCTTCTATGGGATATGGAGTACTGAGCTTTATTCAGATTTTCGGAATGGCATGTCTGGACTTCTTTGACTTCCTGACAAATTCAGTGATGATGCCACTTGCAGCACTTGCAACATGCTTCTTGATCGTTCGTACCGTTGGATTTGACAAGATTGCAAGGGAGATTGAGCAGTCATCTGCATTTAAGAGAAAGAAATTATACATGTTCTTTATGAAATATCTGGCACCGATCTGCCTGATTATTATATTATTAAGTTCTATTGCAAATGTATTGGGAATTATTTCTATGTAATGGAAAATGCTTGTTAAAATAGACAAGTAATCTTGCTGTAAATCTACCTGCATGGTATAATATGACTAGACTTGTAAAGTTTAGAAACAGTTCAGCCATACAACGAAGTGGTCATAAACTGACGGTCTTACGTTGTATGGCTGAATTGCAATAATTTTACATTTTAAGAAAATAATAGGAGTGATTAAGATGTATCAGGAAGAGTATAAGCGCTGGATGGCAGCAGACCTGGAAGACGCAGATCTGATGCCGGAGTTAACTAAAATCGAGGGAAATGATGACGAGATCAAGGAGCGTTTCGCAGTTGCGCTGAAGTTTGGAACAGCCGGACTTCGTGGTGTACTTGGAGCAGGAACAAACAGAATGAATATCTATGTTGTTCGTCAGGCTACACAGGGACTCGCTAACTGGGTAAAGACACAGGGCGGTACACAGACAGTAGCGATCAGCTACGACAGCCGACTCAAGAGTGATGTGTTTGCGAAGACAGCAGCAGGAGTTCTTGCAGCGAATGGAATTAAAGTAAGAATCTACGATGCTCTGATGCCAGTACCGGCACTTTCCTTTGCAACACGCTATTATAACTGTAACGCAGGTGTTATGGTAACAGCATCCCACAACCCGGCGAAGTATAACGGATATAAGGCATACGGACCGGATGGATGTCAGATGACAGATGATGCAGCAGCAATCGTATACGAAGAGATCCAGAAGACAGATGTACTTACAGGTGCGAAGTATATGTCTTTTGCTCAGGGAGTTGAAGAAGGTCTGATCCGTTTCGTAGGAGATGACTGTAAGGATGGACTGTATGAGGCAATCGAGTCCCGTCAGGTTCGTCCGGGTCTGTGCAAGAGTGCAGGACTGAAGCTTGTATACAGCCCACTGAATGGATCTGGATTAGTACCGGTAACACGTGTACTTAAAGACATCGGAATCACAGATGTAACAATCGTACCAGAGCAGGAGTACCCGAATGGATATTTCACAACATGCAGCTACCCGAACCCAGAGATCTTTGCAGCACTTGAGCTGGGACTGAATCTTGCGAAAGAGACAGGCGCAGACCTCATGCTTGCAACAGACCCAGATGCAGACCGTGTAGGAATCGCTATGAAGTGCCCGGACGGATCCTATGAGCTTGTTTCAGGAAATGAAGTCGGAGTTCTTCTTCTTGACTACATCGCAGCAGGACGTATCGAGAAAGGCACAATGCCTGAGAAACCGGTAGCAGTGAAATCTCTCGTATCTACACCACTTGCAGATGCAGTTGCAGAGCATTACGGAGTAGAACTTCGCAACGTACTGACAGGATTCAAGTGGATCGGAGATCAGATTGCGAACCTCGAGGCAGCAGGAGAAGTTGACCGTTTTATCTTCGGATTTGAAGAGAGCTACGGATACCTTGCAGGACCATATGTACGTGACAAGGATGCTGTTATCGGATCTATGCTGATCTGTGAAATGGCTGCATATTACAGAAGCATCGGAAGTTCCCTGAAACAGAGAATGGAAGAGATCTATGCACAGTACGGACGTTACCTGAATAAAGTAGACAGCTTCGAATTCCCGGGATTAAGCGGAATGGATAAGATGTCAGCTCTGATGCAGGGACTTCGTGACAAACCTCTCACAGAGATCGCAGGTCATGCAATTGTAAAAGTAACAGATTATCAGAAACCGGAAGAAACAGGACTTCCTGCAGCAAACGTACTGATCTACAAGCTGGATAACGGCGAGACAGTAGTTGTCCGCCCATCCGGAACAGAACCAAAGATCAAGATCTATTACACAACTCTCGGCAAGAACCTGGAAGAGGCAGAAGCTGAGAAAGAGAAGCTTGCAGAAGCATTAAAACCGATCATGGCATAAGCAATTGTAAGCAGAACTGAATAAAATATACCAAACTGGAAAGGCTGTGCTCATTGGAGGTGCAGTCTTTCTTTTTGTAACCCGCAGGGGCCTTACTGTTACTGTGAACGGAGTGAACAGTAACGACTTACTTGATTCGGTTAAATAGGATTGATATAATTAACACTCTTTGCTACAATAAAAAACAGCGAAAATAAGAATAAGACTGCTTATGAATGAGAGGAAAACATACTATGGAAGAATATGAAGTAATCAGCATCCCGGTATCTGACGGAACAGAACGGGATTTTGCGATCATGGATACCTTTGAATTTGAAGGACAGGGATATCTGGCAGTTTCTCTGATTGAAGGAGATGAGATCAAGGAAGGCGTTTACATTTACCGTTACCACAATGCAGAAGATGGAGATGTTGTGGTAGAGCAGATCACTTTGCCTGCAGAATACAAAAAGGTGACAAAATTTTACGAACAGATGTAAGCAAAAAAATATCTCGAAAAGAACCTGCATCTTGTGATAAAATAAAAAAGAAAATCAAATTTTGATCAATAAAAACAGGAGGAAAAAACGATGGAAAAATCAACCGTTTATTTTACTGATTTCAGATGTCCGGTTGGCACCAGCCAGCTTGATAAACTGAAGAAACTCTGCGTTACAGCCGGAATCAAAGACATTGATATGGATGGAAAATTCGTGGCTATTAAAATGCATTTCGGAGAACTTGGCAATCTGGCTTTCCTGCGCCCAAATTACGCAAAAGCAGTAGCTGATCTCTGTAAAGAGCAGGGAGGACTTCCGTTCCTCACAGACTGCAACACTCTTTATCCGGGAAGCCGCAAGAATGCACTGGAGCATCTGGAGTGCGCAAATCTCAACGGATTTAACAGCATTTCAACAGGATGCCAGATCATCATCGGTGATGGCTTACGCGGTACAGACGAAGTAGAAGTACCGGTAGTTAACGGTGAATATTGTCAGACTGCACTGATCGGACATGCGATCATGGATGCAGATATTTTTATCAGCTTAAGCCACTTCAAAGGTCATGAAGCAACCGGCTTCGGCGGTGCTCTCAAGAACATCGGAATGGGATGCGGAAGCCGCGCAGGTAAGATGAAACAGCATGCCAGCGGAAAACCTGCAGTAAATGAAGAACTCTGCCGCGGATGCCGTCGCTGTGCGAAAGAGTGCGGAAGTGATGCGATTACATATGTAAACAAGAAAGCAGTTATCGATTACGATAAATGCAAAGGCTGTGGTCGCTGTATCGGGGCCTGCAGCTATGATGCCGTATACAATCCGAATAGCAGTGCAAACGAGCTTCTTGACCGCAAGATGGCAGAGTATGCACAGGCTGTCTGTCACGGACGTCCCCATTTCCATATTGCACTGGTACAGGATATCAGCCCTAACTGTGACTGCCATGGTGAAAATGATGCGCCGATCCTTCCGGATATCGGAATGTTCGCAAGCTTTGACCCGGTTGCACTGGATCAGGCCTGTGCAGATGCCTGCCTGAAGGCAACACCGATCGCTAACAGCCAGCTTGGAGAGCATCTGGCAGAGCCGGGATGGCACTGTCACCATGACCACTTTAAGGATTCCAATCCGAATATTGAGTGGAAGGCAACCCTGGATCAGGCAGAAAAGATCGGTCTGGGAACCAGGGAATATGAGCTGAAGATAATCAAATAAGCAACAGAAATCATATAAAATCACGAAAGCACGCCTGTTACATGGCGTGCTTTTTTGCGTAAATAAAGAAATATAAAATGAAAAAACGTATAAAGACGGTATCTAAAATAAAAAACATGTGCGTGCATATGCGTGCTCGAAATACAGCCATTGTGAATAATATACAAAGAAATAACAGGAAAATTTGGACAAAAACGAGAAAACAGAAAAAGCTGTAAATTTATATTGCATAATCAGACTGCGTGTGATAACATACACACAACATAATTAACACGCATTTAACACGCAAACAAAGAAGAATAGCACGCAAATAAGAAAATATCAAATATAAGCGGAGCTAATGTGCAGGAAAACGTGCAGATCGTGTGTACAGAAACAGGCTGCATTCTGTGAGCAGAGAATATAGAGCAGGCCTGAAATCTTTTTCAGAGGAGGAAATTATGACAGGAATACAGAAAAAACAGCGTCTGCTGACTATGATATTCGGAGCTTTTGCAATCTTTTTTACCGGATATCCCCATGTATGGTCTATTTACCAGCCCTATGTGATGGAGCAGGCAGGCTGGAGCCAGGGACAGGCATCCATGTGCTTTTATCTGGCACTGAGCACCTTTGTATTCGGAAATATCGTAGGCGGAAGGATGCAGAACCGCTTTAAGGAAAAGACGATTGTATGGATCGGAGGCGGGACCTTTGCGGCAGGAATCCTGGCATCCGCATTTCTGATCGTTTCCACACCGCTTCCTATGTATCTCTCCTATGGAGTGATGCAGGGATTTGGTCAGGGAATGATCTATACGGTGATTCTGGCAACGGTACAGAGATGGTTCCCGGACCGTACCGGATTTGCTTCCGGTGTTGTGGTAACTGCCAACGGACTTTGCGGATTTTTCCTGGCGCCGCTGAGTCGAAAGCTGCTGGAGGCAGAGGGCGTGCAGAAAACCTTTCTGATCATTGGGGCAGCCATCGCAGTTTCCTGGATCCTGTGCGGCATCTTTTTTCAGGCACCCGATAAGAGTCTGGTGAACGCAGGTGGCTCTGCGGCAAAGTCCGGAACATCGGAGATGAAGCAGTATACATCCGGAGAGATGATGCGTACAAGAAATTTTTATCTTCTTCTTGCGACCATGTTCTTTGGACTGATTTCTTATTTTATGGTTTCACCGGTATCCCAGACCTACCAGATCGACCTTGGGATTCCGTCTGCAGTGGCAGTCAGCGCCGTTATGCTTGGATCCATTGTCAATGCGGGAGCAAGACTGGTGCTTCCGACACTGGCAGATAAAGTGGGAAGGATCGTCTGCATCAAAGGAGTGCTGATCGTGGCAGTGATCGCTATGGGAGTTCTCGCTGTATCAAGATCCCTGGCAGTAACGGTTGCTGTTGTTCTGATGTACGGCTGCTACGGCGGCATCATGGGAAGCTTCCCGTCTCTGACAAGCTCTATTTTCGGAATGAAGCACACTGGGGAGAATTACGGATTTGTCATGTTCGGCATTGTATTTGCAACCTTTGGCGCACCGGCAATCTCCGGTCTGGTGAGCAGTAATGGCTATGAGCTGAACGCCCAGGTTGGAATCCCTGCGAAATTATCGGACACCGGGGTTACGGATGAGTATTTTGCGCAGATGACAGAGGATGCCATGAAAAGCGGAAACATTGCGGTAAATCCTCAGAAAACCGTTCATGAGCATATAAAGTGAATGTAATACAAACATGTTCAGACTGGCAGCATAATTGCGATCATGCTGCCCTTTTTGCTGCTTTCCAGTACTTTTACCTGTCCGTTATGCTGTCGGACAATTTCGCTGACAAGTGCAAGCCCCAGGCCGGCACCTCCCATAGCACGGCTTCTTGATTTGTCCACACGGAAGAACGGGGTGAAGATTTTTTCCTGATATTCAGGAGGAATGCCGATTCCGGTATCAGAGACTTCAAGAAAGACGTAATTGACAGACGTGGATGTATCTGTTATTTCTTCGGAAGGATGGATATTTACGGTTACTTTTCCACCGGAGTGATTGTATTTGATCGCATTTTCCACAAGATTGTACACAGCGCGATACAGCAGCAGATAGCTTCCGGTAATGATGCAGTCCCCTTCCAGCTGGATCAGTTCAACTTCTTTCTGTTCCGCTACGGAAGCCAGGTCGCAGAAAACCTCATCCGTCAGTGCTGCCAGAGAGATCCTTTCGGAACGTTCAACAGTCTGTACACCGGTCATATCCAGGAGGATTTCAGCCAGATGGGAAAGTCGCCCGGTCTGTTCCTGGAGCATGGAAAAAATCTCCTGATAATCTTTTAAAGCAGGTGTTTCCCTGCGGGCAAAGACCTCCAGATTTGTCTGGATAACAGCAAGAGGAGTCCTAAGCTCATGGGCTGCATTGGCAGAAAACTGCTTCTGTGCAGTAAAGGCCTCATCCAGGCGTGCGAGCATTTTGTTAAATGAAATGGTCAGGCGGGAAATTTCGTCATTGGTAGCAGGAACTTCAAGAGCCTCTGAAAGGTTCTGGACCTCTATTTGGTTTACCTCCTGGCTGAGTCTGCGAAGCGGAAGTAATGCCTGACGGCTGATAAAATAAGTGCAGATGCTGCTGAGAAGGATGATGATCCCTGTTACCATGAGTCCTTTGGTGAGAAAAAGTTTTTTGGTTAACTGCAGCTGATCGGAAAGCTCCGGAAATAAGACGGAGGGATTCATATTAAAGGTGATGGGAGCAGAATCTGTGTTATCGATCCGTATCATGTAATCTCCCAGATCCTCCATTCCGGCAACTGCAGACTGGCTGATAAAAAAATACATCAGAATGCAGGTGACTGTCATAAGCAGTGCGGTGATCAGTGTCAGACGCCATTGAAGAGATAGCTTTCCGGTTATTTTTTTCATTGTATATCCTCCGTTAAAATGTAACCTTGGCCGATCTTATTCTGTATTGGATCAAAGCCGAGAGCCGTGCGCAGCTTTTTTCGAAGAGAAGAAATGTGGACACGAATGGAATTGCTGAGACTGTTGACGCTTCCGTCCCAGATATGCTCGATCATTTCTTCCGGGCTTATGATACGGTTCTGATGAAGAAGGAAATATTCCAGAAGAGAACTTTCCTTTCGGGTCAGAGAAAGAGGAAGTCCATCGATACTGGCCTTTCTTGTACGGGTATCAAAGCTGATACGTCCGCATTGCAGACATACATCCTGCTGGATAAATTTCCTTCGTGTCAGACTTCGGATCCGTGCCTCCAGCTCTTCAAAATGAAAAGGCTTTGTGAGATAGTCATTGGCACCGAGATCAAGCCCTTCAACCTTGTCCTGGATCTGTCCTCTGGCAGAGAGAATCAAAACGGGAGTGGAAGTATCGGATTCCCGAAACTGGCGCAGGATTTCCAGACCATCAACGCCTGGAAGGTTCAGATCAAGAAGGATGAGATCATAATTTTCCACCAGACATAATTCCAGTCCTTCATCCCCGTCAAAACATGTGTCCGCTTCATAGCCATCCATGCGAAGTCCCTCCGCAATAGATTGGCAGAGCTGCTTTTCATCTTCGATTATCAATATATGCATAATAAATTCTCCTAAAAAACAGTTGATTTTGCTTTGTTATCTATCATATCATGTATAGCATAAAATTCCTGTAAATTTTTTTATTTCTTAACAGAGATTTTATACAGGGGATGATATAGTAAGGCTACAGAGAACAAAATTAACATATAAAATATACGCCGGTTCCGGATATGGGCCGGTGATATCAGAAGGGAGAATATAAACAATGAAATTAAGAACACAGAAAATAACAGCACTTATGGCAGCAGCGGTATTAGGAATATCTGCATTTGGAAGCGTACCGGTAACAGCGGCAGAAAGCACGGAAACAGCAGATATCGGAGAGGCAATGGCGGTGGATGGAGAGGCAGTTTCATCAGATCTGGTAGCAGGTACATTTAAACCTTCCGATGTAACCTGCAAGGCACAGGATTCTTATGAATATCCGTTTCTGGGACTGAAGCTTTCACTTTCGAAAGAGCTGTTAAAGCAGATCAAGGACCAGAGCATTGCAATGCTTACCACGGAAGATTTTGAGAATCAGACCAATGCAGTGACATATGCCTATGTAAGCTGGAGCAAAATGACAGAGGAACAGAAAAATGCCGAAATACAGAAGATGGGAACAGGATATGACGACTGGGTGGCAGGTCTGGACAGAATTGGTACAATTGGAGTTTATGACGAAGCTTCACAGAAAAAGCTGGATGAGATCACAGGCTGTACAGAGCATAAAGAGCTTGGAAGCAGTAGCGACGGGAAATACAAATATTATCTGAGTACCAACAAAGATGCAGATGAAAAGCTGACAAAGGAGCTGGAAAAGATCAAAACCGATATTACGGAAATGACACCGTATCAGAATATTTCCGTGTTTGACCAGCCACAGGATACCAGCGTCAACCCGGAGGATGTAAAATCTGTAGGAAAATTTGAAACAACAGGAATAGATGGAAAAACATATACAGAAAAAGTATTCAGTGACTATGACCTGACGCTGGTAAATATTTTTACAACCTGGTGCTCACCATGTGTAAAAGAGATTCCGGAACTTCAGGAGCTTTATAAAGAAATGAAAGAGAAAGGCGTCGGAGTAGCAGGCGTGGTGCTTGATACTACAGATGAAAAGGGAAATCAGGACGAGGAGGCTGTAAAAAAAGCAGGCATTCTTCAGGAAAAAACAAAAGCAAAATATCCGTTCCTGATACCGGATACTACTATGATGAACGGCCGTCTGCAGGGGATTTCCGCATTTCCTGAAACATTTTTTGTTGACAAAGATGGAAACATTGTAGGCGATACCTATACAGGAAGCCATACACTGGACGAATGGAAGGAAATCGTGGAAAAAGAGCTTAAAAACGTTTCAAAGTAGAAGATGATCATTACGGAGAGTGAAAAAATGATTCGGAAAATAACAGAATCCAGGTGGATCGGACCTGCTCTGGCAGTTTTGGGAATTTTACTGATGATACTGGGAATCTGCAGGGGCGAGGTGTCTGTAGTTTTTACAAAAGCGATCAACATCTGTATGGAGTGTATTGGCATTGGATAATAAGAAGATGAAAATAAATGAATGGCCGCGGCATGGAATCCAGGCATTGTGGGCGGCCCTTACAAACAGTCACATATCAGGGTTTGTGACTGGAAAGATCTATACCGGAAAACTGAAAAATGTCTGTGTTCCGGGGCTGAACTGTTATTCCTGCCCCGGGGCAAGAGGGGCCTGTCCCATTGGTTCCCTTCAGGCTGTGATCGGAAGCTGGAACTTCAAGATGGCATATTATGTAGCTGGATTTCTGATCTTTGTAGGAGCGTTGCTTGGAAGACTGGTGTGCGGATTTCTCTGCCCCTTTGGACTGATCCAGGATCTGTTGAACAAGATTCCTTTTCCAAAGAAGATCCGGACATTTCGGGGAGATAAGCTTCTGCGAAAACTGAAATATGTGATCTTTCTTGTATTTGTGATCATACTTCCCATGTTTGTAGTAGATATCATGGGCCAGGGAGCACCATATTTCTGCAAGCTGATCTGCCCGGCAGGAACGCTGGAGGGAGGTATCCCTCTGGTGCTGCTGAACAAATCCATGCGAAGTGCAGTAGGCTGGCTGTACATGTGGAAAAATACAATCCTGGTGATCACCATTATCTTATCAATTATGATATACCGGCCATTCTGTAAGTATATCTGTCCGCTGGGAGCTTTTTATTCGGTATTTAATAAAGTTTCCGTTTTTCGTTACAGAGTAGATAAAGAAAAATGTGTTCACTGCGGAAAATGCAGAAATATCTGCCAGATGGAGGTCGATCCGACGGAAAATCCCAACAGTGCAGAGTGCATCCGATGTGGAAGATGTAAAAAGATATGTCCGACACAGGCAATCCGGTGTGGGTTTGCAAGCAAACCCTGATACAGAAAAATACAAAAACGGTACAGCTTATAAAATATAAGGTGTACCGTTTTTTGCAGAAAACTACTTTTCCATATTATCTATCAGTAACATATTCAGCTGTTCCCAGCGCTTCAGATCTTTTTTTGTAAAAAGCAGCTGGTGGCGGAACGCTTCGGTAAGCTCCTGTGGTTTTAAAGTGATCACACATTTGAATGCGCAGGGCATCAGATCCGCACTGGAAATCCCACACAAAAGTCCTGTTGTAAAATCTCGAAGCTCCAGAGGATTAAAAATGTACAGGAGATCTTCTTCCAGTGGGTTATACTGATTTACAAAGGAAAAACGGATCAGCATATCACTGTAAAGAACTTTTCCGGTGTAAAAAATCTCACTGCTTCTTCCGTTGGCAGAAACAGAACAGATCGTTAAGGTTGCTTCGTATTTTCCGGATTCGCCTTTTTTTTCATAAATATCGATGACGCCATCCTTCGTACGCTGATAGCGTCCATCGTAAAAGTAAAAATATAGCCGCTGTGCCTGAAAAAATGGGCTTTTTTGTCATATAAATGAGCGGAATTTTGTAG
>ERZ779892.3080-NODE-3080-length-12139-cov-1.983697_pt1 | contig 12139 bp, 10 predicted proteins | sample MGYA00511552_ERZ779892 | MGnify/ENA primary metagenome ERZ779892 (study PRJEB29588, sample SAMEA2154561) | human gut metagenome | biome: human gut; feature: human-associated habitat; material: faeces | place: Denmark | collected 2008/2010 ... | reverse complement strand
GGCGCTCATTTCCCTGGGCGCGGAGGAGCTGAAAAATATCCTCCGGGAGCAGGGCTCCTGCCAGATGACCTGCCAGTTCTGCGATGCGGTGTACAGATTTGACGGCCCCGAGCTGCAAAAGCTCATTGATACCATCGATTGATAAGGGTAGACACGCCTGTCAGCGCGCCTTTGCGGCGCTTTTTGTCCTTCTCACCTTGGCGGGCGCCAGCCCGCCTGCGGCTCAAAAGCCAAAAATCGCTCGGAAATCCATCGCTGGCAGGTGCGAAGCAGTTTTGCCGCGCAGAAATGCGTCCAGACAAGGAAAGGCCCGTAGAGAATACTGCCGTACTGTCAAGGGACTTGATCAGAATAATATGTCCCTCATCTACGGCAGTAACAAAATCACCGGTTCCCGAGGAATAAATCCCACGGATCATATCCAGGACGATCGTGTCATCCGGATTCTTCGGTTCGATCAGATAGACGACTCTGCGCTGCTCCACTGTAATACCAAGCTTTTTCGCCTGATTGTAGATATCTACGAGAAGCAGGTTATCCAGGAGCAGGTTCTGGATAAAACGGTTACGGTCAAGACGTTCGCTTCCGGATCTTAAAAGGCTCTCCAGCTGGCAGACACTTAAGCGTCCGCTGGTATGCACATCAATCTCATTATTGTGCTCGATCACGAAAATATAAGTCAGTTCATCATCATCATAAACCGGGAACAGACCATAGCATTCATCCAGGTGCTCCTCCGCTACGCCGGTAACCTCCAGCTCTTTTAAAAATGAGCAGACAGCTTTTTTTACTGCAGGTTTCTCCTTACCTACAGCTGCAAGCATCACTCCGTCTGTGTTCCAGATGGAACAGTTACACTCGATGATATCCCCTATTTCATTGATTGTTCTCTGTAAAATCTGGTTGGATAACAATCCATTCACCTCTCCATTCTTTTCAATATATGACAAATGGGAGAATTGTGAAATTCCCCCATCTTCTTCTGACAATACAATCTGATATTATTTTAGCAAATGTTTCACACTTTAGCAAGCTAAAATGAAAAACGTTTTCTCTTATTCGTCTTCGTCATCGCGTCTGTCAAGCATGGCAGCAACGATTTCAAGAATCACAGCAAGACCGATGATAGATGCAGCGGCAATTTTTCCGGCAGTGCCGGTTGCAGCCTGTGCGATACCGCCGACAACCGGAACAGAAAGCTTTACTTTTCCGATGTAGTTGTTGTAAGGGATCGGATTCATATCTTTTTCCTCATTGGCATCCCCTTTGGTGATAAACTGTCCCATCGCCGGGCTGTTGGATACTACACGGTGGGTGATGATCTAGCCGTCTGCCTTGTTGCTGTAAAAAGCAATGACATCATCTTTGACGATCGTGTCTGGTTCTTCATACCGGACATAGACCAGGCTTCCCGTCGGGATTGCCGGTTCCATGCTCCCACTGATCACGGTGTACATCTGAAAACCAAAAGCTTTCGGAAGTGTCAGCGGAATACAGGCAAGAATCAGTACTGTCAGTAAAACAGTGCCCAGTGCACTGCAAAATGCAGCCACCGGGCTTTTCTTTTTCTTCGTTCTCTTCAAAAAAGACTTCTCCTTTAGTGCCGCGCTTTTTTTATTTTGCACGTTTTTTCAAGAATACGATCAGTCCTGCGAGAGCTGCTACCGCAACAACGATAATGCCGATCCCTGCTGCGATCGGAGTCTTGCTCGTCTTGTCTTTCGCATCGATATTTCCTTTTGGAGTGTCTTCATCATCCAGATCTACCAGAGACTTTGGTGTCTGTTCATCCTCAGATGTTGCAGTATCTTTATCTTTAGCTGTCGTATCCTGAGAATCGTTATCTGTCGTTGTACCATCGGTTGTACCGGTTGTGGTTCCGTCTGTTGTGCCACCGGTAGTTCCGGCAGTTCCACCGGTTGTGCCGCCTGCTGTACCGACATTACCGGTACCTGTGCCAGGAGTTGCTGTACCAGGAACAGTCGTTGTGATGGTGGTTGTTGTTGTAACAACACGGTCTGTAGCACCCGGTTTGTAGGTAAACGTAAATACATTCTCAGATACATTATTACTCAAAGTCTTGGTAAGTGCAAGAGCATCTGGAATATAATTTTCAACGTAACGGTAAGCAACGACCGGCTTGTCGCCGACGTTTCCGTAGAAGGTCTGGCTCTCTGCCAGTGAATTACCGGATGCATCCTGATAATTTACGGTATAGGCAACCATGTTGCCTTTGATTCCGTAAGCGACTACATAGTCGGCATCACCTTCGACGGTAAAAGCAGGAGCATCAAGTCGTTTTGAACTTGCATTATCACGTCCGCTGAGGCGGATTCCTTTGACATAATATCTATCGTCTGTTACCTGAATATTGTACAAAGCAGTATTGTCAAAAGAAAATTTAGATCCATAAGAAATGTCAGATTTTTCAATTTTGCTCTGACCATTGATGGTTCCTTTGTTACCTGCGGATAATGTTACCTTGTAGGTATACTGTGTAGTATCATCTGCCATAACGCTCATTGTGGATGCACCGAGTGTCATGGATACAGTCAGAAGAGAAACCAGTAATCTTTTCCATTTTTTCATCTGCTTACTCTCCTTTCTGTCTGCGTCTTTTTGTGTTCTTATTGAGTGTGTAGATACCGTATGCAAGAAGGATCAGTCCACTGATGAGTGCAAGCACACAGAAGAGAAGAACTCTTGCGGTATCACCGGTCTTAACGGTGTTGGTTGTCTTAACAATCTTATTCTTGGTGATGGTTTTGCCGGCTGAAACCTTTTCTACTGCAAAGTTCATGCGGAGCTTTGCGAGTGTGAGCTGATAACCGTTGCCCTGTGTCTCACCTTCAACACCGACGGTAAGGTGTACCGTTCCGGTATTATTGGAAGCAAGTCTTCCGAGGTAGAAATATTCCTGGGTTGAGTTATCGATCTGCTTCAGACCTTCTCCGGCTTTGGAAGTGCCTTCACCTCCGACAGTTGAGCTGTCGTAGAGTACTTTTTCGGCATTATCACTTCCAACATATGTCAGCTTGTATTCGTAAGCACCGCCTTCTGCGGAAGACTGTGCATCCTCCAGCGTCTGGATCACTTCATTGGTCATGTACCAGTCGGTATCCGTACTGTCGGAGTTCTTAAGCTGAACCTTGAGCTCGATGCTGTCACCCGGCTGGATATTTGCCAGCTCGTCAGTCACATCGGAGCTTTTAAAATTACTTTCCATCTTGCCGCCGGTGAAATTAACCTGCCATCCGTCGGCTCCCTGATAATCCTTTGCAAATGCAGTTGTGTGTACCCCTGCTGCCATTATCACTGTCATGGCGAGGCACAAAATTTTCTTTTTCATACTCTGTACCTCCCTACTGTAAGCTCATTGTTGTTTCGTCGTCTGATACATTCACGTCCACGCCCCAGGCACTCTTGATCGCGTCCTTTGCGTTGTGTGTCTGAACTGCATCCACCTCTGCGTCAATGTGGAAGGTGTAGCCATTGTACTTGTAAGTATAAGTAATAGTGTTGCCATCTACATGCTTTGTAACATCCTTTGCAATCGACGGATTAATCCGAATGGTATCAGATAATGCCGGTGTCGAATCTCCTGCTGCGACTGCCTTTGTGTAATAAAGAACGGTACGTTCTGTGGTGGACTGATCTTTTGCAATTTGCCATCCATTGTCTGTCAGGAAATTCAGTTCGATCAGATCCGGGGAAAGAGTGGTATTCTTATTGCCTTCTTCGTCCTGCCAGCTCTTTGTGATGATCACACGTACAAAGGTGTCAATCGTACCGCTGTTTTTGACGCTGATTGCTTCGTTATATTTTTTGCCGGGTGTAAATGTCTCATCCTTTCCGAGAAGATCTGTGAGAAGCTCGCCCTTTGAGGTTCCCTTCCATTCATTGTTCGATACATAATCCCGGCTGCTGACTACTTTGTCATTTTCCAGAAGAGATACGCCGATACTCTGCATATTCATCTGTGCGGAATAATTCTCACTGTAGTAAGTGAGTGCGGCGCGTGTACTGCCGACAGTGCTTCCAACCAGCAGGAGTGCTGCGGCTGTCAGAACCAGGGCAGGTTTCTTTGGAAATGATTTCTTTTTCTTTTTCATTCTCATTACCTCCTACTCTGTCGTCTGTGTGCTGTCGTCTTTAAAATCATAGACTGGATTACCGTTCTCGTCGTAGAGAACCGGTGTGCATTCCTGGATGACTACGATGTTAAATTCTTCTGGTTTGTCATTTACTGACGGGAATGTGTATTTGATGTTGAGTTCCGTTTCCGTTTTCTTTCCTGCCGGAAGTACTTTATCGTAATACCAGTAGCCCTTATCACCTGCTGTCCATCCGCCGTTTGGTGCGTCATAAGTAAGCTCTACCGGTGCAAATGCTTTGACTCTTACGAAACAGTCATAATCACCGGTATTTTCAATTGTAATGTGCTTTCCGTTTTCATCAACGTCTTCTTTCGGGACTGTCTCAGTAAATCCCATATTCATTTTCACACCGCCACCGGCTGTCGAATAAGTTGTAAAATACGCCATCGCACTTCCAACTGCCAGGGTTCCGGTAAGAGCAAGTGTTGCTGCTGCCATGATTAGTGGTTTTTTATGTAACTTTCTCATTCCGATTCCCCCTTTCTAGTTCTTTGCTGCCGGTTTGGTGTACTGATACTGGCCAGTTTCATCGAGTTTGAAATTATTTTTTACGCCGTATCCGCCATTGGTACGTCCATCGTGTTTGTTGATAAATGAAACCTCTGCCGGTTTGAATTCTACTTCGGTTTCTTTTTCAGGATTAGCAATGATGTCTGTTTCCTGACTTTTAGCAGAAGCGAGTTCATAGCTTGCACCGCTGTAAACCTCCGTTACCTTGACATGAGATCCGGCAGGAATTTTCGTGATCGTTACAGAATCATCACCTGCTGCGCTAAAGGTAAGCTCTTCGATTCTGGTTTCGGTCTTCTTATCCAGTGTTGTGATATCGATCTGGAATACGAAGGTTGCATTGTTACCGAAGGTAGCATTGTGATCTTTCAGTTCCTTCTTGATCACCAGATCACCGTATCTTACATGCTGTTCCGTTTTCAGACCAACTGCACTGTTGTATTCTTTGGTCAGATCGTAGATCCAGTCATCACTTGTCTGATCGTTATTGTAATAGTTGTTGGTCGGAAGTGATACAAGGTAAGGAGTAAAGGTATAAGTATAATTGGTTGTAATCACTTTTGGTGTATCTACAAGGAAAAGCCCGGTATCCAATTTATCTTGGTAGCCTCTTCCGTTCTGCAGTGTAACAGTTTCGGTTGGATCAACAACTGTATTTCCCTCAGAATCTGTCAACTTACCTTGTGCTTCTTTGGCACGTTCTGCCCAGGTAGCAGCTGCCGCATCCATGTTATCAGCACTTACGGATGAAAGATCCAGTTTTGAAAATGCACCGATTCCGGTATAGTTGCCGGATTCATCAACCGAAGCAACTTTATACAGTTTTACCGGAATGCTTGCGCTTAGAAGTTCACTGCTGTTCCCACTAATGTCGAATTCGATAGAACACTTCTGTCCGGTATCGATCGCGCTTGCGGCTTTCGCACCCGGAAGAGTGAGCAGTGGAAATGTAAGAGCGACAGCTAAGAGAAAAGTGCTTCCCTGTTTTAATCGTTTATTCATCATCGCCTCATGTCCTCCTTAAAAATCTTGGTTATTCTTTGTGAGCTTTTCTCTTGGAAAGGAATCGCAAGAGAATGATCACAAGAATCGTGATTGAAAGTCCTAAAATTAAATAAAGCATATAATAATTCTGAATGGCTTTTACCATAGAATCTGTAACTGATTCGGTAGCATCCTCTTCGCCGTTATATGGAACTCTGGTTCCTCTTACGAGAAGACGATGGGAGTTGACTCCATATGGTGTACAGGTAAATAAAGTTACCTGATCTTTTCCTTCTTCAATCTGGAGTGCTTTCTCCAGTGTTTCATGATCGTCTTTGTCTACCATCGGAAGAATCTGGTCTACCTTGTAGGCAAGGACTTCATCCAGTACATGGATGTAAAATTTATCGCCAACTTTGAGCTGATCGATATCGGTAAAAAGCTTTGCGCTTGGAAGTCCACGGTGAGCTGCGAGAACACTGTGGGTACTCTCTCCTCCGATCGGAAGCTTTGTGCCGTTCAGATGTCCGACACCGGTCTGAAGTTCATCATCACCGGTACCATGGTAAATGGCAAGCTTGATGTTGATCTTCGGAATGGAAAGATATCCCATTACTCCGTCATCTGCAACGTTCAGGATCTTCCAGTATTCGGTGCCTTTGATGTCATTTTCATCTTCACCAAATACATCTCCGTAGAGGTTGTTCTGCTGAATGGTATCATTGAAAGCTTTTGCCTTTTCCCACTCAGAGGTGAAGTCCTCTGGTTCCATGTCCTGTATTGTATTGTCATAGCTGCTGATCAGCTGATTCTGTCTGTAGGTGTTCCACTGGTTGGATACCGTCGGGTAGATCAGAATCCCAAATCCTATCAAGAATAACAGACCGAAAAGGAAGGTTGAGATTTTTCTTTTCATAGGCATATTCCCTTTCTCGTTCTTATTCTCTTTTTAAGAGGTCTCATTTTTCTTCTTTTGAAGCTTCTTCTCCTTTAAGTATAACACAAGGATGAAGATTGTGGTAATTACAAGACCAATAATTACCCATAAAAGGTAATTTGTATGAAGACTGATTCCGCTGAGCGGTGTCTTCTCATCGGCAACTTCCTGTTCCACATAAGGTACTCTGTGACCACGGACCAGAAGCCGCTCGGTATTGACTCCGTATGGAGTACAGGTTAAAAGTGTTACAAGATCTTTTCCTTCTTCTACTGCAAGAGAGGAAGTTTCTTCCGGTTTTACTACGGAAATCTTGTCGACTTCATAACATAATGTTTCGTTTAATACATGGATCAGAAAATGATCGCCTTCTTCCAGCTGATCCAGATCGGTAAAAAGAGACGCACTCGGAAGTCCACGGTGTGCGGAGATAACGGCGTGTGTACTTTTACCGCCGATTGGAAGAGAGCTTCCTTCCAGATGTCCAGCTGCCTGTTTGAGAACATCTTCGTCGGTAGTGTGGTAGATCGGAAGCTTGATGTCAATCTTCGGGATCTCCACGATTCCCATCATCTCGTCACCGGCAATATTCAGAGCATCCATGTAGGACTGGTCTTCTTTGTCACTGGCTGCGGCAACTGCAAATGAGTCAGGAAGGATACTTGGAAGTAATGCTTCGTTGTAAGCTTCTGCTTTCTGCAGTTCTGCGTCATAATCAATCTCATGTGCTGCATCCTTTTCGGATACAGTCTGTTCATAACTGCTGATCAATTGCTTTTGCCTGTAGTTATTCCACTGGTTTGCAACGAATGGATACAGCAGTAAGGACAAGCCTGTAAGAAAGATGATTCCCGCAATTATTGTTGAAATATGCTTTCTCATGTTACAATCCTCTCCTTGCTGCTGTATGGGGAATGATGAAACACATTCCCCGTACAGCAAAATTACTTCTTTCTTATCTCACTTACATACCTATAATCGAGCAACAATTATTTCATTCTCTTCTTTGTAATCAGTACAACTCCAGATCCAATTACAAGGATTGCACCGAAAATATAGAACAAGGTTGTTCCCATTCCACCTGTGGATGGGAGGAGGGAACCGGATTTGTTTTCGACTTCTACTTGGTCAACTGTTTTATCTCCAATGGTAATTTTTCCGTCCGCCGCAATGACTATCTTTACAGGATTTGACAGCTTGTTGTATCCATCTGGCTGTTTTGTCTCTGTGAGATAGTATGTGTCAGCATCAAGTCCTATGATTGTAAAACTACCATTTTCAGGGGTTGTCACTTTTGTTATCTTTGTAATTCCCGCTGCTTCTGTTTCCTTTGCCACACGGTAAATATCCTCAGTTTCTGTAATTTTTACTAATTCAATTGGATTTTCCCCATTTGAATTTTTACTCAACGTAAAAATTGCACCTGCAAGTCCTTCATTTGTTCCGTTCTTCTTTGTATATTTGAATACTGGAATTTTATATGTTTTTGTTATTGTTTTTGAAGAAATTGTATTTTTATCTCCATACTCTAACTTTGCCTCATTGGTATTTCCTGTTTCTCCAATTACTGCATTCTCATTTAATGTTGCGGAATAGGTAACGATAATTGTATCGTTCGCATTTAATTTATCACAGAATTCCTGTGCGAAAACGATTTCAAATGTGCAACCATCTGTAATATTTGCATTTAATGTATAATTTGATGTATCTACAACTGATCCGTTTTTCTTTACATTTATATCATTATTAAATGTTAACCCTTTATCCATCTTATCATGCAACACATAGTTCTGTGCTCCTGCTTGTGCAGTAATTGTTGTCTGGAAGTTTACTGTCTGACCAATATCTGCTGTGTTATCCTTGTCCCAATGATCATCAGAATCTTCCTGTACCTTTTTCTCCACTGAAGGCACACCATTCTTTTCTTGAATTTCCACCTCTTTAGCTGTGGTATTAAGAGAGCAAAGAGCTCCAACACTAGAATCAACAAGATAATATCCAAGTGAAAGGCCCTCAAATGTTACCGTTGAAGTAGTGCTTCCCTCTGTAGCATCTGGAGCATTTGCAGATTTTTCTGCTACTATTGAATTTGTTGGGTCTTTTGCATAAGCCAATGCCGCTTTTGCGAACGCTACAGGATCTGCATTTTCCACCCATGTAACATATCCGCTACCATCTGTTTTTAAATATGTCTCTCCTGTTTCTGACTCAACAAACCCCTTCCACTTAGTTGTTGCTTTATAAGCATAGTTTCCTGGATTTTCTGCTGTTTTATCACTAAAACTCTCCAGTTCCAAAATCTGATAAATTGTATATTTCTGCTTTGGTACAGCATTCGTAATTGTTATCTTTCCATCCTTCGTTGCTGACGTTTCACTCGTCCCCTCAGCTCCTACCACACTACACATTCCCAATACCATCATAACCGAGAGCATTATGGCGGCAATCTTCTTGATTATTTTCATTTTCTTCCTCCTTATTTTTGTTACTGCCCCCGGAATTTTCCGGGGGTGCAGCACACTCTCTTTTGTTAGTTTCTTGTTTTTGTTTCTTTATATTTCATCAGCATAAGCACTCCTGCGAAGAGTATTAATATCACCCCTGCCAATCTGTAAATAAGAACCCCACAACTGCCTGTGGAAGGCAGTTTATTCACACGGCTTTGATTTGTAACGGTTACCGTGTCACCGTTGGTTGCACTGTTCGACTCTGTTACGCCAGTCTTTGTTGTCGTATATGACGTAAAGTATTCCATTCCGTTCACAATAGCAACTGTAGAAGAATCTTTTATTGGCTGATTCTTATCATCAAGTTCAAATACGTAATAGGTCGTTTTCGGATCCAGATCAACAAATTTATTCTTGTTTGTCCCCGTTTCTCCGGCACTATACGTGATTGGTATTTTCTGAATCGGAGTACCTGTTGCATTTTCATCTCCATAAAGGCCAACCCAATACGTTCCACTCACTGGATTTGAATCATGACCACCCGGATTCTTAAACTTTTTCTCTACGGTAATCTCACCTTTATGATTACTAATGGTCAATTCATATATTGGCTGATACTGTATGTTAATCTTAGGATCTGCTATACAGCTTTTCACATAATCCGAGTAATCCGCTGCTCCATCCTCTTTCTTTGGAACCATAATATAATGTGGGGTATCATCTTTAACATATCCATTTGGTGCTGTTACTTCCATCACCTGATAAAGCGTATTATAGTCCATTGCTGGATCATCGGATGTTCCAGCACCAAATTGAATTTCTCCGTTTGAATCAGTTGTTTTATTCTCCCAATTCTTATCATTGTCTACCTTTATCGTTCCGTCATCGTTTTTCGTACATTTCTTCAGTTGGAATACAGCACCTTGTAATCCAAGAGACAGGTTGTTCTGATCTTTCTTGATAATTTTCAACCAGATATTCTTTCCACTTCCGACCGTTCCTCCTGCAGTGTATGAATAATTTTTCTGATCTACACTTGTCCCACTGGACGGAGTAGAAGTGGCCCAATATGCCTTATTTGAAAAATTCACGCTTTGTCTAGGCGGTGCATTAACCCTTGCTGTGTAGGTAATTGTAATCGGTACATTACAAGGAATCTCAATTGTCAACGTATTGTCTTCTCCAAGTGAAGCTTTGAAAGCAACTGGTTTACTGTCTTTTGAATTAACCACCTTAATCGTTGTTGTATCCAAGATCAAAGTAGAACTCATTTTATCAATCAGTTTCAGAGTTGTTCCTTCTACCGTTGGAAGCGTCTGTCCCAACTGATTTGCCTTGATTATAAAGTTTACTTTTTCGCTTACCGGATTGGTTGCAGCCATTGACTTATCAATTTTCTGTGCTGTTATATCAGCTGGAGAGGTTGCTGTATTAATATCCTGGCCATCTGTTGTCTGAAGTGTAACCTGATTTGTAAATCTCTTTGTTTCTCCTCCCAACAGCACTTTTGGATTTGTCACCTTGCATACGACCTGAACATCCACGGAATAATCATCCCTGATTTTTCCATTTACAAAATCTCCCAGCTCGATTAATGCCTTGTTATCTTTGACATAATAAGTTGTTGTTTCACTTCTGTTGTTATCTGTACCTGCTGTAACCGTTTTCTTTTTCCATCCATCACTCTCAAGATTCGTAACTTCCTTTGATTCAATTGTTCCCTGCTTTGTTCCGGTCCATTTAATACGGATATATGCAAGTTCCATCCCATCTGGAATCGTCTCTAACACGCGATAGGTTCCTGACAATTCACCGGCATAGTTCAACTTGAATACCCAGGAAGCATACTGCCCTGCCCCAGGCAATGCATCTTTTGCTATTTTTCCCGAGTCTCCTTCATCCCGGCCATCATTTTTACTTATTACAGTAGTTCCATCATAGGTAAAGCTCTGTCCAAACTCTTTTAAGATATCTCCGGCTCCACAAAGCAGTTCGTTTGCTTCTCCCTGTTTGATCCAAGTTTTACCATTATCACTCGTACTGATACTGTTTCTATATGTATTATAATCCCTATCTTTTACTGGCAACGCTGCCGGTTCCGTTCTTACAATGATATAAAGTTTCTCCTGCCCAAGCGCAATCTGCTCTTTTGCCTTTACTTGTAATTTGCTTTCATTCTGACCAGATTTCTCAAATTTCTCTGTGACATCAGTAAGGTTTCCGTTATCCTGCAGATCCTTCAAGCTACTATAACCTGTAAGTGTCTTTCCCTCTGGTAACGTACCTTTATAAATTCCTGCCAGCGAATCCGTTTTTAAAATCGAATTTGTCAGATCAGATCCGCTTACAATAGAATCTTTGAAATATGTGCCTTCTTTAATCGCTGTTCCAGAAACTTCAATCGCCCAGTAAATTTTTCCTTTTGTCCATTCTGTCGCACTAGCTTCTGGTTTCTCATAATACCAGGATTCTTTGTTTACATTCATCCTGTACTCACCAGAGATTGTTACCTCTTTTTGAGAATTAATGCCTGTAATATCAAACTTCTGACCTCCTCTGATAACCTCCCCTGATAACTCGAATTTATTATTTACGATAGCTGTGCTAAATGTACCCGTATTTACCGGCTTTGCATAATATGTGAATCTATATGCATAATTCTGTCCGCTCCATCCTAAATCTGATGGTTTCAATTCAAAGGTCTTTAATCCGTCAATCTTCACCCACTTAGTTCCTTGTAACTCATATGCTTTCGTTGTTGTATCATAACTATATGCTTCTACTTTCGCATATCCTGTATACTGCATCTTATCAGAATCTAGTGTATCCTTCATTAATACATTCGTCGCATCCCAGTCTCCTAACGTCTGGTTGACATCAACTGTATAAGGATAACTTCCTGCCGGGACAGTAAAACTGGCGCCCGCTGAAGTATCTAACAGAATCTCTCCACTTGTCAGATCGTATTTATCGCCGGTCATTTCGATTGTCTGATCAGCTGTTGTTCCAGTTCCAACTACTTTCTCGTCCCATTTGTAACCACCGACATTATTATTACTGTTGTATGCATTAAACCCAGTTACAAATTGACTATATACATTAGA
>ERZ779892.3078-NODE-3078-length-12141-cov-2.950852_pt1 | contig 12141 bp, 8 predicted proteins | sample MGYA00511552_ERZ779892 | MGnify/ENA primary metagenome ERZ779892 (study PRJEB29588, sample SAMEA2154561) | human gut metagenome | biome: human gut; feature: human-associated habitat; material: faeces | place: Denmark | collected 2008/2010 ... | reverse complement strand
AAGTCCATTGGTGATTCCCTGCGCTTCAAGCTGCTGCTTCAGCCATTTGCCCCAGGTCTGGTAGTCCACATTGTCCTGGAACATATCATATACTCTGGCAAATTCGCCATAAGCCTGAAAATTATCCATATTCCCTCCAACTGTCACGGACACAGCCATCCATCCCGGGTAGCTGTGTCCGTGTAAGTCAACATTCTGCTTTTTCTGTTATTACTCTACAGGCATATAATATACGTCTGCTGCTTCTCCGTGCCAGTAATAGCTGTTGCCTTCTGCATCATATGCATCCTGTTCATCGATGAAGTTGTAAACATTTCCATCAGAATCAACCCAGTTTCCATTTCCATCCGGTGTGATAACAAACGGATGTCCGTCAGAGTTACGATACAGGGTTCTTGTCTCATCTGTATTGGTCAGCTGTTCCTCTGTGAATCCACCGGAATTTGTTGCTGTTCCGGAGCTATCACTGTTGTCTGTTGCTGCATTTGCCGTTCCATCTGTTGCTGCTGCGTCCGTAGAACCATTTGCTGCTGCATCACCGGTATTTGCATCTGCTGCCGGCTGAGCTGCTGCATCACTGGTATTTGCATCTGTCTGTGCTGTATTCTCTATCGGAGCCTGCTGTGGAGCTGCTTCCTTCAGTGTGGAATCCCCAATGATCTGGAAAGATTCTACTGCGGCTTTAACAGAAGCAAGTGCATCCTCTGTTTTTACTCCGGCGTCGATCGTATAGTACTCTGTATCATTTGCGAATACTTTATGAACAACATAAAGATTTCCGTTGCTCTTGTCTGTATTCAGCATTTTTGTTGTATAGCTGTATACACCGATTCCATTGACATCATTGGCACTGTATTCCTGAATCTCAAAATCTGTTCCGTTGACTTTGTCTCCATCTGCCTGTTCCAGAGATACTGCCATATCCTGTGTACTTGGGACAACCGTTGCTGCCATCGTATCCTCGCCCTGTCCATGCAGAATCAGGATATTTCCCTGCTCTGGTGATTCGAAGCTGAGCATATCTGTTTCGTCTGTCTTATTTGCCCATGTAGCATCCGGCAGATTGATTGCAATGCTCTTATCTGCTGATGTATAAGTTGTACTCTGTACATTTGGTGCGATCGTCGGTACCGGTGTCTCTGTCGGTGCTTGCGTCACCTCCGGTGTCGGTGTATCAGTAACCTCCACAGTTTCTGTTTTATCTGTTTTGCCGTCTCCGCCAAAGCTGCATGCTGTCATAAAAACAGATGCAGATATCGCTATTGCCGAAATTGCAAGTAATCTTTTATTTCTCATAGTATCCTCCTTAATATGGTTATCTCTGTAACCACGCATCTGTGCATATCTGTATTCCTATGCACTTCATTCACAGCAGTCTATATTTTACATTTTTATTACAAAATTGTCAACAAATTTCAAATTTAGTCTTCTACATCATACATATGCAGTTCATGCAATGCTCTTGTCGCTGTGATGTATCTGGCCTGTGCCGCAAGACCGCTGTTGTCCTCTGCATGAAACACCCCAAAAACCTGGTCAAACTCAAGACCCTTGGCAAGATAAAAGGTCGTTACTGTCAGTCCTTTTTTGAAATTCTGGCTGTCACGATTCATGTAAGTAAGCTGATATTCACCATCTGGATCAAGTGTTCTGAGTTTTTCTTCCAGATAAAGAAACGCATGCTCTGCTTCTCTTTCTGTAAAAAGAACCAGTGCTTCTGTTTCATAATCCTCTCGTTTCTGTTCCCATTTTTCAAGAACCCTGTCCAACGCTGTATGCAGATTTTTGAACTGCATCTCTTCCACTGCATCACCATGTCGGTCAAACAGCTCTATATCCGAGACACCGGTAAGACGATTCGCATATTGTGCAATTTCCATCGTATTACGGTAACTGCGGTTCATCACGATCTTACGGATATCTCTTCCGAAGATTTTCGGCAGAAACTTAAGCACATCCTGCTGCTGTTCTTCCATGGTCTGTGCCTTGTCCCCCAGGATCGTCATCTTACATGGAAACAGTTTCTTCAGAAGCACAAACTGAATCCAGGAATAATCCTGCATTTCATCCACTACCACATGCTTGATTCCGTGATGTCCCTTGCATCTGAACAGAGAATATTTCAGATAAAGTATCGGATATACATCTTCATAACGAAGTTTTCTTTTTTCAAGCGGAAGCCGTGGAAGTGCTTTATAACCTTCCTGTTCCAGAAAACGGCTGTACAGTATATAGCAGTCTCTTGTCTCATACATCCGCTGGAAACGCTCGGTCAGCTCTTCCTTTTCTTCATCTGCAAGATCTCTGTCCCTCAGTGTTTCCACCTGGTCAATGAAATATTCTGCTACTGCTTCCATTCTGGAAAGAAGCGGGATATCCAGGAATTTGAAATAAAAAAGATCTATGATTTCTTTTTCTTTCAGAATGCAGCCTTTGTACTCTACATCCTTGAAATTCATCAGGTCATCTTCCATGCCAAGCATAAAAGCATCCAGCTTGCCGGCAAATTCTGCTGACTGTTTTTTCCTGCACAGTTCCTGCGATTCTGGACAGATGATTACCCGTTCGATCTGATCATAGCGGTCTTCACAGTCATTTACAATACTATGCAGTTCTTTGTATGCAAAAAGATCAAAGCTCATCTCCCGGATATTCTCCTCGCCAAGCTCCGGCAGGATATGGGAAATATAGTCCGAGAACACCCCATTCGGTGAAAGCACCAGCACAGAAGAAGATTTCAGATTTTTCCTGTCATGATACAGGAGATAAGCGATCCTGTGCAGGGCAATGGAAGTCTTTCCGCTTCCTGCTGCTCCCTGGATCACCATGATACGATCCGAAGTGTTTCGGATGATCGCATTCTGCTCCTTCTGGATCGTGCGGATAATATTCTTCAGCTGTACATCACCGTTGCTTCCAAGCTCTGCCTTCAGGATCTCATCGTCGATCTTCACATCACTCTCAAACTCATAGATCATTTTTCCACCGCGGATCTTGTACTGCCACTTGGCAGCAATATCCCCGTGGATCTCGCCAAGCGGAGCCTGGTAGGAAGCCGGTCCCTTGTCAAAATCATAGAACAGTCCGGACACAGGTGCTCTCCAGTCATAGATCAGCGGAAGTCCGCCGTTCTCCTCAGCCAGGTTCGCAATTCCGATATAAAATATCTCCGGCTCATCTTCTCCTTCATAGCAGAAATCCACCCTTCCGAAAAACGGTGAATCCATCATCTTCCTGAATCTCCGACGCAGTTCGATCTTCTCATTGCTGGCATTGATCTCATGGAGAAGTGCCTGCTGGTTATCAAAATTCTCATATCCGTACTGGTCCATCTCTGTATAGTTTTCCCAGTAGTACTCATGCATACCTTCGATTTCTTTCTGTCCGGCCTCTATGGATTCATCCAGCTGTGCGATCCTGTGCTTTAATGACTCTGTCACATGTGAAAGGTATTCACGTCCGTTTTTTACCGCTGCCATAAGCCTTAATCCACCACTACAGCAGTTCCGCTTGCTGTTACCATCAGCATTCCATTATCTGCACCAAGCACTTCGTAGTCAATATCCACACCGATCACTGCATTAGCTCCCATTGCACCTGCACGCTGCTCCAGCTCTGCCAGGGCTTCTCCTCTGGCTTTCTGAAGTTCTTCCTCATAACCGGCGCTTCTGCCGCCAAAGAAATTCCGAAGACCTGCTCCAAGATCTTTCATGAAATTTACTCCTGTGATCACTTCTCCGAATGCGATTCCTTTATATTCACGGATTGCTCTTCCCTCTACAGATGGCGTTGTTGTTATGATCATGGTAAAATCCTCCCGTTTCTGTTGTTTTTTCTCAGGCATAAAAATGCCTTATTACAGAATTATACCCGAAAGCCGTCACGATGTATAGAGTAAAAAAAGGCTGCCCAAAGAGATGCCAGGCACCTTTTCAGACAGTCTTTCCTTATTATCGATTATTTTATTTTACAACTTCAGTCACGTAGGAAACTTCTTCCATTCCCGGATAACTTCCCTGACGCCCGCCAACAGTCAGAGTTCCTGTTTTATCATCCCAGGTAAGCTCTGTTGTTGCATAAGCACCGTTTTCAAAATTGTAGTTATTTCCCTCATCCTCATAAATAGTGAACTTGCAGTCTTCACCTGGATATACCATAAGTTTCACCGGCTCCTCCGGTTTCTGGGATGCATAAACAAGTCCTTCTGCAACAGGAAGGATACTTCCTGCTTTTACAAAGATCGGCATCCGGTCGATCGGAGCATCTACGGTTACGCACTGGCCGCCTTCATACTCCTTGTTTGTCCAGTAATCGTACCATTTCGTACCTGCCGGGAGATAGCATTTCCATGTTTTCTCTCTATGGAGCTCAGTACTCTCCGGTCCGTAATACATCGGCTCTGTAACAGCACAGATCAGAAGGGACGGTCCGAACATAAACTCATTCTCAACCTTGCGTGCTTCTTTATCCTCCGGGAAGTCAAAGAGAAGGCTTCTCATAATCGTATAATCATTAAAATGTACAGCACCTGCAAGGGAATAAATATACGGCATCAGATGATAACGGAGCTTGATAAACTTCTCGATGGCATCATAGAACATGGTTCCTTTTTCACCAAAGTTCCAGATTTCTCTTGGTGTATCAGTTCCATGGGAACGGAACATCGGAAGGAAGGTTCCCATCTCCAGCCATCTTGTATACAGCTCACAGTATCCTTTATCCTTCACACCTTCGTTATATTTGCCCTGCCAGAACCATTTCGGCTCCGGATCTGTGTTGCAGCCGCATCCACGGTTCTGCCACTTATCAGCAACTGTAAAGAAAGCGCCGATATCCAGTGTCCAGTATGGATATCCACTCAGTCCCATATTCAGGCCTTCCACGATCTGTGTCTTAAGATTATCCCAGGATGCACAGGTATCGCCTGACCACAGCATTGCAGAATATTTCTGGCCGGAAGCATAGCCGGAACGTGTCAGGTTAAGAACTCGTTTCTCTTCTGTAGTTTTTCTCTGATTCTCATAAATTCCCTTTGCATGCATCAGTGCAAAAGCATTGGCAACAGCAGGATCCAGATATTTCTTGTGCTCACCGCCGACAAGCTCATATCTTTCCCATGGCTCTCTCTTTGCTGCACCACTCCAGTCAGGACCGGAAAACGGTTCTGTGGAATCGCACCACCAGGAATCAAAGCCCTGGTCAAAAAGTCCTTCCTGTGCCTGTTTCCAGTACATCTCTCTCGCTTCTTCATTAAAAGCATCATAAGTCGCATAATCATAAAGAAGATGACCAGTCTTAAAAAACTCTGTATGGTTCTTGCCGCCTGCATTCATATTCGGCCATACGGAAACCATGGTATGGGCATTCAGTTTGTGGATTTCCTCCGCACATTCTTTCATATCTCCGTAACGCTTCTGATCCAGGATCTTCTCGCCCCAGTTTCCAGGATCCCAGGTATTCCAGTCCTGTACCACACAGTCAAGCGGAACCCCGATCTTACGGTAGTGGCGAACAATCTCAAGAAGCTCTTTTGCCGTGTAATACTGCTCTTTGGACTGTACATAGCCATAAGCCCATTTCGGCAGCATCTGCGCCTTGCCTGTAAGATAACGGTAATCATGGATGATCTCATCCATAGTATGACCGCCCATAAAATAATAATCGATCTGATCTACAGTATCCAGAAACAGATAGGAATCTTTCAGATCATCATTAAAAGTCATAAGTGAACAGCAGTCAACAAGAATTCCATATCCTTCTGTGGAAACCAAAACCGGCATCGGGATACGCATGTTATGCTGATATAAGTACTGGCAGTGACCTCTGTAATTGTAAATACCTTCCTCTGCCTGGCCAAGCCCATGGATTTCCTCATCCTCTTTCCATGTGAAGAACAGTTTTCCACGATATGCTGTTCTTACTTTCTCAGCTTTCAGATTCTGGATAAAATTCCTCTCACCGTCAACTGTCTTTACACGGTTGATGATCGGCTCCTCATCGCCTGTATTATAGTGGATCACATCTGTTTCAGTCAGTTCCGGTTTCTTCTGGGAAAGCCACTTGCTTCCGTCTGCATGCTTCCAGATGATATCACCGGATGCAGTGTTGATCTCTGCACAAACTTTCACAGTTTTCACAATGATACTTCCTGCATTTTCCTCTGCTGAAAAATCAACCTCAGGATATTCTTTTTTCTCAATGATCAGGGAGTCCTGTGCCTCTTTGATCTCTTTTCCGGAAACGATCATGCGGATGATCTCCTCTGTCACCGGAACCACCCGGTATGTCAGCTTTCCTGCTTCAAACTGTACATAGCTATCTGTTTTAACCATAATTTCCCTTCTCCTTATCTGTCCGGTAAATCAGACATTAATATTCCGTTTCTGATATCGGAGCCTTTCTAATAAAAAAGCTCCGATATCAGGACAAAATTTCTTACTTTTATCCTAACATCGAAGCCTGATTTCCGTCTATGACTTATCCGCTCATGAATTTTAACTATTTTTACTGTTTCTTCTGCTTCTCATCTTTCGGCGGTTTCCCCACGTGTTTTTTGTAAAGTCTGTAAAAATTGGAAATATTATTAAATCCGCATTCCATGGCGATTTCCGTAACATTTTTATCTGTTTCTCGAAGAAGCTCACGCGCATGGTTGATCCTCATCCTTGTGACATAATCGCTGAAACTGATATTTGTCACCTTACGGAAATAAGAAGAAAAATAGTTGGAACTCATATATACGGAAGAAGCAACTTCTTCCAGAGTGATCTTCTCACAGTAATGATCATCTATGTAATTAAAAGCCTGCTCAAGACGCTTCATTGCATTTTTCTTCTCACGGAGCATTTCCCCTGACTTGCTCTCATCCTGATAAGCCCGGATCAGCATGGTAAGGATGCGAAGTACATTCGCCTTGATCATCAGCGGATAGCCTTCTTTTTTCTGCTGCCATTCGTGATAGATCTCCCAGATACTGGAACGGATCTCTCCGCTTACCTCTTCTTCCCTGCCGATACGGTTCTTAAAATTACTTCCTCTCTCAACAAAAGGCTTCAGATATTCCGTATCAAAAATACTCAGCTTTTCGGCCACGAATTCCGGTGAAAAGATCATCACAAGAAGCTTCATGTCTCCACCGATCAGCTTCCATCCATGAGGCTCCACATTATTGAAGATGATGATGTCATCTTCTTCCATTGTATATTCCTGCCCGTTTACAAAATAATTTCCCTTGCCCCCCAACACACAGGTGATCTCGAAATAGCTGTGCCAGTGATAACTTCCAGGCCGACTGTTCTCCGGTGTCAGTTCCACCTCTGAAATCTGAAAAGGAAATTCTTTGTCAAGGGGTATGTTGTCTCTCTCTAATCGCAAATTCTGCCTCCTGTAAACGCAGACACTGTCATCGCATCAGCTGTTTACGGCAGGACCGGCAGCCTTTCCAGTGTCTTCTTACGCTCACAATATTATAGCAGATATTATTTTTCCATGCAATCTGTGATAGTTCGTTCTAACTCTTCCAGCCGATCTTCGTGCTTCCCATGGACAGCAATGCGGAAATAATCATTACCCTGAATTCCTTTTATCATATAGTAATCGCTGTCAATCTTAAAAAACGGCTGTTTCAGCATATCAAGATATGTGAATCCCCCCAATGGTCTCAGCTTCAGAATGAATTCCCGCTCTACCGGTTCATCCAGAAGATAATCCCAGGCAAACCAGCCGGATTCTGCACATTTTTCCCTGGAAGGCTGTTTTCCTATTATTTTCATAATCGTGTATTCCCCTTTCCTTTACAGGCAGATTTCCCGTGGATCTGCTGTCTGCCCTATATGACTGATTCCTGTGATCGTTCTTCGTAATACATCCGTATAAATTTGCTCTGTAACTTGCCTGCTAAATATTCCGTGCCACAGATGCTGCTATTTCCTTCGCAGCTCCTAAAAATTCCTTTATATCCTTCTCCTCCGTAAACCACGAAACACTTACTCTCACAGTTCCGCCCTCTTCTGTTCCCATTGCCTTATGGATCAATGGCGAACAGTGAAGCCCTGAACGGACAATGATCCCATATCCGCTTTCCAGAATATACGCGGCATCCGAAGCTTTCAGTCCCTGAAAATTCAGGCTCATCACAGGTCCTCTGCATACGTCATGGTTTCCGTAGCTCCTTACACCCTCTATCTGTTCCAGACCACAATAAAGCATTTCCATCAGACGAGCTTCTTTTTCCATAATTGCCGCAAGTCCTGTCTGCTCAATAAACTCCGCCCCAGCCAGAAGTCCTGTGATTCCCGGCATGTTCTGAGTTCCTACCTCATACTCATAATCTTTGTTCTCGTAGGTAAGCTGTGCGCTGTTTCTTCCGGTTCCCCCATATTTCAGAGGCTTCAGCTCAATTCCGCTCCTGACATAAAATCCGCCGGTTCCCTGAATTCCCATCAGACTTTTGTGGCCTGTAAAAATAAGCGCATCTGCTTCCCATTTATCTGCATCAACAGGGATACAGCCAGCACTCTGCGACACATCCACGATCAGGATCAGTCCATGTCTCTTTACAAATTCCCGGATCATCTCCATATCCTGCACACAGCCTGTCACGTTGGAACAGTGGTTCACGATCAGCACACGGCTGTCCGGTCGTACTGCTGTTTCCAGGGCTTCTTCCGTCACTGTCCCGTTTATCGTACACTTCACTACCAGCACCGGATGTTCTCTCAGCTGTTCCAGATTATATACCGGACGTAGCACACTGTTATGCTCTGTCTGCGTTACCAGGATGCTACTGCCTTTTTCACCGTAGTCCAGCCCCCCAAGGACTGTATTCATGCTTTCTGTTGCCCCTGATGTAAAAAATATTCTCTCTGTTTCCCTGATTCCAAGGAACTGTCCCAGTTTTTCCCGGCAAAGTACTTCCACATCTTTTTTCATGATCGAGCTGCCGCCCCGGAACTGCGAAGCAGGCGTGCCGCTAAGGCACGCCTGCACAGCTTCCAAAACAGCAGGGGGTTTCGGCCAGGAAGTTGCCCCGTTGTTCAGATATATCATCCAATCATCCTTCCAGAATATTGAAGTTCATAATTTTTGCAATCTTCTTGATCATCTTTGTGTAATCACCGAAGATCAGCACCTGATGATGTCCGAATCCTGCAAGATTGTGCATGAATTCTCTTGCATCGTCCATCTGGATGTAGTAGAACGGACTGCAGTATGTATCTGCATATTCAGAACGGATAACCTTGCCTTTCTTGATGCACATGGTATCGCCTGCCGGATTGAAACGTCCAAGTGTGATATAATCATCATCGTTCTCTGTGAAGTCAACCTGCAGTTTTCCACCGAATCCCTGGCCTGTGAATGCCCAGAGTTTGTATGCCAGCGGTTTTGTTCCATAACCGTTCATCTGAAGAGCCGGTACTGCATGGTGGATGCGGAGAAGCTCGTCTGTCTCGTGGTTCGGGTTACCCATGAATGCCGGACGTTTTCCGGCATACTGCATGATCAGCATGGCCATCAATGCGTTAAGGTCTTCCTCACATCCGCTTGGAATTCCCTCGTCTTTCATGATGGAATGACACATACATGGTGTGAATTTACGGTTCTGCGGGATTTCTGTTGTACAGAGCTCATGACATGCGGTTGAGAAAGCGTTGCAGTCATAAATATCCATCATCTTTTTGGCAGCCAGATAATATTTCACGTCATTGATAAACCAGTCTGTGTTTACCTGTGTATCAGTAGATCCAGCAATGATCTTATCTGCAATCGGCTTTGCTTCCTCATCTGTGATCTCATCCATATATTTGAAAATGGATGTAAATGGAAGCTTCACCACTTCAACTCCGTAACGCTGACGAAGGATCTCCGGATCGCGGATCAGACTCTGAATTCCGAATGTAGGCTGAGATCCTGCTGTCAGTACAAGCGCCCTTGTATTGCGAACTGCTTTTCTTACCCAGAGAATATGCATGATCTCATTCACATCCTGAAGATCCATACATACATATGCCTCTACTCCGATGGAACGGCAGTATGCTGCAAAATCAATTCCTTCGTTTCCGTTCTGCCAGATAACGACCGGCTTTCCGAAACGCTCAAGCTTAGGAATTCTCCATCCCATGCAGAGGAAGCAATCGATCTCATCAACATCCTCTCCGATTTTTGCAAAAAGGTCTTTATCTACAACAAAAGACTCATTATAGCGGACATCCACAGGCTCCGTGAATTCTACCTCATCAATAACCCCTTGTAATCCCTTAACTGAATTTTTGAATGCCTCATCAGCTGCTTTTGTCTCAGCTTCAACAGTCATATCCTCTTTATGTCCGGCACGACATGGTCCCTCCCAGAAATGTGTATGTGTCAGACATCCAACCAACGGTTTTACTACAAGTTTCATATCCATTGCTTTCTGTTTCATAATAAAAATACCTCTCTTCTCTTTAACATTCCGCATTTTCCAGTTTGTAGTTTTTCCACACACTCGATATATCCTATTATACTGTATGAATCATGGAATTCCTCTTTATTCTTCCGAACAGACTGTACTTTCTTACGATTTTGTGCTATTTTCATATAATTTATATTATTATTCCCATCATTTTTATATGAATTATACAATATTTATTCACCACATTAACCTGAAAAAAATCCGTAAAAAAAGCACCGGAAACGTGGCCGATCCGTTTTTCGGATGGAAGTACATTTCCGGTGCTGTAATCCTGCCCAATACTCAGGTTATCTTATGCCTGTGCCTCTTTCAGCAAAGCAGACATTCGGAATCCGCTTCGCTACTTCCTCATGAACAAAAACAGGATTATGCCTGTTTTTGTTCAAACTGACTGTTATACAGATCCGCATAGAAGCCCTTCCGTGCCAGCAGCTCTTCATGATCTCCCTGCTCAATGATATCTCCGTCCTTCATCACCAGGATCAGATCTGCATCCTTAATGGTAGAAAGTCTGTGGGCGATAACAAAGCTGGTTCTGCCCTTCATCAGGTTATCCATAGCCTTCTGGATCTGCATTTCTGTTCTTGTATCAACGGAAGATGTGGCCTCATCCAGGATCAGGATCTTATTGTCTGCCAGGATCGCTCTTGCAATGGTAAGCAGCTGCTTCTGCCCCTGGGAAACATTACTGGTTTCCTCATCCAGGACCATCTGATAGCCGCCGGGCTGCTGCATGATAAAGTTATGGATATGGGCCGCTTTTGCTGCTGCGATCACCTCTTCATCCGTTGCGTCCAGTCTTCCATAGCGGATATTTTCCATAATGGTTCCGGAAAACAGCCAGGTGTCCTGCAGCACCATTCCGAACATCTCACGGAGATTGCTGCGGTTGAAGTTCCGGATATCATGTCCGTCAACCTTGATGCTTCCGCCATTTACATCATAAAAACGCATCAGCAGCTTTACGATCGTCGTTTTTCCTGCACCTGTAGGTCCTACAATGGCGATCTTCTGACCGTCATGCACATCTGCGGAAAAATCATTTACAATGATCTTATCCGGATTATAACCGAATTTCACATGCTCAAACTGTACATTTCCTTCCAGTCCCTCAATGGAATCCGGGTTCTCCGGCTGAAGCTCCTCCTCCGGCTCCTCAAGAAATTCAAATACCCGCTCAGAAGCTGCCGCCGAAGACTGCAGAAGGTTTGTAACCTGGGCGATCTGCTGGATCGGCTGTGTAAAGTTACGGATATACTGGAAGAAGGACTGGATATCACCAACTTCAATGGAACCTTTGATAACAAAGACACCACCAAGAAGTGCGACCATCACATATCCAAGGTTTCCTACAAACTGCATGATCGGCATCATCATTCCTGAGAAGAACTGAGATTTCCATGCAGATTCATAAAGCTTCTGATTGTCTTTTTCAAATTCTTCTACTACATCATTCTCTTTGTTGAAAACCCGGACTACATTATGACCGCCGAAGTTCTCTTCGATCTGACCGTTTACTTTACCCAGATAGCTCTGCTGATCCTGGAAGTATTTCTGGGAATGCTTCATGACAGTCTGGATGATGAACATGGAAACCGGCAGGATCAGAAGTGCTGCCAAAGTCATCCACACGTTAATGGAAAGCATCATAATAAATACACCGATCAGAGTTGTCACTGATGTGATCAGCT
>ERZ779892.3062-NODE-3062-length-12195-cov-6.264909_pt1 | contig 12195 bp, 10 predicted proteins | sample MGYA00511552_ERZ779892 | MGnify/ENA primary metagenome ERZ779892 (study PRJEB29588, sample SAMEA2154561) | human gut metagenome | biome: human gut; feature: human-associated habitat; material: faeces | place: Denmark | collected 2008/2010 ... | reverse complement strand
CCCATTTCTCATCCTCAACAAATGGTGCATTTTCGCATCCGGCAAGAACTTCCCATACATAGTCATCATTGCTCAGTGTATAGTGTTTTTTGTTCGGACTGTCGCCGTTTACAGAGAACCGCTTCAATTCAATTGCTTTTGGGAGGTCTACCAGCTTGAAGAGCTCACCGAGCGTGTGCGGAGGTTCATAATTATCCCTCTTGAAGGTATAACAACTACCTTCCATCCTCACGGCGACAAGCTGGCTCTTATCGGCATATTTTAACTGATACACTTCAAATTTTTCAGTGTATCTATCTCCTTCAATTTCGTCAATGCCCAATACGGTATATGTTCCAATCAAATCGCCAAGGAGTTCTTCAGACACAAGGCGACCGTGACTTCGGTATACAATACCGTCAATTGTTACTTCAGTGTATTTCTCAAAAACGGTTTGATATTCCCATGGCCATACAATTCCTGATTCGTCTGCCATAATGTTAATGTCTTTATACCTATCGTTTGTGCCTCCTGGTGTAGGTTCGCCGCCTAAAAGCGATGGAAGAACAAGCGCGCCTACAACAATGATCACGGCAAAGCAGGCTGCTATTGAACCCAATTTGAGCAAATGATTTTGTTTTTTCTTGCATTCTGCTGCCGCCTCGACAAGATCCTCATCGAGGTTACCGATGGCATTAGAAAATCTCGGTATTTTCATATTTCAACGCCCTCCTTAATGAGATAGTCCCTTAGTTTGTTTCGGGTGTAGAACAACATATTTTTGACCTTACTTTTGGTAAACCCAAAGCGCTCTGCAATTTCTCCGATAGAATCGAAGTAGAAATATTTCCGGATAAAGACATTTCGCACGTCCTCCTTTTGTGTGCGCAGGAAGTGGCTGACCAGTTTGCCTACGTCCTCGTCACTCACGTCGGGGGCATACCGATCATCCGGCAGTACCGATTCCAGTTCATCCAGGGACAACATTACATCCGCTGACCGTTTTTCACGCTTCATAAACTCCAACCGCTTCAGAGACAGGTTTCTCGCAATCTTACAGACAAAGGACATAAAATTACTCGGTCTTGTAGGCGGAATTGCATTCCACACTCCCACGTATGTATCGTTGACACATTCTTCCGAATCCTCGTGATTGTTCAGAATGTTATAGGCAATACCGTGGCAGAGCTTGCCGTACTTTGCATCCGTTTCCTTGATTGCCTGCTCATCCCGTTCAAAGTAGAGTTCTATGATTCTCAGATCATCCATGTTGTTCACCTCCCTTGTCAGACCTAAAAGCGCTTTCACCCATTAAGTACGTTTTTTCCGGCGTTGGTCTTATAATTAATAAAAAGTCGTGAATCTTTTTATCAAATAAAAATGATTGTTTTTCTAACTATATCATATTTCCACATTTCTTTCAATTCCTACAGAAAATGTCGAAAACTATTTCAATGCATTCAATATTAGGAGTTGAAAATATGATAACATACACCCAAGAAGAAAAGCAATCGGTCATTGACCATGTTATATCCGGTGAGCTGTCGACGCATATCCTCGCCGACACCGGCATACCCAAGAGTACATTTTACGGTTGGTTACGAGCTTACCGCGAGGAACAGGAAGCCGATAACCGAAGGACAGTCAGTATCCGCAATTTTCATTTGCTTGAAAACAAAGTCGCACGTTTGGAGAGCATTGTTGAAATTCTTAAATCTGCGCCCTGCACACCCAAGGCACCTTTGAGGCAAAGGCTATACGCTGCCGAACAGCTTTACGGCAAATACAATGTGCACGTGATCTGCGATGCGTTTGACATTCCCCGCGGAACGTTTTACAACCACGTTCTCCGCAATAAGAAAGACAACACGTGGTATGCGAAACGCCGTGAAGAACTACGGCTTCGTATCCAGGAAATCTTTGATGAAAGCAATCAAGTATTCGGTGCTGCTAAAATTGCGGCAGTTATGAAAAACGAAGGGTTCAAAATCAGCAACGAAATGGTGCGCACACTTATGCGTGATATGGGTTTGGTCAGTATAATGAATTTCGATTTTGGCGGTTGTGCCCCACCAGAAATCTCAAATAAATCGTTATGGCGAACCCACTCCCAGCTTTCGGGAATATCAAAGGGAGTGTCCAAAGGATGCACTTCATCGCCGATTTTCTCATAAGGAGTATTATCAGAACTCGGCTGTTTAACGATTACCTCGGTAGTTTAACGAATACTCCAGTAATTCAACGATTACTCGGCTGTTTAACGATTACAGCGGAACAAAACGCCTCAATCCGCGCAAAAAGCACGAAACCCCGCCATAGAATTACTCTGCAGCGGGGTTCACTTATGTGCCGAAATAGGCGAAAAGCCTTATATCAAGCGGTTTTGGGGTATAGAAAAAGTCCACCGTAATTCTATCAAAATTACGGTGGACTTTTGGCGGAGAGGAAGGGATTCGAACCCTTGTGGGGTTGCCCCCAAACGGTTTTCAAGACCGCCTCGTTATGACCACTTCGATACCTCTCCGTATCGTGCTATGATATTATAGCACGGATTTTTAGTTTTGTCAACACTTTTTTCGGATTTTTTTAAAATTCCTGAATTTTTGTCCGTAATATCGCTTTCAGACCGAACGGCACTCAGTCAGAGCTTAATGTTACCGCCGAACATTTTAACAAAATCGGGTGCTTTTGCTTTGAAGCATTTTCTGTCAAGATAGGAAAGACAGCCGGCATCGGTAGTGAATTTAAACTGCAGCTCATAACTGCACAGTGCCTGATATTTGAAGCCGTACTTTTTGTTCAGCTTGTTGTTCCCGTATTTTCCGTCACCGAGCAGAGCGTGACCGATATACGCAAGGTGCGCTCTTATCTGATGCGTCCTGCCTGTGAGCAGGTCGACCTTTAACAGCGAGTTTTCGCCGTTGTACGCTATGACCTTGTACTTTGTCTTTATCGTGAGATTGCTTTTTGTCTTTTTGTCGCTGATTTTTACCGTGTTGGCGTCGCTGTTCTTTTCAAGATATGCGGTAAGCGTTGCGCTGTCGGGAGTTACCTTACCGCAGGCAATGCACAGATACAGCTTTGTAAGCTCTCTGTCCCTTATCTTCTGATTGAGTATTCTGAGCGATTCGGCATTTTTCGCCGCAATTACTATACCGCAGGTGTTGCGGTCTATGCGGTTGCACAGTGCCGGAGCAAACGAAAGCTCGTTTTCCGGATGATATTCGCCCTTGCGATAAAGATAGCTCTTGATGCGGTTTATAAGTGTGTCGCTGTCGCCGCTCTCGTCCTCGTGGACTACCATTCCGACGGGCTTATCCACAAGCAGAATGTTTTCGTCCTCGTATACAATGTCTATCTTATCGCTTACCGCAGTGAAATCATCCGGATCTGTCTTTGCTTTCGGTATCAGCATTTCATCGGGGATAAACAGCTTTATTATGTCGTTTTCCGCAATATGCGTGTCGGGCTTGCATTTCTTGCCGTTGAGCTTTATGCAGTTCTTGCGGGCGAGCTTGCAAATCTGCCCCTGACCCAGCGGAAACGATTTAGACAAAAAGCGGTCAATACGCTGACCGCTGTCGTTTTTTGTAACCTTTATTTCTTTCATCGGAGGCTCACTTCTGTATTCTTGAAAAGCCGTACTGCGAGAAATGCTCTATCGCCTTGTTGAAGTAATCACCCGAGCTTTGACAAGCCGTTGCAACATCGGTGAGCTTCGCTTTTGCTATTTCCCACTTTTCATGCATCACGTCGTTATCATCGGCTTCAAGCCAGAGCTGGTTTTCCCAGATACCGTATTTAAGATTGATTATATATGCTTTTTTCATACTTCTCCTTTTTATTCCTGCCGAATTTTTCGTTTCAGAAAAGCAGTTGAATACGGGAGGGGCAAGCCCACTCACCTATAATTTTGACGGTTTGCCGTGATTACAGCTTTCCGCCCTTTGTTCCGCCGAGCTTGCCGCCTGTAAATCCGTCAAGAATGTTGGTGTCAAAGCTGAATGTCAGCGCCTTGTTTTCACGTTCACGCTTTAATGCGAGTGAAATCATCTCGTCTAAAAGCTCGGAATACTTCACACCGACAGGCTCCCACAGATAGAACGCAAGGCTGCCCGGTATCGTGTTGATTTCATTCAGATAAACGTTGCCGTTGTCCATATCTATCATAAAGTCGATTCTTGACGTACCCGATGCACCAAGACTCCTGAACGCCTTTACCGCAAGGGTGCGTATCTGCTCTCTTGTTTCATCGGATATATCGGCAGGAATCTTTCTTTTGAGCGTTGCCATACCGCTTGACTTGCCACCCTTATCGCCTGCGATATACTTATCCTTGTAGCTTAATATCTCGTCGGTGTTTACAGGCTCTTCGCATTCCGATGCGTGAGCAGTAGCATAGTCGCCGCATACCGAGCAGTTGATTTCCTTGAGGTTTGTTATAGCAGGCTCGACAAGCAGCTTTGAAGCATAGGTGAATGCGTTGTCAAGCGCTTCGTCAATCTGTTCGTCATTGTGCGCTATCATAATTCCTACGCTTGAGCCGAGATTTATCGGCTTTACTATAAGCGGATATGCTATCTTCGCCTTAATATCCGCCTTTACAGCGTCTGCGTCCTTTGCGTAGTCGCTTATATGGATTACCGTTCCGTCAAGGACGGGTATGCCGTTATCCTTGAATACGGTTTTCATAACATACTTATCCATACCTACAGCAGATGATATTACGTCACAGCCGACATAAGGAACGCCGATTGTTTGTAAATATCCCTGGAATACGCCGTCCTCAACGTTTGTACCGTGTACTATCGGGAACGCAACGTCTATCGTTGCATATACGTTGTTGCCGAATCTCTTTCCGGGATAAAGCACAAGCTGTACCTTTCCGCCGTCATTTACAAGTATCACCCTGTGGCTTTCCTTGAGAAGCGACTTTAAATTCCTGTACGATGCGATGTTTCCTATTTTTTCTCCGACATACATTTCATTGTTTTTTGTAATGTATACGGGTATCACCTCGTACTTATCCTTGTTTATGGAATTGCAAGCCTGAAGTGCGGATATGATGGATACCTCATGCTCAACGCTTTTTCCTCCGAAAAATACACCTACTCTGATTTTCATGTTCTTATCCTTTCTTTATGTCAATTAAGTATTATCTGTGCTTGTTTGCGAGCTTTCCGTCCTGTAGCTGAGATCTCTCAGGTCTATATTCACTCTGACATAATCGCCGTACGAAAGTACAACGCTCTTTGCTTTTTCGGGAACTATGTAGCAGACATAGCCGTCCGAGCCGATCCCTGCGGAGAGAGTCACTGAAGTGCTGAAGCTCTTTCCTTCGTTAAAGCCCCACGCTCTGTCGCAGCCTATATCGCCGTCATAGATGCAATTAAGGTCGTTGGAAAGCCACTGCTTTTCATCTGTTGTGTTCTTGACTTTCAGGTGGAACGCAACATACATATAGCCCTTATCCGCTCCTCCGTACATAATATCCGTTCTGAAAACCTCATCGCAGATAAAGCTGTATTCGGCAGTCTGAGCGGTTTCGTTGAAGTTTACACGCTGTACCTCCTGAGTTGCTGAGGATTCTTCAGCGACGCTTTCTTCTATGTAATCGTAGTCGGCGTTGTCAAAATTGTCAGCGATCATTGAGAAAATTCCGCCGAATATAGAAATAATGATACCTATTACCGTAGGCGCAAAGATCATTATTATAATTACAGTCGTAATCGTCTTTGCTATCTTCGGTGCGGAGGCATTCTGAGAGCTGCTTACATTGCTCTGTGAAGGCTGTTGTGAGGCATTATACTCATTCTGACGCATCTCTTGTCTGCGTCTGTATTCTTCTTCTTTCCTTTTCTTTTCCTCACGGTATTCCTTTACACTTGCATTGTTGTCAAACGGTGCGCCGCAATGTGTACAGCAGTTTTCGTGTTCTACATCCAGCTTTGCTCCGCAGTAATCGCAAAATACATCCATAATATCTCCCTCGTTTTAAACCTTTGCTTTACACACAATATCAATAATTATCCGGCAGATCGTTTTCAAGAAGAACTATCTTCTTTTCTCCGCCTGTCTTTATATTTTCAACCTTTGCAAGAGCCTCGTTCAGATTCTTTGCAACGTATGTCTTTTCTTCGGGGTATCCCTTTGCTTTAAGTCCGTCAACTATCGGCACTGCCTGACGTTCACCTACTGCGATAACAAAGTCGCAAATTTCAGCCGCCTGTTCTCCGAAACGCTTGTTAAGCTCGTATTCCTTTTCGCCAAGCTCCACCATTCCCGGCGAAACAAGTATCTTAAAGCCGTCGAATACGGCGAGCGTATCAAGAGCCGCCTTTGCGCCTGTAGGATTTGAATTGAAAGCGTCGTCTATTATCGTCTTGTTTGTACCCTTGATTATCTGCAATCTGTGCGGAACGCATTCAAGACGCTTGACAGGCATAACAAGGTCTGCAAACGGAACGCCGAGCGTATTTGCAACGGCTATCGCACCGACTATATTCTGTACGTTGTGGCTGCCGATGAGCTTTGTCGCAAACTGCTTTTCTTCATTACCGTTGTGAACCGTGAACTGTGTGCCGTTCTCACTGACGGAAATATTGTCCGCATAATAATCCGTGCCGCCGCCGAGCGAATAGGTCACCTTGTTCTTGTTGCACTCGTGCTTTGCTATATATTCGTTATCGTAATTGAGGAATATAATGCCGTCCTTGTCGGGAAGGCTGTCGGCAAGCTCAAATTTTGTCTTTATTATATTGTCGATTGACTTGAATGTTTCGAGATGCTGAGGGCCTATTGACGTGATAATTCCGTGCTTCGGCTTTACTATATCGCAGATTTCCTTGATTTCACCGACATTCTTAGCGCCCATTTCGCACAGGAATATTTCGTGCGTTGCGTTAAGCTGTCCACGCACCACCTTTACAACACCCATAGTCGTGTTGTAGCTTTCGGGGGTCATAAGCACGTTGTACTTTGCGCCGAGCAGCTTTTCAAGATAGAACTTTGTACTTGTTTTTCCGTAGCTTCCTGTAAGTCCTACTACGGTAAGGTCGGGAAGACCGTTTATTATACGCTTTGCGTCATTGATATAATGCCTGTTTATCATTGCTTCAACAGGCTTATTGATAAGGTTTGCAATCATTGCCATAACAAGCGTTAAAATCTGTACGCACATTGTTATTGCAAGCGAAGCGTAACCCATTCCGAGCGTCAGGAATACAAGCAGGATCAAAAGTACATAAAGGATAACAGATGTCACAGTCATTCTCATTACTCTGGGAGTGAACACCAGCTTTTTCTTTGCCTTTTTCGGCGCAGAGAACACAATGTTAAGGAACAGAAAAGCCGCCGCTATAAAGCAGGTGGACGCATTTGTTTCGCCGCATATAATAAATGTAAGTATCGCACCTATCGTAAACACATGGCGCATTATGACATCTTTTATATTCTTTCCTATCCACTTGAACTGCTCATCGGCGTGATATGAGTTCAGCTGGAACATATGCATATAGTGTATAAAATTAAGTCCGCACGATGCACCGAGTGCCATACCAAGTACGGCAACGGCGATTAAACGTAAAATATCCAAAATAAATTCTCCGTTCTGTTTTATTTAATGTCAAGGAATGATGCCAATACTCTTGAGAATGTGTACCAACCCTCAAGAAAAGCATAGTGTCCCGCACCTTCGATAGTAACAAGTCCGCTGTCTTTTATAAGCTCACTCATTTTAACCCCGTCAGACAGGGGAGTAGCGTCGTCCTTATCGCCCCATATAAGCAGGGTAGACTGCTTTATTTCGGGCAGGAGATAAGTCAGATCCTCGTTTACTACCTTTACAAGCGTTGCCCTCATTACAGGCGATGCCGCAAGATAATCTGCACTGCCTCGCTTGTTCCTCATATTTTCAACGGCATTGGGAAATAGCTTTTTCATAGGTGCGGTGCTCATTACCGCCTTGCCCATTTTATATGTCCGTGTCCTGATTTTTGAGGATACGCTCTGTTTCGGCTTTATTCCCGCACTGTCCGTAAGAATTATCTTTTCGGGTGTCAGCATGGGCTTTTCACGGGTAACAGCCTTTATTATAACTCTGCCGCCGAAGCTGTGTCCGAGTACAACGGTAGGTACGATTCCGAGCTTTTTGCAGAATGTGCCGATGAAGTCAACATAATCGTCAACGCACCACGGCTTTTTCGGCTCGTCGCTTTCACCGAAGCCAGCCATATCGGGCGCAACCACTCTCATATGAGGCGACAGCATATCGACAATATTTTTGAACAGCGTAATATTACTGCCCCAGCCGTGAAGTAGGAGAATTACCCCTCTGCCGTTATCTTCGCCCTCATCAATATAGTTTATTCTTAAATCGTTTATATCAATAAACAAGGTCGTTCTTACCTTTCGGTTTGATTAAAATTAAACATCGGACGGAATTTTCACACACTCCGCCATTGTTTATTATATTATTTTTACGCTGTGATGTCAAGAAAAATAACTGTAAAGTGTTTCTGTGCGTCTGACGGGATTTGTAATCGCAATGCGATAAAAAATCCGCCGTCTGCCATCAGGCAAACAGCGGAAGAAATATATTATCGTTAAATTCGGTAAAAACGGCATTTTACCGGCTATATTGCCGTCATTCGTCTACATTCTTGAGAGCGTCGGCAAGAGGCACTTTCTTTATCTTTCTTGTAAGGGCAAGTGCGATAACGGCGAATGAGCCGATGCCGATAAGAGCGGTTTTTGCATATACCGAAACAAAAGATCTGTAGGGAAGCCAGCCCGGATAATCACGCATGAATATTACGAACAGCTGACCGAGCAGATAGTCTGACAGCGGTATGGTGATAAGCAGTGCGACAACCGTTACAATAGCGGTGGTTGCAATATATATGCCGTTTATCTCACTGTTCCTGTATCCGAGTATCTTTGCCATAGAAATGGACTGTGCGTTCTTTTCGATTATTATCTTGGACAGCAGATAGATTATCAGCACATACATTATAACACCGAAAACGACAAAGATATTCATCATATTGCCCATCGACCTTGTAAGCTGACGTGATACCTTTGTAAGATCGTCAACCGTTATCTCGGTCGCAATATAAAGGTCGTCTATATCGCTAATTTCCGACTTTGAGAAATAGCCCGTGAAATAGTCTTTATCGCAGTCGAACTTTTCATTGAATGCGTCCTTGTCCATAAATACCTGTTATTTGACAAGCAAAATCAGAATTTTTGACACGCAAAATACAAAATAGTAATAAATCTCATAAATAATAAAATCTCTTTGAATAATCGGCTTTTCTCAACAGCATTAATGGTAGATGTTGAAAAAACGGCTGATTTTTCAAAGAGATTTTGATTTATCATTTTTATATGGAGAAAATTCACTTTAATTGTGCCTGTTTTACAACTATTTAAACGGCGTTTTCACCAGAGCTATTTTATTTACGGAGATAATGGAGCAATGTAGTATTATCATCGTAAAGAAAATAGTGTTGTATCTATCAGTAGTTTCTTGTCAACAGTTCCTTAAAACTGCCTGAAGATATATTGTTATTCCGAGAAAGTGAAATAATAGTGTAATCCTTATAGAGATCACGAATAAACATATCATCATTATAAGAAAGCAGAAATTTTCCTTGAATTTGCGAAAGCTGTGACGCAAGACGTTTATGATCATCTTCCGTAAATTCAATATCATAGTATTTTTCTGTTGTGTGATATGGTGGGTCAAGATAAAAAAAGGAACTCGGTCGGTCATAAACCTTAATCAAATCCTCAAAGTCTTTGTTCTCTATTAAAACGTTTTTTAAACGGTCTGAAATAACCGATAGATAATCTTTTGAACGGTAGAGTGGCTTTTTACTGCATCCGAAAGATCTGCCATCGGCACCAAAGGATAAGCGCATTTTTATAAAATAGCGTGCCGCTCTTTGTATATCGGTAAAGCCTCGACAGTTCAACTGTTGAGATACATCATAAAAAATTTCCCTACTGTTATAAAAGCCGTCTATTTCACGCTGAAGCTCGGAGCAATGATATTTAATGCACCGCATTAAATTAACGAGATTGCCGTCTGCATCGTTGTAAATCTCTAAATCCGCCTGCTTTTCTTTAAAAAAAAGTACCCAACCGCCACCGCCGAATACTTCAATATAACGATTGAATCGTTCACCGCTTGGGAACGAATCACATATTTTAGTGCGCAAAAGACGTTTTCCGCCTATGCGTGGAATCGGACTATTTATCATCATAAGCCTCCTATAAAAAAATAATGGTGGGGCACTTTCGCCCCACCGATGTAATGTTAAACTTTTTTAAGATCTTTAATATTAAATGCTGTATTTATTGCAAGCACTGTGCTATCCGGAGATTTGTTAAGTACTACACGTTTACCGTTTACGCTTGAAACATAAAAACGTTTGAAATAAACCCAGTCATCAACGCTTGAACCGTCATAGGTTTTGCTTCCGCTCTTTATTCGAACGATATCTCCGACATTTATACTCGAAGAATCAGAAGCTGTGTTGCTTTTGGAAACGGCTTTTTTCGATGAAAGCATAAGATCTTTGCAGAACATCCATCCGGTATCTTGTCCTGCTATTCCGATGCAGGCTTCTGCACCGTCTTTCGATAATCGCTGAATAACAAATTCAGTCGTATAAACAGCTGATATAGGTTTTACACCGTTTGAGAAAACCGCACCCGATTTAACCTTAACCTTATCTCCGGGTTTAAAACTCGATATTTTATTTTCGGCTTTATCTTCTTTATTTACGGTATTATTTGATGTAGTGTGTTCTTTGTACCATTTTGCTGTAATTGTAGGGTAGTCCACAAAGCAGATGTTGCTGTCGACTTTTCTGTCATCGACAATCTCCGTTCCCCACTGCCATAGTTTCTGATTATAGTCAAATTTGCTCGGAATATCCGGACTTTCCGTCCAGTGTGCAAGCCATATATCTATGTCAGTCAAACGTTCTCTGTCATGGTAATTCTGCATCCATGAAGGGTTTGCGTATACACCCGAAGGCAGCCCGATTTCGGTCATTTTCTTGCAGAATTTCAGTGCCATATCGGTTCTTTCTTTGTTTGTGAGATTGTCGATCTGACGCTGTTCCTCCATGTCGAAAAAAACGGGATATTCAGGTTTTAATCCCTTTACAACCTTCACACAAGCGGCAAGTTCTTTGTCAAACGCTTCGTCCGAAGTTGCTTCGAAATACCAAAACAAACCGTAAGGTATTTTTCGATTAGTACATTCATTGAGATAACGCCGAAAATATGTATCTTCATCGGTGCGGATACCTGCACGAATTATTACAAATTTTGCACCGGATTTCTCAATTTTATCAAGCTCTAATTCGCCGTCGCGCTCCTGGTCGTTTATAAAGCGCACCTCGCCTGCGCCATCGGAAGTATAGCGCCTTGCGGTTATCGCCTGAAAATAGGCGGCGGAGCAGCTTGAAAGCTCGGAAAAGCCGCGGCTTACGCCCACCGTGCACCTTTGCGATAAAAGCCTTTTCGCGGTTTGCACTATTTCTTTAAGCGGCATATCCATAACCGATGAAATATCCTCTTTACCGTCCGTTACGGCAAGGGTCACCACTCTGCCGTAAACCGTAAAGCTTACCGAGCGCATATAGCGCGAAAGCACCGTGTCAATAAAAGAGGCGTGCTTTTCATTCGTGCATTTTCGGCGTTCCTCATCACTGAATTTTGAAACCAAAACGCAGAAAAGATTATCGCCCGTTTTATCAATTATTCCAAGCTCCGCCGCGCGGCTGAAAAGCGCCGATTCATCGGGTTTTTCCTCGTTGCTGCCCAGCATTAAGGGTAGCAGAAATTCATTTACCGAAAGGCGGTGCAGCTGCAATTTAAGGTCGGTATCGGGCGCGGTTAAAACGCTGCCCAATTTTTCGTCCATCTTGCGGTGTATTTCTTTAAGCTCGTCCGTCAGCTCCGCGGGGGATATAGGCTTAAGTAAATAGCTTATTATGTTGTATTCAATAGCGGTGCGGGCATATTCAAAGCTGTCATACCCGCTTAATATTACTATCTGCACCATAGGGCGCAGCTGCCGCACGCGGCGCGCAAGCTCAAGCCCCGTCATCATGGGCATACGTATATCGGTAATAATAAGGTCGGGCTCAAGCGATTCGGTAAGCTCAAGCGCCTCAAAGCCGTTTTCCGCCTCGCCCG
>ERZ779892.3061-NODE-3061-length-12199-cov-3.988554_pt1 | contig 12199 bp, 9 predicted proteins | sample MGYA00511552_ERZ779892 | MGnify/ENA primary metagenome ERZ779892 (study PRJEB29588, sample SAMEA2154561) | human gut metagenome | biome: human gut; feature: human-associated habitat; material: faeces | place: Denmark | collected 2008/2010 ... | reverse complement strand
TGTCCGAAGCTGTGATACAGTGCCCCCTGCAAGGGCGAAATACCCAGAGTACAAATCGAAGATTTGTGCGAGGGGTGTATTTCGCTCTCAAACGCCGAGGGCTTGGAGAACGGTTATTCTACTTTGCGGACATCATTTTCATTCAGCAGGTTTCTTCCCTGATTGACGCTCATAAATCGCTCTAAAGTATCCCTGCGGATAATCGCTTTTCTTCCGACCTTGAGGACGGGAAGTTTGCCCCAGTCTACCAACTTACGCATTGTATTTCTTCCGATACCCGTACATTCTGCGGCTTCTTCTATGGTTAAACCCATTTTGATGTTGCTCATTTTATCAACCTCCTTTCAAAATACGCATTTTGCAACTATGTATCTGTAATTATACTTATTTTGCTATCTCTTGTCAACTCATTTTGCAACTTATTAAGAAATATTTTTATCTATTATTAAATTTGTGGTTGCAAAATAGACTTTGCTATGTTATACTATCAGCAATAGGAGGTGAAAACCTTGAAAAAAGAAATTACATTCACCGCAAAACAGGTCGGTGAACGAGTGAAAGAACGCCGAACAGAGTTAAACTTAACAATGCCCGAACTTGGTAAGCGTGTCGGAGTAAACAAATCTACCATTCAGAGATATGAAGCGGACGGTGTAGACCCGAAGCGTACAATGATTATCAACGGACTGGCAGAAGCACTCCTGACCACTCCCGAATGGCTGACAGGACTTTCCGAAGATAAGGAATACGACAGCCGCACTTTATGTGCAAAGGATATGGAGGAACATATCAAAAATTATCTTGATACCGTTTCTTCTGTGGTAAAGGGAGAACCGCACCAACAGCTGCTCACCACATTCCTCGGAAAGATGATTGACCTCTATACGGTTATGACTTATCACTTTGCAGACGCTATGGCTGAGGTTGACCGTGTAGCGGAGGACGAGGGCTTAAAGCAGTCCTTACGCCGCTATGCGATTGAGTCAGGGGCGATTATGGAAAGAGTTTACCGTAAAGAAATGGAACTTCCTATCGAGAATATGAAGCAGTTTTTAGATGGAATTTTACATATCTACGATGAGGGACGCACCGCTGTAAAGATGGGCGACCTGTTCGGGATAGTGACAGCAGCCGAAGAAAGGGTTGCTGAAAAAGAAAAATTCCGTGGCTCTTTGACAAGTGAAAACGATGACTGACACTCATCGGCATAAGTAACCTTATTACTTTACGCACACCATATGTCACAGTCCCGATTGCCACGGATAGAAAGGGGAATTTTATCTATGGCAAAAGGTTCTGTAAGAAAAAAAGGTAAAAAGTGGTACGCTCGCTTTTACATCGAAGATGAAAGCGGCAGAAAAGTACAGAAAGAGTTTGTAGGAACAGAAAGCAAGTCGGAAACCGAAGCCCTGCTCAGAAAGGCAATCGCTGACTATGAGGAAAAGAAGTTTGTCGGGAAAGCCGAAAACATCACGGTTGGCGAAATGCTGGATATGTGGATAGAGGAAGAACTAAAGCCCGGCAGTCTTAGCAACGGTACGGTTATGGCATATATGGCGGCAGTCAAAAAGATTAAAAAATATCCCATTGGCAGCCGAAAACTGAAAACCGTGACCGCCGACCATTTACAGGCGTTTATCGACCTTATGAGCTACGGCGGGATAAACCCAGACGGTACAACTTCAAAGCCTATGAGCAAAGGCTATATGCTGCAATTCTCGGCGGTACTGCAAAATTCATTTCGTTTTGCTGTATTTCCGAAAAGGCTGATAACCTTTAACCCGATGCAGTATGTAAAACTGCGTGGCAAAAAAGAGGAAACAGATATTTTCTCGGACAGCGAGGAAGAAACTGTTATTCCTACGATTACACATGGGGAATACCAAAAGCTGGCGGACTTCTTAACTGGGAAGAAACACCCAGCGCTGCTTGCGGTGCAGATAGCCTATTATGCAGGCTTGCGTATCGGAGAAGTCTGCGGTCTGACTTGGCAGGACATCAACCTTGACGAGCAATATCTAACTGTAAGACGCAGTATGCGGTACAATGGCACAAGGCATAAGCACGAAGTCGGCACGACAAAACGCAGTAAAGTCCGTACCGTTGATTTCTGCGACACATTGGCAGACATCTTACGGAAAGCAAAGACGGAACAGCATAAAAACCGTTTCCGCTATGGCGAACTGTATCATCTGAACTACTGTAAGACAGTCAAAGAAAAGGGGCGCACCTATTACGAGGTTTACAGTCTGCAAAGGACGCAGGGAACGCCCGAAGATGACAGGGAATTATCCTTTGTCTGCTTAAAGGAGGACGGTGCTTTTGTTTCTGCAAGTGCAGTCGGTCAGATTTGCCGCAAGGCAAAGGCAGAGGTCGAGGGATTGGAGGACTTTCATTTCCACACACTCCGCCATACCTACACAAGCAATCTGCTTTCAGGCGGTGCAAAACCCAAAGATGTGCAGGAACTTCTCGGACACGCTGAGTCAGTACCACAATGAACATTTATGCCCACTCTACCAGAGAAGCAAAGCGGACTTCCGCAAGGCTCTTGGATAAGGTTGTGGGCGAAGCATAAAAAATTTCCCTTGTTTCGGCTCATAAGGGCAAAAACAAGGGAAAATACATAAGGTTTTGATATTTGATAGGCGGTAAGCCTTGAAAACTCAAGGAATTTCGGAAGATTGAATTTTTAATATCAATTTATGCAAAATCAAACAGCGACAGCTGGTTCGACTCCGGCAGTTCGCCGAGCAGTCCCAGATCTGCCATAAGATCAATGACCGTCTTGGTCGCCTTGGTGCGCTGCCTGAAGTCGTCCTTAGACAAAAACTTGCCGTCCTTTGCCGCCTCGGCAACCGCAATCGCAGCATTGTCGCCCATACCATCGATCGTGTTTAACGCCGGCATGAGTTTGCCGTCAATCACCTGAAAACGGTCCGGCTTTGCACGGTACACGTCGATCGGTGTAAAATCAAATCCTCTGGCATACATCTCCTGCACGATCTTCATATCGCGGTAAGTATCCTGCTCCTTTTTGGAGAGCGAATCTTTTCTCCGCGTGTAATCCTTGTAAAAATATTCAAGACGCTCCTTGCCCTGGCACATGATCTCATAGTTAAATCCCGTCGCGCGGATCGAGAAATATGCCGCATAGTAAGCAAGAGGATAATATACCTTACAGTAGGCGATACGCCATGCCATCATAACATATGCCGCCGCATGTGCCTTCGGGAACATGTACTTGATCTTCAGACACGAATCTATGTACCACTCCGGCACATCATGCGCGCGCATCTCCGTCTTCCACTCTTCCTTTAAGCCTTTTCCCTTACGCACCGACTCCATGATCGTGAAGGACTGCTCACTGTCAAGTCCCTTCTGGATCAGGTAGATCATGATATCGTCACGGGTACAGATCGCTGTGGAAATCGTTGCCAGTCCCTGCTCGATGAGTGTCTGCGCATTGCCGAGCCATACATCCGTACCGTGGGACAGACCGGAGATACGGATCAGATCCGAGAACTCCTGCGGCTTGGCATCGATAACCATCTGCATGGCGAAATCGGTTCCAAACTCCGGAATACCGAGACATCCGAGCGGAATTCCATGAATGTCATCCGGCGTCACACCAAGTGCCGATGTATTTTTAAATAAGGACATGACCGACTCATCGTCGAGTGGGATCGTTGTCGGGTCAATTCCCGTCAGATCCTGCAGCATACGAATCATCGTCGGATCATCGTGTCCGAGAATATCGAGTTTTAACAGGTTGTGGTCGATCGAGTGATAATCAAAATGTGTCGTTACCGTCGCTGTCGTCATATCGTTCGCCGGATGCTGTACCGGCGTAAACGTGTTGATCTCCTCTCCCACCGGAAGCACGACGATTCCGCCCGGGTGCTGTCCCGTCGTCCTGCGGACGCCGACGCATCCCTGCACAATACGGTCAATCTCACAGTTCCGCTTGTGGACACCGCGCTCCTCGTAGTAATTCTTGATGTATCCGAACGCCGTCTTGTCCGCCAGCGTACCGATCGTTCCGGCACGGAATGTCTGACCGTATCCGAAAATAACCTCACAGTAGGCATGCGCTTTACTCTGATATTCACCGGAAAAGTTCAGGTCGATATCCGGCTCCTTGTTTCCCTTGAATCCCAGGAACGTCTCAAACGGAATGTCAAACCCGTCTTTTACCAGCTTCTTGCCACAGACCGGACAGATCTTATCCGGCAAATCACATCCGCTTCGCCCGGAGAACGCCTTGACCTCCGGCGAATCAAAGTCGCTGTACTTGCAGTAGGCACAGCGGTAATGTGCCTGCAGCGGATTGACCTCCGTGATACCGGACATGGTCGCCGCGAACGAAGATCCGACCGAACCTCTGGAGCCTACCAGATAACCGTCCTCGTTGGACTTCCACACCAGTTTCTGTGCAATGATATACATTACGGCATAGCCGTTTGATATAATGGAATTTAATTCTCTTTCTAAACGTTCCTGTACGATCGGCGGCAATTCTTCCCCGTACATCTCATGTGCCTTGTTATAACAGATATCACGCAGCATCTGGTCTGAATTCTCGATCACCGGCGGACATTTATCAGGACGCACCGGCTCAATGCGTTCACACATCGCCGCAATCTTATTTGGATTTGTAATGACTACCTCTCTGGCTTTTTCACTGCCAAGATACTCAAATTCTGCTAACATTTCTTCGGTAGTACGCAGATACAACGGTGCCTGATTGTCTGAGTCCTTAAAGCCTTTGCCTGCCATGATGATCCTCCGATAAACCTCATCCTGCGGGTCTAAAAAGTGGACATCGCAGGTTGCGACCACCGGTTTGTGGAACTCCTCTCCTAACCGGCAGATTTTACGGTTGATCTCCTGAAGTTCCTCTATGGTCTCCACCGGAGCTTTGTCACTCTCTAACATGAACATATTGTTGCCAAGCGGCTGGATTTCCAGATAATCATAGAAATTGACCAGTCTTGCAATCTCCTCCTGCGGTCTTCCGTTTAAAATTGCCTGATACAGTTCTCCTGCTTCACAGGCAGAACCAATACAGAGTCCCTCTTTATATTTTAGGTAAAGACTCTTTGGAATCCTTGGTCTTTTCGCATAATACGTCAGATGCGATTCGGAAACGAGACGATAGAGATTGATTCTTCCGACTTCATTCTGTGCTAAGATAATCGCATGATGAGTCGGCAGCTTTTTCACCGTATCGACCGACGTTGCCCCAAGACTGTTCAGATCATTCAGCGTCTCGATATGGCGCTCTTTTAACATTTCAATGAACTTTACAAAAATGTGTGCCGTACATTCTGCATCATCTACCGCACGATGATGGTTTTCTAATGAAATCTTCAGTGCTTTTGCGACGGTATCTAATTTAAAACGATGTAAGGTCGGCAGTAAGATTCTTGCCATTGCCACCGTATCGCCAACCGTATGATTGCATGGGATATCTAAATCCATACAATTTTTGCGGATAAAGCTCATATCAAATTCTGCATTGTGTGCAATCATGACACAACCTTCACAAAATTCCATAAAACGCGGCAGAATCTCTTCAATGGTTTCCGCCCCCATGACCATATCGTCACGGATTCCGGTCAGTTCCTCGATCTTAAACGGAATCGGTACCTGTGGATTGACAAATTCCGAAAAACGCTCCGTGATCGTTCCATTTTCCACCTTCACGGCTCCGATCTCTATGATCTTACAAGTGTTTGGACTAAATCCTGTGGTCTCTAAGTCAAATACCACATAGGAATCATCCAGACTCTGGTTCTTAGAATTTGTAATGATTTCTTTTAAATCGTCAACTAAATATGCCTCTACTCCATATATGACCTTAAAATCATCCTCAGGACTGACGGAATGATACGCATCCGTAAATGCCTGCACTGCACCGTGGTCAGTAATTGCGATTGCTTTATGACCCCATGATTTTGCCCTTTTTATGATGTCTTTTACATCAGAAACACCGTCCATATCGCTCATTTTGGTATGGCAATGCAGCTCGACTCTCTTTTCCATGCTGTTATCTAATCTTGGCGTGGTAAAATCAGGGATTTTCTTCATACCGGCTAAGAAGGACAGCCCGATCTCATGGTCAAACTTGTCCATCGTTGTAACACCTTTGATCTTGATGAAGTTACCTTTTTTCAGATGCTCCATCAATTCATCCCGCTGCTCATTTTTTACAAAAATCTTAGCTGCGATCGTATCCGTAAAGTCTGTAATGACGATCTTGACGATCGTTTTTTCTCCATTCCGAAGTTCCCGCATATCGGTATCGATGATCTGTCCGCGAATAACGACCTCTCCGACTTCTCCCTGTATTGTATCGATCGTCACTGCTTCTTCGTCGAAATCACGTCCGTAGAATACATCCGGGTTGTCGGAACGCTTCAGACCGTACTCGCGCTTCTTAACTCCACCCTTCTTACCGTTCTGCCGGCTTCCCGCATCTGCAGCGGACTTTGTCTTGGCTACTTTTGCACTCTGCTCTTTCGGACTCTGAGCCTTTGAAGTATCTGCCTCGTTTTCTTTTGCGACTGCTCCGAGCATTTCGTCCTCAGCGTGTTCCTGCTCATGCTCCGATTTTGCTGCCGCCGTACGCCTTACGATACTCTCGACTTCTAAATCGATCTGATGGTCGGTATCTTTTTTATAATGGCTCTCTTTTTTCTCCACGAACTGAATGTCGAACTTCGTCTGGATGCCACAGCGTTCTCTTATGATCTTATCTAAGACTTCTATCAGCTCGTCCTGACTTTCCCTTGCGATTAACGTATCTTCTAAGATCAACGTCATCTGCATATCTTCTTCAAAGCGGATCTCGGCTTTTCTAAAAATATTATAAAGGAGCAGGCTGTATTCTTTGATCTCACACAACATGCTCTCTTTATAGGTATCTAAAAGTGTCTTTGCCGTATACTGGCCGGAAAGGCGGTAATGTTCCATCAGCTTGATCTGCATCTTCTGATTTGGAAAAAGCTGCTGTCTCATATCCTCTTCTAACCGCCAGATATCTCTTTTCGGGATCAGCCTTGTATTGTCAAAATAGACACGGATAAAATCCCGGTTACGGTTAGAAGCCACTTTTGTTACCGTGGCTTCTGACAAAAGACCCTTCATTTCGTGATTTAGTTGTAATGTAGGAAAGACCTCTAAAAAGGCATTTGCCATCTTACTCACTCCAATTCAACAGTTCGTTTCTCAATGCATCTAAGAGTTCCTCTTCCGGAAGTTTCTGTACGATCTCGCCATGTTTGATCAGCAATCCTTCCCCGATTCCTCCTGCAATCCCGATGTCTGCCTCTCTTGCTTCCCCCGGTCCGTTTACCACACAGCCCATGACTGCAACCTTGATATCTAACGGAATATCAGCAACCATATCTTCCACACGGTTTGCAAGAGCGATCAGATCGATCTGTGTTCTGCCGCAGGTCGGACAGGATACTACCTCAATGCCGCCTTTCCGTAAACCGAGAGTACGCAGGATCAGCTTTGCAGACTTGATCTCTTCTAACGGATCTCCCGTTAAGGATACGCGGATCGTATCACCAATGCCCTGATTTAAGATCAGTCCAAGACCGATCGCAGACTTGATGTTGCCGCTTGTGATCGTTCCTGCCTCTGTGATACCGACATGAAGCGGATAATCTGTCTTTTTTGCGATCAGCTCATGCGCATGTACACACATCATGACATCGGATGATTTAATAGAGATCACCAGATTATCATAGCCGTTTTCTTCTATGAGATGTACCTTATCTAACGCACTCTCCACTAATCCTTCGGCTGTTACACCATGATATTTTGCCACCAGTTCTTTTTCTAAAGAACCGCTGTTGACACCCACCCGGATTGGAATATTTCTCTCTTTTGCCACATCTACTACCGCACGAATCCGCTCTTTTGAACCGATATTGCCCGGATTGATACGGATCTTATCCGCACCGTTTTCCATTGCTGCAATTGCCAGTTTATAGTCAAAATGGATATCGGCCACCAGTGGGATCTCAATCTGACGCTTGATCTCTCCTAACGCCTTTGCCGCCTCCATCGTAGGCACTGCACACCGGATGATCTCACAGCCTGCCGCAGTCAGACGTTTGATCTGTGCCACGGTTGCCTGAACATCCTCCGTCTTTGTATTTGTCATCGACTGTATCAAAACCGGATTCCCACCACCGATCACACGGTTTCCGATCCGTACTTCTCTTGTATCCATACCATTCCTCCTAGAAGAGCTTTCGTATATCATTAAACATAATGACTACCATCAATGCCATTAAAAGGCATATCCCGATAAAATGGACCATCCCCTCTTTCTCAGGGTCAACCCCTTTTCCACGAATTGCTTCTATAATTAAAAATACCAGTCTTCCACCGTCTAATGCCGGAAGTGGAAGAAGATTCATTACACCTAAGTTCGCAGATAATAAGATCGTCCAGTTGAGCATTCCGACAAAAACGGAGAACCAGCCGACTGCCGCTCCTGCTTCATAGGTATCACTCACACCCTTGACAATGCCGACAGGTCCCGACATCTCATTGATCCCCACCTGTCCTGTTACAAGCATTTTAAGGCTTTCTAAGGTACTTGCGATCCAGTATTTCACTTCGTATACACCGTATTGCAGGGTCTTGACCAGACCGCCTTTTGTCCGTTCGCCGCTTCCATAGAATCCGAAGAGATAACGATCATTTTCTTTGTCGTAGCGCGGTGTGATCGTTGTCTCATGTGTCTTTCCGTCACGCTCATATACCACATCAATGGACTGATCTCCGTGGAAAAAGGTATAAATGCTGACTTCCCGGTAAAGATGTATCTTCTTTGAATTCAGCTTTTTGATCACATCTCCCTCTTTCATCCCTGCTTCCTGTGCAGGATATCCGTCCATAACACCGCTGATCACCGGTCTGTCATATCCGGTACATGCCACTAAGATCAGAGCGCAGACAAATGCCATAATGAAATTAAAGACCGGTCCTGCGGCTACTACGGAAATTCTTGCCCCAACCGATTTACTCTGAAAAGAATCCTCCGCCTTACTGTCTCCGTCCTCACCTTCCATCATGCAGGCACCGCCAAAAGGCAGCAATTTGATGGAATACTTGGTTTCACCTTTTGTAAATCCAACCAGCGTAGGACCTAAACCGATACAAAACTCATTGACACGGATCCCTGCCCGCTTTGCGAACAGAAAATGTCCCAGCTCATGAAACAGAATTATGATACTGAAAATTAATATTGCAAAAATGATTTTCAAGGTTTCCACCTGCTCTCTATATACTCATATACTTCCTGTTCTGTACTCAGTATTTTTTCCAAACTTGGATTTTCCCTAAAATCAACGTGTTCCATAGATGCTTCAATGATTTCGGGAATATTCCAAAATCCGATTTTTTTCTCTAAAAACATTGCAACTGCACGTTCATTCGCCGCATTAAATACCGTTGGCATATTGCCGCCTGCCTTCATGGCTTTCATAGCCAGGGACAACCCCTGAAATGTCTCCATATCCGGTTCTTCAAAGGTCAGACTTCCCAATTCGTAAAAATTCAAACGCTTTCCGCTTAAACTTCTTCGGTTCGGATAATAAAGTGCATACTGGATCGGCAGACGCATATCCGGCGTACCAAGCTGTGCGATGACTGCCCCATCCTCGTATTCCACCATCGAATGGATGACGCTCTGCGGATGCACGACTACCTGAATCTGCTCTAATTTCACATCAAAGAGCCACTTTGCTTCCATTACCTCTAAGCCTTTGTTTACAAGGGTTGCAGAATCTACGGTAATCTTTCTTCCCATGCTCCAATTCGGATGTTTTAAGGCATCCTCTAAGGTAACATGCGCAAGCTCTGCACGTTTTTTCCCACGGAAAGGGCCGCCCGAAGCGGTCAGTAAAATCTTTGCGATCCGGTTCTGTCTCTCTCCATTTAAGGACTGGAAAATAGCACTGTGTTCACTGTCTACAGGAAGAATCTTTACTCCATATTCTTTTGCCATTGGAATGATCAGATGTCCTGCTGTTACCAGAGTTTCCTTATTGGCAAGCGCAATGTCCTTTCCTGCACGGATTGCCTCGATCGTCGGGCGAATCCCAAGCATTCCCACGATTGCAGTAACCAGAATTTCTGTATCCGGCATGGCAGCCAGCTCCAGAAGGCCATCCATTCCTGCGACAACCTTCGTATCCGTATCCTGAATCTTCTGTGCAAGTTCCTGTGCCGCATTCTCATCCCAGACAGCAACCAGACGTGGAGAAAATTCTCTTACCTGTTCTTCCAGTTTCTGAATATTTTTTCCTGCACTGATTCCAAGAACCTCAATATCACCATTGGCACGCACAACATCCAGTGTCTGTGTTCCGATAGATCCTGTGGATCCTAATATTGCAATTTTTTTCATGCCTTTCTCCTTTTTAGAGACCAAGAATCATTTTTGCCAGATAATAAATGACCGGTGCCGTAAAGATTACGCTGTCAAAACGGTCAAGAATTCCACCATGCCCCGGAATCAGCTTTCCATAATCCTTGATTCCCTGATTTCTTTTGATCGCAGAAGCAGCAAGATCCCCAACCATTGAGATCAGTGCTCCAACGCCGCAAATAACTGCATATTCAAACATTGCTCCATGTGTTGCTGCCGCATAGATCACGCCAAGAAGTGCAGCACCGACTACGCCTCCCACAGCTCCCTCTATTGATTTCTTCGGACTGAGCACCGGTGCCATCTTATGTTTGCCGATCAGCATACCCACACAATATGCACAGGTATCGCATCCCCAGGAACAGAGGAAGATCAGCCATACGATAAATTTACCATCCGGAAGATTTCTTGTCAGAAGAATAAAAGAAAGCATTACCGCTACATAAACTACTCCGAAAAATGTTGCCATGACCTGATCTGCATTGTACTTCGGATACGAAAAAACATATACAAACATGATCAGGATCAGAGCGATCAGAATCGCCATCGTTCCATAACGTTCAAATCCCAGCAACAGAGATACATAATACAGAATCGCACCAAGATATCCAGCCAGTTCCAGAAATTCTGTCTGTTCCTTGTGAACACCCATTGCCTTATAAAGTTCCTGCATTCCAAGCAGAGAAACGCAGAGCAATGTCACAAACAGCACATAGTTTCCGCTTATGATCGTAAGAAGCGCAGCGATTACAAGCAGAATGCCACTTATGAGTCGTGTCTTAAACATATTTTATTCCTCCTTCACGCCTCCATAGCGGCGGTCTCTTCCATTGTATTTTTCGATTGCTCTGATCAGATCTTCTTTATGAAAATCCGGCCATGTAACATCTGTAAAATAAAACTCTGTATATGCCAGCTGCCACATAAGGAAATTGGACAGTCTCTGTTCTCCGCTGGTTCTGATCAGCAGATCCGGATCCGGAACACCTGCTGTATCCAGATAACCCGAAATCGTATCCTCCGTAATTTCCTGCGGATTCAGACTTCCCTCAGCTACATCCTGCGCAAGTTTACGCATTCCACGGGTAATCTCATCGCGGCTTCCATAATTCAATGCAATCTGAAAATATAATTCATCGTAATCTTTTGAAAATTCTTCGAGTTTCCTGATCTTGTCCTGTATATCCTGATCAAACGCAGTCGGATCTCCGATGATTTTCACACGCATATGATTCTTTTCTGCACTCTTCATACATTTTTTGAGATAACTGCGGAACAGTTTCATCAGACCTTCGACTTCTTCTCTGGAACGCTTCCAGTTTTCTGTAGAAAAAGCATACACTGTAAGATATTTTACGCCGAGATCTTTAATGTCATCACAGATAGACTCAAGATTTGCACATCCTTTGATATGTCCATATCCTCGCGGCATCCCTTTGGCTTTTGCCCATCTGCCGTTTCCATCGAGAATAATCGCAATATGATTCGGGACTTTCATATTTTCCATGTTTTCTCCTCTCTTAGCAGAGCGAACAGAAAGAGAGCCCTTTCCGGCTCTCCCTCTCCCTCCAATCTGACAGTTACACAATTCTTATACTGTCAGGATTTCTTTTGATTTCGTCTCAACCGCTGCATCAATCTTCTTGATGAACTTATCTGTAAGCTTCTGTACTGCATCTTCCAGATCTTTTACTTCATCCTCAGAAACATCCTGTTTGGTCAGCTTCTTAAATGCATCAT
>ERZ779892.3060-NODE-3060-length-12202-cov-2.414753_pt1 | contig 12202 bp, 12 predicted proteins | sample MGYA00511552_ERZ779892 | MGnify/ENA primary metagenome ERZ779892 (study PRJEB29588, sample SAMEA2154561) | human gut metagenome | biome: human gut; feature: human-associated habitat; material: faeces | place: Denmark | collected 2008/2010 ... | reverse complement strand
GGACGCCCCGGTTTTACAGCGGAGGATTGTCCGAACACGTTCTGACGGCGACGTTCGGCATCCTGTTCTAAACGATCGAACCAATATTTGTCAAACCAATAATAAAAACCAATTATGAAAAAGCTTTTCTTAATTCTCACCACGGCCCTCTTCGCAGCGGGCTTCGCATCCTGCACCGACGATCCCGAAGAAACGGTCAATCCCGTCGTCGTATCCGAAATCTTGCGCGCGCTCGGCGGCAATGTGCTGGTAAACGTGCCCGAGGAAAATTTCGACGTGAATATTCCCGCCGATGCTGCGTCGTGGGTTCAGATCAATGAAGCCGAATCTTCGGGCAAAGCGCTGGTGCTGTCCGTCGATGAGAACGAAACGGGGACGGAACGTTCGACCGTCGTGAACGTGACGCGGAGCGGCAAGAGCACCGTTCTGGCGACCGTAACCATCAAACAGAGCGACATCACGCTGCAAGCCGGCGAATTCGTGATCGAGGAGATCTACTTCACAGGCACGGCGTTTCCCGAAACGGGAAAGCCTGACAGGTGGCTGGGCGACCAGTACATCAAGATCCGTAACAACTCCGACGAAGACCTCTATGCCGACGGCATGATGCTGATCCTTTCGAGCGGACTCAATTCGGGCATGAACAGCGAGATGATCGAAGGCAAGGACTTCCGCAAGGAGTGTTGTGCGGGCAATGCGTTCTACTGCATTCCCGGCAACGGACAGGATGTGCTGGTCAAAGCCGGCGAGTCGCTGATCGTCGTCAACAACGCCCAGAACCACACCATCGGCAACCCGAACTCGTGGGACGCCACGAAAGCCGATTTCGAGTGGTACGACGTTTCGTCGAACGAGAACTATCTGGATATCGACAACCCCGACGTGCCCAACCTCGACAAATGGTACGCTTCGACATTGACGGTCCAAGTGCTCCACAACCGCGGCTTCAACGCCGTGGCTATCGCCATGCCGCCCGTCGGCCTGACTGCAGAGCAGTTCCTCGCCGAATACCCGCTCAAAGACGCCCAGTATATCTTCCACTCCCCGAACGGCTCGGACTACACGATGCCGCTGCGCAACTGCTACCGCGTGCCTAACGAATGGGTGCTCGACGCCGTGAACACGGGCTGCCGCGACGAATACTACATCGCCCCGTGGGACGCTTCGCTCGACGCAGGTTACGCATGGTGCGGTACGGCCGACGGAGATGCCGACCGCTTCGGCAAGTCGGTGATCCGCAAGACCGGTTCCGACGGCAAACTCATCGACTCGAACAACTCGACCAACGACTTCGAGTCCAATACGAAGGCGTCGCTGATCAAGTAAGCCGGAAGAACGACCATTCTTTATGACCGATTCTGTCATCGAATGCCGCAACCTCACCCATTGTTACGGGGAGCGGCTGATATACAAAGACCTGAGTTTCGAGGTTCCGCGCGGGCGGATCCTCGGACTTTTGGGTAAAAACGGCACCGGAAAAACCACGACCATCAACATTCTGAGCGGCTATCTCCAACCGCGCGCCGGACAGTGTCTGATCTTCGGCGAGGATATCCGCACGATGCGGCCCGAAACCCGCGCCCGGATCGCCCTGCTGATCGAGGGACACGTGCAGTACGCCTTCATGACCATCGAGCAGATCGAACGGTTCTATGCGCGGTTTTATCCCCGCTGGAACCGCGACGCCTATTACGGACTGATGGAAATGCTGAAGGTGGCGCCCCGGCAGCGCATCTCGCGCATGTCGTGCGGACAGCGTTCGCAGGTGGCCTTAGGGCTGATTCTCGCCCAGAACGCCGATCTGCTCGTGCTTGACGACTTCTCGATGGGACTGGACCCCGGTTACCGCCGCCTGTTCGTAGAATACCTGCGCGACTATGCGCAGAGCGAGGAGAAGACCGTTTTCCTTACCTCGCACATCATTCAGGACATGGAAAAGCTCGTGGACGACTGTATCATCATGGATTACGGCCGCATATTGATTCAGAAGCCTGTAAAGGAATTGCTCGACACCTTCACACGCTATACCTTCAAAACATCGTCGCCCGACAAGCTCCCCCACGCCCCGTCGTTATACAGCACGGCGGCCATACGGGATTCTGCCGAGACCTACTCGTTCGAAAACGAAGAACGTATCAAACAGATATTGCAAGAGCAATCGATACCCTATACCGATTTCAAATCCGAGAAAATGAATCTGGAAGACGTTTTCATCGGATTGACCGGAAAATACTAATCCTTTTATCATCGGAATTATGAATAAAGCTATATTTTTCAAAGAGTGGATCAAAACCCGGGGACTGTTTTTCATTACCCTGCTGGTATCGCTTTGTTTCGCCGGATACGTCATGATGCGCATCAACCGGGTCATCACTTTCAAGGGGGCCGACCACCTGTGGGCCATCTTGTTGAGCCGGGATACCGTGTTTATCGAGTTGCTACAATACCTGCCGCTCATCATAGGCGCACTGTTCGCTTCGTCGCAGTTTATTCCCGAAATGACGCAGAAACGGCTGAAACTGACTTTACACCTTCCCTATCCCCAGCAACGCATGATTCTATTGATGTTGCTGGCGGGAGTCGCGCAAATCAGCATCGTCTTTCTGTTGCAAGCCGCTTCCTTGTGGATTTACCTGCAACAACATATCGCCTGCGAAATGGTCGCACGCATATTGCTGACAGCGGCTCCGTGGTATATCTGCGGTTATACCGCCTACCTGATGACAGCGTGGATATGCCTCGAACCGACGTGGAAGCTGCGCATCGTCAATCTGCTGATCGCCGCAGGTATCGTGCGAATCTTTTTCCTGCTCGACAAACCGGAAGCCTATAATTCGTTTCTGCCGACGCTTATTATTTTCACCATTCTGTGCGCATCGCTTTCTATCCGGTCGGTTGTCCGATTCAAAGAAGGTTGCCAAGACTAATTTCAAAAACGGTATACTACAATGAAAAAATTCAGCAAAATATTTTTCTACCTGACGGCTGTCGTCCTATTGTCGTGGTTATTGCCGTGGCTTTTGCAATTCGCAGCCTCCAAACCGGGAAACGATCCTTTCACGTTGTACAGTTGCGTAACCAAACGGTTCGCATACATACAATCGAGCAAGGATAACGGGGTAAAACGCTACGACGCGAACGGAACGGAATATACGGTAGCACAATTCGACTCCATATTGCCTACCTTTTATTACAGACAGCTGTTCTCGAAAGACCGGCTGCCCGACACAATCAACGGGAAAGAGGTGACCCCGAAAATCATCGCTCACGGAAATTTCACATTCAAGCAGTCGGGCCGAGACGTGAATGTGACGAAGCCCGCATTGAACATGATTATGGAATCGATGCCGGACCGGATCGACCTCGAAAACCCCATCGAAGCTTTCCGCACGACCGATCGTATCACTTTCATCGATATGCGGGACAACACGGTCAACGAAAAAAAATCGGCTTTATTCGACAAAGTCATGAAACAAAAAGGGTTTGAATTTCCCGTGCGAACCTTGTCGGGAAACCCGACGAACCGGAAAGAGTATGACGAGGGTTATCTGATGGTAGACAACAACCACCGAGTATTCCATGTGAAACAAACCAAAGGACTGCCCTACGTGCGTGAAACGGGTGTGGCTCCCGAATTGGGTATCGAGCATGTAGCCATCACCGAATTCAGCAACCGCAAAACACTGGGATTGTTAACGGACAAAGATAACAACCTATATGTATTGAATCGGGATTACACGTTGCACAAATTGCCGATAGACAAATACGACCCCAAGACCAACACCCTGACCATCATGGGCGATATCTTCTACTGGACCCTAAAAATAAGCGACGAAAGAGGCGTGACCACATACGCCGTCGACGCTGACAGTTATGCTTTCGCCGACAGCCTGCGCTATGACTACCCGGAGACCGCTCTCGACAAATGGTCGAAATATATTTTCCCGTTCGAACTGTCGTTCACATCTTACGACGACCAATGGGTAAAACCGCGTGTGAGCATGGGATCGTGCTGGGTACTGATTTTGAACTTCGTTTTGGCCGCTTTGCTTTATTTTACAGCATGTAAAGGTAGCACATGTAGCCGCCGTCAAAAATTCATAACGACCGTAGCGACAATGATATTGGGCATATATCTGTTTATTCCGCTACTGGTTTGCAAACGGGCATAACCCGACGATTCGTTTATAAAATATTTGCTATCTTTGTCATAACAAAAATAAAGAAAAGATTTACAAACATTTAAACTACAACAATATGAAAAAATCCATTTTTATCCTTGCAGCCGTCGCCTTGCTTGCTATGGTGAGCTGCAACAACAAAGCTAAGGAGAATCAGAATCAAGAAAGCGCCGCAACAGTGGCTCTGAGCGTAGACGACATTTTAGCCAAAGGGGACAGCCTCGTAGGAAAAACCGTTACCGTAGAAGGTGTGTGCACCCATATCTGCAAACACGGCGGCAAGAAACTCTTCATGATGGGAACCGACGACACCAAAATGTTGCGTGCAGAGGCTTGCGAACTGGGCAGCTTCCCCGCTGAGGTTGTGAACAGCCTCGTATCGGTGACGGGAACTCTCGAAGAAGACCGTATCGATGAAGCTACCATACAGAGAATGGAAGAACAGTACAAAAATCAAAGCGGAGAGAAACACGGTGACGGAGAAGCCGGATGCGAAAGTGAAAAGAAAGCTGCCGGACAAGCCGACATCAATACATTCGAAGGTCGCATACAGAACTTCCGCGAACGCCTTGCCAAAGCCAAAGAAGCCGGTAAAGACTATTTCGTGATGTCGTATCACATCAACACGACCAGTTACGAAATTAAAAATTAACTCATAGAAACCGAACATGTCGAAAGAAAAACGTATATCGGGGAAATTCAGAAAATGGTGTCACATTCTGCATAGGGATCTTTCGTTCTTTTTTGCAGGGGTCATTCTCATTTATGCTTTCTCTGGCATCATGCTGAACCACAAACGCGACTTTAACTCCGATTACAGTATCACACAGAAAGAATACCGAATCGCAGGGAATTTTCCGAAAGCGAAAGCAGACTTTTCCAAAGCGTACGTGCTCGATTTGCTCGATGACTTGGGTGAGCGTAACAACTATACCCAACATTATTTCCCGAAAGAGAACACCATGAAGGTGTTTATCAAAGGCGGATCGTCGCTGACGGTGAACACCGAGACGGGGGAGGCTTATTACGAATCGGTGAAAAAACGCCCTATATTGAGCAGTCTCAATCGATTGCACTACAACCGGAACTGGACGATCTTCTCGGACATTTTTGCCGTGTCGCTCATCGTCATCACCCTCACGGGGCTTGTCATGCTTAAAGGGCGTAAAGGCTTCTGGGGACGGGGCGGTATAGAATTTGCCGCAGGCATACTCATTCCTCTGGCGTTCATTTTACTGTAAGACCGTTCGATTGCCATACGAAGATTCCGTGAAGGGATGCCGCCTTTCACGGAATTTTTGTATGATAAGAATTTCTAATAATCTGAAAAATAGCACCCCGAGAAACAGATTCATGCTGTAAAGCGAGTATCTTTGTAGCCTATCGTGGAATAGACTGTATCTATTTCTGCTTCCTCGCCCACAGGCCGGCCCTTTCCTATGATGAAGTATACAGCCTGTGATGTCGCAAGGTGTGGCAAGAGGGAAAAAAGAATCGGCGATATTCGCTCTCTTGTCAGTATGATGCAGCCACGATTTTCATTTATTTCCAATTTATAAAACCATAAAGATATGAGAATAAAACATGTAATAGGAATAGCCTTCACCTGCATGGTGTTCATCTTTTCGTGCCAAGCCCAAAGCTCCACCGAGAGTCATGCAGGAAAAAACAAGCAAGAACAGAAAATCAAGCCCCGCCACTTGACCAAAGCGGAATTCCTCTCGAAAGTGGCGAACTATGAGAAAACGCCCGACAAGTGGGAGTACTTGGGCTCGAAGCCTTGTATTATCGATTTTTACGCTACATGGTGCGGTCCTTGCCGAAAGTTGGCTCCGATATTGGAGGAGATTGCCGGAGAATATGCCGGGAAAATCGATGTCTACAAAATAGATGTGGATAAAGAGTCTGAACTTGCAGGAGCATTTGGCATTCAAAGCATTCCCACCCTATTGATGATTCCGGCAAAGGGAGAACCTAAAATTTTACAGGGAGCCATGCCGAAAGATCAACTTACTAAAATAGTAAACGAGTTTCTATTAGAAAAGAAATAAAGGTAGAAGGACGTATCCAAGAGATTTTATAAATACTTCCGGGACATAGAAGTATTTGTTAAAATTGACTCGTTATTTCAGACGCAACTTTCACTGTTACACCGATGTATTGGTTTATCATGAAATAGTAAACCGGGTGTAACCAGTGAAAGTTGCGTCTGATTTATATTCTATTTTTATTTATATATACAAAACACATATTCATTTTGTAATATAAATGCCAATATATGTAATGATGCATTACATATATAGATATCAAAATAACTTCCCATCTTGTTCGGGATATAATGCCTTGTAATATTTGATACGTTCTCCCCAGGGACGGAACTCAAAAGGAAACACATGCTGTTGCTCCGCCCAGCGATTCCACTTCTTCTCCAGACTTTTCACCTTCTCAGGATATTGTGCAGACAGATCTTTCTCCTCAAAAGGGTCTTCTGAAAGGTTTATCAACTCCCAAGAGGATTTTCCATTGGCACGTACCAACTTCCATCCGTCCGAAATAACGGCACAAGACGTCTGATGCTCGAAAAACAAATCACGTGAACGCAATTTTTTATTCTGTATGGCAGGTAAAAGACTGGTTCCCGACAATTTCACTTTCTCTCCCTGAAAAGAAGAAGGGTATCGGACCGATGCCATATCCAGACAGGTAGGAAACAGATCGATAATATGACCGGGTTCCCGGCAAATCGTGCCTTTCTCTTTAATTCCTCTTTTAACAGAATCACCACACTTTATGATCAGAGGTGAACTTGTCCCACCCTGAAAACACCACTGCTTATAGCTACGGTAAGGAGTATTACTCAAATCCGCCATCAACTGTCCCAGATATCCCCCTTCGCTGGTTGCCCCGTTATCGCTCATAAACAGAAAAACGGTATTCTCATAAATGCCCTTCTCCTTGACTGCTTCGATAAGTCGTCCTATACCATCGTCCATGATCTCGATCATGGCGGCATAAGTAGCCATGTCGTTTATCCATTGTTCTTGCTGCCGGGGAGTAAGATCCGTCCACGACGGGCGTTGATCATTGAACTCCCGCTGATAAACCGGCAGTTCCATCGATTTTTTTACCAGCCCACAGGCTTTCTGGCGTTCGAAACGTTGACGACGCAGTATATCATATCCCGCCTTATAACGTTCACGGCAAGCATCCACCCTCTGTTTCGGAGCGTGTAAAGGCAGATGCGGTGCATAATGCGCCACATACAGAAACATAGGAACATCAGCAGGATGTTCCCTCACAAAACTCACGGCGGAATCGGATATGGCCGTGGTATAGTAATAATCATCAGGGAACTCAGTAATCCTTGTCAGACCGGAATATACCGGTTTAGGAACATAATAACTTCCACCGCCACTAAGGCAGCCGTAGTATTTTTGAAATCCGCGTTGCACGGGATAACTTCCGTTGGGTTCATCAAAAGCGCCGTCTACGGTCACATGCCACTTACCGCTCATATATGTAGCATAACCATTGTCGCGAAGCACTTCGGCGATAGTAGGGATATTGGCCGCTATCTGTCCCCGATACCCGGGACGATGTTCATCGACAGCCGTCATCCACCCCATACCGGCTTCGTGCTGGTAATGGCCGGTAAGCAAGGCCGCCCGGCTGGGACAACTACGTCCCGTATTCTTAAACTGGCTGAAACGTATCCCTTCTTCTGCCAAAAAATCAATATTCGGAGTACGCACTTCACCCCCATAACATCCCAAATCGGAAAATCCCATGTCATCACACAATATCAGAATAATGTTCGGATGGTTCTCTTTAGAAGCATTGCCGGCAACGGCACTGTTCCCTATGGAAGATAATATTAGGGAACTTATCAACAGTCTATTCATTCGTTTGGATTTAAAAGTTACTCACGGACAAATATACCGCTAATCAGTGAATGGCAATGTTCACTTTTGATTATTTATTGTCTAATATTATCTAAACTGCAACAAAAAAGAAAGAAACCAAATAAGTTCTTCTGAATTATTCTTAACTTTGCCACGTATCTGAAAAACGGATACATCGTTTTCGTAGAACGATGGAGAAATCTTATTATTATCTGCCATCAAAATCTGGTAAATATTGTAAGATATACACACTATATGCTGTATATCAATATAATAATATCGTATACATCTCATCAAGGAAACGAAACAGGAACAAAATCAATATTTTAAGCGATTCTCGGTTTTTCGCATTTCACTTGGTTTCATCCCTTGCACTTGGTCGCATTCAAAGTGCTTTTCAAAGTAGTTTTCCGATTATCGACCTCTTATCCGAAGAATGCCGTTCGGTGTTTCATTGATGAATTATTGCAGCCAAAAGAAAAAAAGACGGGCTGTGGTCTCTGCCTTACATCTTCATTGAAACTTGTATTTTCCGCAAAGGTGGTTGTTTCTCTATAAAGCCATAGGCATATAAAAGCAAATATGCCTACCTAAATATAGTTTACTTTGATTTAGCATATATAAGGCTAATGCACAAACTAAACTGAATTTTCAACCCATTTCCATTACCTGACGATTTGCCAAACATACAGCCAAAAGAGAAGAAAGGTTCACTGTATATTTTCTCTTTTCGCTGCAATATTTTATCGAGTTCTTTTTGGATACGCTACATAAAAGCATTTTTTGTAGTTTAGTCTATAAAAACTGTTTCTGATTATTTTTATAGCATAATATTTTATATCTTTGCAAAAAGAGAAGATATATCATGAATGCAATAGAAGTGTTAGCTCAACAACAAGCAGATGAAATCTTGCAATTGGAAACTGCGTACGCAAATCTATATCATGCCTATGAGCGTGGAAACAGAGACGAAATGATATCTGCATATAGAGCTGCAGGAAACGTAAATGTCGGTATTCAAGACCTCGGAGACAGAATATTCAATGAAACAAAACAGGTTTTATGGTCTAAAGGAATCACTCCAGACATACGACCTTGTTCAATATCGCTCATCTATGATGATGTAATCTTGAGGTCTAATATTGAAGGCTGTCTTAACGTATTGCTGGCAGAACTTCAATCAAGGCACTTCTATCGTTCTAACAATACATATGCTCAACGTATGTTATATCGTCCCAATCATACGTTTCGTCAAGATGAAGTTTTGTATGAGTCTAATATCCGACAACTCAAGGTCGCTGATTTGCTTGCCGTTGCTAAGTACGCAATCGGTGTTGCCGAAGCAATAGAGCCGAGCAACAAGCTATATGCACAGGCAAATGGAGCAATTAGCGTCTTACAGGGGATTGATACTATACTCAATAATAAACCGGAAGATAAACCGACAAACAAGATGTTGCATTTGGCAACCAGTTTTATATCTACGGTTGTGAAATCATCACTTAGAGACGATGACGCCAAACGAGGAGTGACAGCAACAGCAATAATGATCGATTTGGCGATCGATTTCTTTTGCAAGAAATAAAATAAAAGCGAAATGGATAAACCGAAGAACCGCATAAAAGAGGTGCTTGAAGAAAAAGGCATCAAGCAGACATGGTTAGCAGACAAACTCGGAAAGAGTTTTTGCATTGTCAATTCTTATGTCTGCAACAGACGTCAGCCAAGTTTAGATGTGTTATTCGAAATTGCGAACATCCTACAAGTTAATCCGAAAGATTTGATTAGCAGTAAATAAGTCCAAATATATGGAACAATGCGAAATCATAAAATGTTTTGAATTAAAGTATTAATCTGTTTAATCGCTTTAATGATTATCGATTTGGTTGACTTTAAAAAGATTGATTAAAAACAAAGGGCACAACGAATAAAATTTATCCAAAGAATATTCTTGATGAATATATTGTTAGACACGAATATCATTATCCCATTGGAAGATACGAGTAGAATTCTCGATTCTTCCTTTGCCGAACTGCGGAAACTTTCTGCAGAGCAGAGCCATTGTCTGTATATTCATCCGATGCAGCTTGAAGACATTAACCGAGACAAGAATCAAGAAAGACGAAAAATCGTATTATCTCGGTTAAAGCAATATTCAAAGATAGAAAATCCACCAATCTTATCCGATCAGGAATGCCATGAACTCGGTTTATCGCAATCTAACGATAATGATAAAGTAGACAATAACGTTTTGTTCGCTTTGTATCGGGGTGCAGCGCACCTTCTCGTTACAAACGACGAAGGCATTCACCGGAAAGCCTCGAAAATAGGATTGCAGGATAAAGTATATCGGTTAGAACAATTCTTGTTATTACTTAGGCGATATACGACTATCCCGTTTTCTTTCGATTACACTGGTGTAAAAGAACGTTTTTTATATGAAATAGACAAAAACCAACCGTTCTTTGAATCTTTACGACAATCGTATGACGGTTTTGATAGATGGTTTCAAAAATGCGCAGAAAACAAGCGGAAATGTTGGTGTATTGAAGATGAAGACAGCAGGGTAGTTGCAATCTGTATATACAAACATGAACAGGATGCCCGACTAACTGATAATGGAGAAATTACTCATGGACGCATTCTGAAACTTTGCACGTTTAAGGTAGACCCTAAGGCTCGTGGAAAGAAGTTAGGCGAACGACTTTTGTATATCGCATTCGACTATTGTGTAAAAAACAAGTTGGACTGGATATATCTACATACGTTCGGAGAGGAACAGAAAACACTTGTAGGACTTTGTTTAGACTATGGTTTTTATTGCCTTGGTAAATATAAACAGGATGATGTTTATATCAAGCCAATGAAATTAATGAATGATAATTTCGGTAGTTTGGATTCTTTGATAAGGTATTACCCCTATTTCAAGGATAATGAATCCGTTCAAAAATTCATTATTCCTATTCAACCGCAATATCATGAAGATTTATTCCCGGACTTCAGTAGCATGAAAGGCTCTTTATTCGAGAAGGATCAATCTTTATATTCTTGTCAAGGCAATACTATAAAAAAAGCTTATTTATGTCATTCTCGAATCAAATCCATTCGGAAAGGTGATATTGTCTTATTTTACAGAAGTAAAGATCGCAAATCCATACAATGTATGGGCATAGTTGAAGATGTCTTATCTTCAGAAAATATCGACGAAGTATTTCCTGCTATTGCCAAAAGAACCGTCTACAATTATTCGGATCTACAGGAGATTCTGAAGAAGAAAACATTGGTAATACTTTTCCGGTATATAGCTCTTGACAAAGAAATATCCTATCTACAGATAGCTAAAGCCAAAATTGAAGGATATATCCAAAGTATTAGAAAAATTGATAATAAACAATATTTAGCATTGATACATGAAAACTGAAACGATTATATTATCCATTCATCCAAGTCATATTGAAAAAATATTATCTGGAGAGAAACGATACGAATATCGCAAGCGTATTCCTACGGATATACGATACATTGTCGTATATGCAACTGCACCTATCAAAATGATTGTCGCCTTGATTAAGATAGATTCTATTTTAAAGGGGACGCCAGAAAGCGTGTGGGAAAAAACCAAAAAACATGCAGGTGTTTCCAAGGATTTTTTCATGCTCTATTTTACTGACCATCAAGATTCCTATGCAATTAAATTTAAAGCGGTATTCAAATTAGAAACACCCAAATCTTTAATGTGTTTGGACAATAATGTTTCTGCTCCACAATCTTATACATACCTCAAAGAGACAGCCGAAGAATTATGTAATAAATTAGGAATAAAGAGATTTGAGATATGATGAATTTCGATGAATACATACGCCAAGGCGAACCGCAGCAACGGGAAAAGGGCTATGCATGGCAGACCGCAATCGGCTTGCAGGCAGTTGATGGTCTGAAACCCTCCGATTATCTTATCGAGACTGCACGCAAAGATATTGAGGGAGAAATTACGATTGACGAGGCCGAACAGCTTATAAAGAGCTATTACCAGTCAAAAGAAGCTCGTACACCAGAAGATGACGAAATGCACGAGGCAGATACGGCTTCGACCAATATTCGCCGGCTGCTTACCGAGAA
>ERZ779892.3057-NODE-3057-length-12228-cov-4.096607_pt1 | contig 12228 bp, 8 predicted proteins | sample MGYA00511552_ERZ779892 | MGnify/ENA primary metagenome ERZ779892 (study PRJEB29588, sample SAMEA2154561) | human gut metagenome | biome: human gut; feature: human-associated habitat; material: faeces | place: Denmark | collected 2008/2010 ... | reverse complement strand
ATAAATATAATAAGAATATATTCTTATAGTTTACTCTTATATATCTGTGCCATTACCTTCTGATACTGATTTTCCAATTGAAGCAGATTCTGTTTACTTTGATAAATCACAGAAACTTCTACAAAATACTCTATCACGCTGATCTGTCCACCGGTAAGGGCTTGTTTCAGTAATGCAAGATCTTGTTGTGAACTGAATGCTTCCCTATATTCCTGTATGGAGGTTTGCAATGATTGCGCCTCACTATACAGTTTTGCTAAGGTCGCCTCAGCTTGAAAAGTAGCGTTCTCTTTCTGATAGTCGAGATTCAGAGATTGTGCTTTGGCTATCTTCACCTTATTGCGGTTTTCAAACAGTGGGAAAGAAAAGCCCACTACAACTCCATTGAACGGAGTACCGGACTCAGTATTACGGCGATATCCCAGTTCCAATTTTGGCAACCAGCCTTGCTTACTTGCAGAAATCTGTTTGCGGGCAGCAGCACTTTCACTGCTCAATGACAGCAAAGTCTGATCGGCTGCCAACACTTCCGAACGTAACTGTTCATAGTTGTTAGGAAGAAGCGGCAATGGATAATCATTGATGGAACGGAAACTGCTCAGTTCATTGTCTTGCAAAGACTGGTCTCCGTTGAGTGCAAGGAGAGATTTCCAGGCATTATCAAGCGCAGTCTGATTGGCGCGGAACTCTGTACGTACATTCAGTAATTCCAGATTGATTTTGTTTGTTTCCAATACATTGGCATCACCTGTTTCCAGACGTTTCTTGTAGTATGTGGAGAGTTCCTCAGCCTGTTTCATGCGTTCATCCAGAATCACTTGCTGATGCTGTAACATGATGATATCGAAACAAAGCTCCTTGGCTTGCAACAACAATTGTTGACGGAAAGCAGCAGACTGTGCATCAAGCGCACCGGTTTTGAGTCGATTTACTTTTCCGCGTGTAGCATATAAAGTAGGGAAATCAAAGCTTTGGGAAACAACAAGTTCACCTATCGTCTCGCTCTTATCTTCCGAACCCCACAAATGGGCATACGAGAGAGTGGGATCAGGCAAATTGTTTTCCGACTTGTTTTCCAATTTCTGTGAAGTGATAAGTTGCGCATTAGCCTGCAACTCCTTATTGTTCGCTTCAATGCGGTGCAGCACTTCGTCTATGCCAATCGATTGGGCACGCATCCCCGCATATAGGAAAAAAGTGATAAAACTAAATATAAGAATTCGTTTCATTATTTGATATTGTTAATAGTTATATGGATGTTAATTCGCCGGTTTCCGGTGCATCATCAGATAAACAATCGGAATGATGAAACCGTTCAGGAACGTGGAAGTTAAAAGACCTCCGAGAATAACCTTCGCCATCGGGCTTTGGATTTCATTACCCGGCAAATCACCTCCCAGTGCCAACGGAATAAGTGCAAGAGCAGAAGACAACGCGGTCATCAGAATTGGATTCAAACGGTCCATTGAACCGCGGATTACACTGTCATACACATTCAGTCCTTCTTCCCGTTGCAAGTGGTTGTAGTGGCTGATCAACAACATACCGTTTCGGGTAGCAATACCGAACAGTGAAATAAAACCGATAATAGCAGGAATACTCACTTCTCCCGTTGTCATCAACAAAGCAAATACACCACCGATCAATGCCAACGGCAGGTTGATAAGAATAATCGCACTTTCCTTCACACTGCGGAATTCATGATAAAGTAGTAAGAAGATCACTGCAATACTCATCAGCGATGTGAGTAATAAGGTGCGGCTTGCTGCCTGTTCGCTCTCAAACTGACCGCCGTATTCAAGGTGATATCCTTCCGGCAATTTGATGTCCTTGTCCACGCGAGCCTGAATATCATTCACCACACTGCGCAAGTCACGGTCGGCAACATTGGCAGAGATCACAATTTTACGTTTTACGTTCTCGCGGCTGATAGTATTCGGCCCCATTGCAGAACGCACTTCGGCGATGTAGTTCAACGGTATTTTCTTTCCGTCGCTGGTATCTATTATCAAGTTGCGTATCTTCTCCATTTCGTCGCGAAGATCATCACGTACACGTACAGTGAGGTCAAAACTTTTGCCCTTTTCGTAAACTTGTGATACGGTTTCTCCTGCAAGACAGACATTCACGAACTCAGAGAATTCCGGTAATGAGATACCAAACTTAGCCAACATTTCTCGCTTGGGCGAAATGATAAGCTGAGGACGTTCTATCTGTTGCTCCACATTCAAGTCGGCAATACCAGGAATATCTTGGATGGCACTTTTGATTTCATTACCCAAAGTAAACATACGGTTCAGGTCATCACCGAACAGTTTAATAGCAATGTTTGCTTTCGTACCGCTAAGCATAGCATCGATACGATGACTGATAGGTTGCCCGATTTCTATGTTCGCTCCTACGATGGTGCCCAATTTCTCGCGTACTTCAGCAACCATTTCGCTACGTGAACGATCTTTCAATTCGAACGGAGCCTCTATTTCGGAAACATTCACTCCAAGTGCATGTTCATCCAGTTCGGCACGTCCGGTCTTGCGGGCAACGGTTTGTATTTCAGGAATACTGAGTAGCAATTCCTCTGCACGATGCCCCATCTTGTCACTTTCTTCCAACGAGATACCCGGCAAAGAAGATATGTTGATCGTAAACGAACCTTCGTTGAAAGGTGGCAGGAACGAACGGCCCAATGTGAAGAAACATGCCAAGGCTACTACGAACAAACCAATAGTACTGCCCAATACGATCTTCTTATGTCCCAGTACGAAAGCCAGTGCAGCGCCATACCATTGTTTCATTTTACGTGCTACATACGAGTCACTGCTTTCTTTCTCTTCCTTCTTCTTGTCTTTTCCCAAAAGATAAGAGCAAAGTACCGGTGTAACCGTCAGTGCCACTACCGTAGAAGCAGCCAATGCTACAATGAACGCAATACCCAGAGGAACCAGCATGCGGCCTTCCATACCTGTGAGGAAGAATAAGGGCACGAAACTAACTACGATAATCAGCGTAGAGTTCAGGATAGGCATACGTACTTCTTTCGATGCGTTGAATACCACTTCCAATATGGAAAGTCGTTCTTCCACAGGTTTCAACTTGTTTTCGTGGAGTCGTTTATATACGTTTTCCACGTCCACAATGGCATCATCCACTAACGAACCGATAGCGATGGCAAGACCACCGAGACTCATTGTGTTGATTGTGAATCCCATATAATGCAGCGTCACCAGTGAAGTAATCAATGAAAGTGGTAGTGTAACCAATGAGATCACTGTTGTACGTACATTTGCAAGGAACAGGAATAGTACAATCACCACGAAGATACCTCCTTCGAACAAGGACTTCTGTACGTTTCCGATGGAGCTTTCGATAAAGCGACTTTGTCGGAAAATGTCTGTGCTGACCTTTACATCCGGTGGCAGATTTTTCTGTAAATCTTCTAAAGATGCTTCCAATTTATCCGTTAATTCCAGCGTGCTGGTGGCCGGTTGTTTGGTTACAGTCAACAATACGGCAGCTTTACCCCGTTCAGATGCTGTACCCAGTTTGGGTAATTTTGCTCCAATGTGTACGTCTGCAATGTCTTCCAACAGAATAGGAGCACTGCCCGAAGCGGTTCCACCACGTACCACGGCACGTGCCAGTTGATCTACCCGATCGGTAGAAAGTACTCCACGTACAATGTATTCATTGCCATATTCATATAGCACACCACCGTTTGCATTCAGATTCATTTCACGGGTTACGGTCATAATTTCATTCAGCGTAACGCCGTAATGCCGCATCCGTTCCGGATCTAATTGTATCTGATATTCCTTTATATCACCACCCAGTACTGCTACCTGTGCCACACCGCCTGTAGAGAGTAAGCGCGGACGGATGGTCCAGTCAGCTATTGTACGCAGGTCAAGCATAGAGGTAGAGTCGGCAGTCAGACCGATAATCAGCATCTCGCCCAGAATGGATGATTGTGGACCCAGCGTCGGTTTACCTACACCGGTAGGTAAGCTTTCGCTTACAACAGCCAGCTTCTCGCTGACAATTTGCCGGGCCAGATAAATATCCGTATCCCAATCGAATTCTACCCATACTACTGAGAATCCATTGGTAGATGAAGAACGTACGCGGCGCACACCTGTTGCACCGTTCACTGCTGTTTCAACAGGAAATGTGACGAGTTGTTCCACTTCTTCTGCCGCCATACCGTTTGCCTCAGTCATGATGACAACCGTAGGCGCATTGAGATCTGGAAATACGTCCACTTCCGTGTGCATGGCGGTGTAAGTTCCGCCTATCAGTAACAACACCGAGGCCACAAGCACCAGGATGCGGTTATGAAGTGAGAAATGTATAATCTTGTTTAACATGTTGATTAAAGTGTTAGAGTGTTAATGTGATAATGTGATAGGGTGAAGTTGCTTTATCACTCTATAACTTCATCACTTACCACTGTTTTTTTAGTGTTCGTGACTGTGTGCCGGTATTGCATTTGTAGCGCTTGCCAGTTTCACTTGATAAGCTCCTTCGGTTACCACGCGGTCTCCTGCTTTTACACCTGAGAGAATCTGTACGCTTTCACCGTTATCGGCTCCAAGGGTCACGAGTTGTTTCTTATATCCTTCTTCATCCAGTTGCAGGTAGACAAAGAAACTGCCTTGTTCTTCAGTCAATGCTGAATGGGGTAGGGATATTACATTTTCTATAGGGGAAGACAATAAGAAGATTTTTACAAAGGAACCGGGGATGATATCACCTTTGTTGTCAAACTCAAAGGTTACAGGTACATAATATCCACCGTCTCCACCCGAGGCTTTGCCATAAGAGAGAAGACGTCCGTCTAAGTCTTTCAATGCGTATACCTTATTATTATAAGGAGTACAGAAGTTAGCAGAACCAATAGTACGAAGATATTGGTAATATTTCTCTGAAACGTCAGCACGCAAGAATAATTTGCGGTTTTGCGTAATGCTGACTAACGGTTGTCCCACCGCTACGTAATCGCCTTCTTTCACTAACAGGCTTTTTACATACCCACTGATGGGGGAAACCACGGCTTGCCCGCTTGCCGAACTGTTTTTGGCTACGGCTTCGTAGCTGATACGTGCATTCTCATACGCTTGTTCAGCCTGAGCGAAATCCTTTTCAGAAACAATCTTATTTCCTACGAGGGCTTTCATACGCTCGTATTCTTTCTTGGAAACTTCATAGGCGATGCGCGCCCGTTCTACCGGATCACCATCCGCCATATTTTTAGAAGACAATATAACCAGCGGCGCTCCTTTACTGACACTCATGCCTTCAATAATCTTTCCGCGGAAAGATACCACGCCTGCTACGGTTGCTACAGCAACACTCTCATCTCCCTGTGCTGCCATTACCTGGCCGCTGGTTTTTATAACTTGATGGAAAATTCCCGGTTCTACAACATTGGATTTTACTCCGGCAGCCTGCGCCTTTGCGGGGGGCAGAATGATTTCGTCGCTATGTCCGGCTGCTGCTACTTCACCGTGGTCATGTCCATCGTGGTCGTGGTCGTCACCTTCGTGATTGTGGTCTTCGCTCTCATGATCATGCTCGCAACCTTCGTGCTCATGCTTTTCTGTTTCATGATTATGACCTTCGTGTCCGTCGCCGGATTTACTATTGCAGGAACCCAATAGGAATAGACCCATGACTCCCATAAAAAGAATTTTTTTCATGATGATATTTTTATGTTCTTACTTTTATCAGTGTGCAAAATTAGAGATAAAAGCCTGCAATAAAGTTGCAGACTTTACGATAAAGTAAGAACACACGGAGGTGCGCGAAGTCCTGTGGCACGTGTAAGATACGTGCCATGAAGTGATTCCTGGTATATGCAGTCCTGTCTTTGCCCGCTTTCTTCGGGTAGGACTAATAATCGGAGGAGTGGTTCGGAAAACAATGTAATAACCAGCGGAAAGTCCGGATGTGCCCATCCATTGTCCGAGCTGGGAGTTTGCTGGAAGAAGTGAGTCGTTACACATCCCGTATCGCAACAGCAATGTTCGTTATCCGAGTTGTGTTGTTGTCCGCAACAATCGGGAGTTATATCATTCTTCATGCATATCAACCCGTTGTTGTGGTGGTGATGAGGAATAACCGGCACTACCAGCATGACCATGCTGATGAACATTAGGAAAAATGTTATATACCGTTTCTTCTGCATCTTAATTTTTTAACAGCGGACAAAGATAGAGGTTAACGGCTTAATTACCAAATGTTAGTTATTAAAAAGCCTTGAATAATCCATTTAAACCTTCACTCATACTGGGATGGGTGAATATAAAGCTACGTAAAGCTGAAGATTTCTGTCCGGTCTTTATGGCAAACGCTACCAGATTAATAAGTTCCGGTGCATTCACACAAAAGAGGGAACAGCCCAGAATTTTCTCTGTATCCGTATTTACGATAGCTTTCAACATGCCATCCATATTCTGCAAAGTACGCGCACGCGGAATAGCTGAGGCTGGCAAACGTGATATCTTGATAGGATAACCTCGTTTCACAGCATCTTCCTCTGTCAGACCGATATGTGCCATCGGAGGATCTGTGAAGATGGCGTAAGGCACAGGATTGCGGTCGTCGATAGATCGTTCCTTATTACCGAATAAATGATTCAGGATAATACGGGAGTCATCGATGGAAAGGTAATCATACATTTCTCCACCTCTCACATCTCCCAAAGCCCAAATATGTGGTACAGTAGTGCGTAATTGTTCATTTACAATTATTGCTCCCTGTGCGTTGACTTGTACTCTGGCTTTTTCCAGATGCAGATCATCTATCATCGGTTTACGGCCTGTTGCAATGAGCAGGGCATCTCCTTCCAGAAAATAAGGTGTATCGTCCGAGGCATCCGTATAGGCAGCTGTGATACCGTCTGCTGTATCATGCAATGACTGTACGCGGGCATTCAGGCGTATCTCTATATTTTTCCTTTTTAAACTTTCCTGCATGTATTCGGCAATCTCCCGGTCTGCTTTCGGCAGAAAACGTTTACCGGCTTCCAGAATAGTGGCCTTACTGCCGAATCCGGCATACATGGTTGCGAATTCCAGTCCGATGGCACCACTGCCTATGATTAGTAAATGTTGGGGAAGAACATCTGCATGGAGTAATGTTTCACTGGTATATACATATTTACTATCTCTTAATCCGTCTATATCCGGCAGGATAGGTGTAGAACCGGTATTGATAAATATTTCTTTTCCTTCCAGTTCGAAAGATTTTTCATCCTTTCCGGATGCAAGAGTTACTTTCACCGTATCTTCGCATACAAAAGAAGCGGTTCCGTCATACAATGTGATATTAGGGTTGCCTGTCAGACTCTCGATATTCTTTTCCCGTAGGTACATGCCCAATTTATCTTTGCGTTTCAGGGCAAGAGAATATAACTTGGACTGTTTTTCATAATCATTCTGGTAGATACGCTCAGCAAATTCAGCTTCGTGTATCATGGTTTTGGTAGGGATGCATCCTACGTTTATACAAGTCCCACCGTACATTTCAGAGGAACGTTCTATAACCGCCACTTTCCAGTTGCGGTTGGCTAATTCGGCTGCCAGTAATTTTCCACCTTTGCCAAATCCTATTATTATTGCGTCATATCGTTTCATTATTCTCGTAGTTAAAGGTTTATGGAAATAAAACACTATGACGCAAGAAAAGTTGCAGAAGCCTTGTTAAGGAACGTTTACCTTTCCAGTTCGCGGAGCGACTCCATTTTCTTCTTTTCCAGGAATTCGTAGATACCGCTCAGGTGTTCTTTCACTTGTTTATTACCGAATTCATAGATCTTGGTAACCAGCCCGTCTAAGAAGTCACGGTCGTGGCTTACAACAATCAGTGTACCATCAAAATCCAGCAGAGCTTGCTTCAGGATATCTTTAGTTTTCATGTCCAGGTGGTTTGTCGGCTCATCCAGAATCAGCAGGTTCACCGGTTCCAGCAGCAACTTAATCATAGCAAGCCGGGTGCGTTCTCCACCGGAAAGCACTTTTACCTTTTTCATGGATTGTTCAGGGCCGCCAAACATAAAAGCACCCAGCAAGTCGCGTATCTTGTTACGTATTTCTCCTTTTGCCACATCGTCAATCGTCTGGAATACCGTAAGGCTCTCATCCAGCATAGACGCCTGATTCTGTGCAAAATAACCGATCTGTACATTGTGCCCGAGTGTCAGTGTACCATCGTGCTCAATCTCTTTCATGATACACTTCACCAGCGTAGACTTACCCTCACCGTTCTTACCGACAAAAGCTAATTTGTCTCCCCGTTCTACAGTCAGCGTAGCATTCTTGAATACTACATGGTCACCATAGGTTTTGCCCACGTTTTCCATGATTACCGGATAGTTACCTGAGCGTGGTGATGGCGGGAACTTCAGCCGCAATGCCGAAGTATCTTCCTCATCCACTTCCAGGATTTCCAGTTTCTCCAGCATCTTTACGCGGCTTTGCACTTGCAGAGTTTTGGAATAAGTGCCTTTGAAGCGTTCGATGAAGTCTTTGGTTTCGGCTATGAACTTCTGTTGTTCGTCATACGCCTTTTGCTGTTGTTCGCGACGTTCTTTGCGGAGTTCCAGATATTTGGAGTAATTTACTTTATAGTCATAAATCCGTCCCATTGTCACTTCAATAGTACGGGTAGTGATGTTATCCACAAATTTACGGTCGTGGCTGATGACGATGACAGCCTTACCATTATTGATGAGGAAATCTTCCAGCCACTGGATACTTTCAATATCGAGGTGATTGGTAGGCTCATCCAGCAACAACACATCTGGTTTCTGCAGCAGCAACTTGGCAAGTTCGATGCGCATACGCCATCCACCGCTGAAGTCACTGGTCTGACGGTCAAAGTCTTCGCGTGTGAAGCCGAGTCCTAACAAAGCTTTTTCCACATCTTCCTCATAGTTGGTGGAGTCGATGGAGTAAAATTTCTCACTCAGGGCAGAGACTGTTTCGATCAGTTCCATATAACTGTCACTTTCGTAATCGGTGCGAGTTTCCAACTCCTTGTTGAGGCGTTCTATTTCTGTTTCCATCTCATGCAGATGTGAGAAGGCTTGTGCTGTTTCCTGAAATACAGTTCGTCCGTCTTCCGTCATCAGGTGCTGCGGCAGATAAGCGATTACACTGTCTTTGGGTGCTGAAATTTTGCCCCGGGTAGGTTGGCGTACTCCTGCCAGAATTTTCAGTAAGGTACTTTTCCCCGCTCCATTCTTTCCCATCAGGGCGATGCGGTCTTTTTCATTAATAACGAAGGAGATATCACTGAATAAGGTGGTGCCGCCAAATTCTACGGCCAGTCCGTCTATTGAAATCATACTCTATTTTTAAATTGAGGCGCAAAGATAGTGCAAATTGAGCGTAGAACTTTCATGCTTGCATGAAAAAGTTATGCCGAGATGCAGCTTATCTTTTCTAAAGATAGTACATTTATATTATTTTTTATATCTTTGCCTCATTAAACAAAAATACATTGGTCATGGAAACAGGGAATTTGTCAGAAGATTACCGTCCGCTGATACTGGTAGCGGAAGACGATGATAGCAACTTTAAATTGATAAAAGCTATTATTGGCAAGAAATGCGAGATATTGTGGGCAAAGAACGGTGAAGAGATGGTTGGTCTGTTCAAAGAGAACCGTGGAAAGACAGCTGCTATCCTTATGGATATCAAAATGCCTATCATGAATGGTCTGGAAGCGACAAAGATCATTCGCGAAGAAGAAAAGGAACTTCCTATCATTATGCAGACTGCCTATGCTTTTACGGCTGACCGTGAAAATGCAATGGCTGCCGGTGCTTCGGAAGTATTGGTGAAACCCATTACGTTGAGTGCATTGCGTACTTGCCTGAGCAAGTTCCTGCCGCAATTACAGTGGTAACAGAATTTTCATAGCAAAATTATACTATAATGAGCGCGGGATGACTTCATAATGTAGTTGTCCCGCGCTCCTTATTTTATGCCTTCACCTTGTGCGATAAATATGTTTCAGCCAATATTCAAATTAATCACTATTGTTACTTTGTTATCGTCTACGTGTTTATTTTCCTTGTTCTGTTTCTTCTCTTTCCTGCATCTTTCGTTTCACGAATTCTACCTTCAGGTGCGCCTCTTCCATCTCTTTTTTTATCTGAGTGATGGATGAAAGTATCTGTGCCAGTTCATAAACCCCTGCCAATGCCTGGCGGTCTATCGGAGACATAGTAGTGGAGTAGGAGCGTTCGCCTTGATAGTTCACTTTGATATTCTTGTCCTTGTTCAAGTAAAGGAATCCTATTACATTACCATCTTCTCCCATTTTGAAGTCCGCCTTTTCTATTTTTTCTCCCAAATCGGTGGTTTCATAACTATCCTTGGAAGCAGGTGTCTCAGCAAAACTACCATCAGGGGCGACTACTTTTACACCTACATGGTGAATATTACTGGGACCGCAATAAATGGAAGTCATGCTCATTTGCCCATTCTCATTCACTTGGAAACGTAGATAGGAACGGTGCAGATTCTTCTCTATAACTTGTGAAGGGTGCAAATAGTTACCTATTTGTTGATATTCGGTATCTTTTTCGAGTGTGAATTTACCCTTCAGGGCATCCAGTTCTCCTTGTTTTTGTTGAAGCAGGCTATCCAGGTAAACAAGTGTTTTTTCTTGCTCCTTCAGTTCCACTTGTTGCATCAATCCAATGCCCTCCCGGCGGGTTTCAAAAGCCTTGGGATATAGTATTTTAATGCTGTCTATCTGTATCTTTGCTTCGCTAAAGTCTCCCCGTTCGAAGGCTGCGCGGGCTGTTTGCAGTTTCTCACCTGCTTTCTTTTCTACATTTTCACAAGATAAGAGCGTGCAGCAGAGGCACGCAAGGAGCGTCACTTTCTTCATAATTACTGTTGTTCTGTTAGTGAGGGCAAAATTAGAAATAATATCCGTATCTTTGCACTCTGAAAATAGATAAATAGTATTTTAGTTTTCCGGAGATATCGGAAATTTAGAACAATCTGATACCCGGGCCGTACCAACTCCATACCAAGTCCAAGTGTATAGACACGGAGTAACTACGGAGATGGTAGGGAGCAGATTAAGAATGGAGAGAGAAGAGGCAGGGAATATAGACCAAAAACAGTGCTACTTTCTCCGATGAAAACTAAATAATTATTTTAAAAAGTATAGTATGATAGAATTGACGGCAGAAGAACTGAAACAGCATTTCAGTGACGATATATTCAAACGGATATCCGAGACAGCAGATGAATTAGGATTGGAATGTTATGTAGTCGGCGGATATGTGCGCGATATTTTCCTGCAACGCCTTTCTAAGGATATTGATGTTGTAGTAGTAGGTAGTGGTATAGAGATGGCCGAAGCGCTGGGTAAACGTTTGGGACGTGGAGCACACGTAGCCCTGTTTAAGAATTTTGGTACCGCGCAAGTAAAATACCGTGGGGTAGAAGTGGAATTTGTTGGTGCACGTAAGGAGTCTTATCAGCGCGACTCCCGTAAACCCATCGTTGAAGACGGTACATTGGAAGACGATCAGAATCGGCGGGATTTTACTATCAATGCATTGGCTGTCTGCTTGAATCAGAGCCGGTTCGGAGAATTGGTAGACCCCTTTGGTGGTATAGAAGATCTGAAAGAAAAAACAATCCGTACTCCTCTTGACCCGGATATTACATTTAGTGACGACCCGTTGCGCATGATGCGGTGCATCCGTTTTGCCACTCAGCTGAACTTTTATATTGATGATACTACATTTGAGTCTTTGTGCCGCAACTGTGGGCGCATATCCATTATCTCCAAGGAGCGTATTGCCGATGAACTTAATAAGATAATACTTTCTCCGATTCCCTCTAAAGGGTTTATAGATTTGGACCGTTCCGGTTTGTTGTCCCTGATTTTTCCGGAACTGGCCACCCTACAAGGTGTGGAAACACGTAATGGGCGGGCACATAAGGACAATTTCTATCACACATTGGAAGTACTCGATAACATCAGTCGTAAAACGGATAATCTTTGGTTACGGTGGGCTGCACTGCTGCATGATATAGCTAAACCCGCCACTAAACGTTGGGAGCCTCGTGCAGGTTGGACTTTCCATAATCATAATTTCATTGGTGAGAAGATGGTTCCTGATATTTTCCGGAAGATGAAGCTGCCGATGAATGAGAAGATGAAGTATGTACAGAAAATGGTTAGTCTGCACATGAG
>ERZ779892.3056-NODE-3056-length-12229-cov-5.377690_pt1 | contig 12229 bp, 9 predicted proteins | sample MGYA00511552_ERZ779892 | MGnify/ENA primary metagenome ERZ779892 (study PRJEB29588, sample SAMEA2154561) | human gut metagenome | biome: human gut; feature: human-associated habitat; material: faeces | place: Denmark | collected 2008/2010 ... | reverse complement strand
CTATCGCCCCTTAGGATTTTTATTTAACAAGTCCTAAATTTGGGGAGCAGTTCATCTATGGATCCCTCTTTTTAGTTTTGGAACGCGGCATCCTGAATATCGGGTTCCCTGCATATCGTCATCGGCAGGGCTATGGCATAAAAATTACAATCTCTCATCAGGCAGACGACCCGGTTCCATTCCCCGTCACTCTTCGTCTATTTTCTCTTTCCCCGCATCAGGAGCTGTCAATGGAATTTTCTGGATGGCTTAGCTTTCTTTCAGCCAGCATCTTTCTCGCTTTTGTCCCCGGACCGGATAACATTTTTGTTCTCCTGCAGTCCGCGACAAACGGCTTCAGATCCGGTTTCTTCGTGATTCTGGGGCTCTGCACGGGACTCGTATTCCAGACACTCTGCGCCACGCTGGGGCTTGCGGCTGTAGTCGCGGCGAGCACGTGGCTCTTCGGAGCTATCTGCGTGCTCGGAGCACTCTATCTTCTTTATATCGCCTGGGGAGCCTGGCACGCTCCGATCGTGGCTGAACCCTCAGCCCGGGTTTCATCCCTCGCTCCGCAGGCTGCCTGGCGGCGCGGCACACTGATGAACATCACGAACCCCAAGGTACAGATCTTTTTTCTAGCGTTCTTTCCTCAGTTTCTGTTCGAGGGGGCCGGCGCCGCGCCGGTTTGGGTACAGATGCTCATCATGGGAATCACATTCATCGCGGCGACACTGCTTGTCTTCACCCTGATCGCGTTTTTTGCCGGGGCTTTGTCTCTTCGGCTGAAGAAACCCATGTGGCAGCGTGTTCTGAACAAGGGATCCGCCGTTATCTTTGTTCTTCTCGCGATCTCAGCGCTTTATCAGATCGTGTCTCATCAGACGGGAGCGTAATTTTCTCCCCCCCTTTCCCCCTCTGACACAAACCAAGATGCTGGATCGGGCGGTCTTCAATTGCCAGAGTCCATCCTGACAGTTAAGTTCCTCGCATTGCACCCACAAAAAAATCCCAGCCGGTATCGGCTGGGATCTTGGTGGAGCTGGCGGGAGTCGAACCCGCGTCCGCAAATTGTCCAAAGACGGTTCTACATGCGTATCTGATGAACTTTAAATCTCATCTTCATCCATGCCCACCAGCAGGCCATATGAAGACCAGCCGCTTGATCTTAATCCTGCCGTCACGGCTCCAACAGGATCCAGCCCGAGTATATGGCGCTGCTGTCAGTTTTTAGGCTGACCCGGCCCTCAGGCGAACCGGTGCAGCGTCCCGCTGGTATTAAGCAGCGAGAGCGTAACGCTTGTTATTGGCGTTTATTACTTTTCCGAACTGTTTAACGAGGATCTCGGACCTCGACATGCCCCGTGCTCCTTCGTAATCCACGTCGAAACCAAGGCAGCCCCAAGGAAGGTCTATTCTACCCGCTTTTATTTTTTCCGGTGAGACAGAAGACGCTTTATTTTCCAAAGAGCCCGAGAAGTCTGCGAATCTCATCCTCGCAGACTCCCTTTCGTGCCACAAGATCGATACGCATCGTACGGTAAGGTTCTTCCATCGGATCCGCCTGAATCTCTGTCTTATAAGGAGATCCGGCAAAAAGCGATCCCGGCACCGCGCTGAAGCCCGCGCCTTCGGAAACGAGACGGATAATCGTTAAAAAGTCCCCCGCCTCCTCAATACCGATCGGAGCCTGACCGGCGTCTGACAGCCATGAAAGCATCCGGTCTTTGCAGACTGATTTTTCAGGAATCACGAGGAACGGCACATCGTCGAGATCCATCTGAGACTTCACCGGAATATGAGAATCCGGATAAATCAGCATGATGTCCTCAAAGAAAAGGGGCCAGCGATTAAACGCATCATCTTCCTCTCCCCTGACAGTGAAGCAGGCGTCGAGCTCTCCCGACATAACCGCGTCGAGCATATCTGTATCCGATTCTTCAATGACCTGAACCTGACCATCAAACGTTTCATGAATCTTTGGAAGAACGGTTTTCAGCCGGGATTCAAGGACTTCCTTCGAAGCCCCGATTTTCAATATTTCTGCAGATGCCATGCCGGAACCCTTTTACTGTGTATAAGTGAGCGTGACTATTATTCCTGCCGGAGGGCTTTCTGTCATCAGGGAGATGGTGAATGTCCTCCGGGATACCTGGCGCAGCTGATATCAACTGCCGTAAGAAAAACCGGAGAGAGGCTGCCCTATCTCCGGTTTCGTTCTGAACGCCTGAACTGTTTTTACTTCACATACTTCAGGTACGCCCCATAGCCTTCCTTCTCCATTTCCTCTTTCGGGATAAACCGGAGAGACGCGCTGTTCATACAGTAGCGAAGTCCGCCCTTATCAGACGGCCCATCCGGAAACACGTGCCCGAGGTGAGATCCGCTCGCGGCTGATTTCACCTCAGTCCGCACCATACCGTACGACGTATCCGTCGTATTTTTCAGAGCGGACTCTGAAATCGGCTTCGTGAAGCTCGGCCACCCGGTGCCGGAATCAAATTTGTCTGAAGAGGAGAAAAGCGGCTCTCCGCTCACAATATCCACATAGATCCCTGCCCGGTGCTCATTCCAATAGGCGTTATGGAAAGGCGGCTCGGTGCCGCAGTTCTGCGTGACGTCATACTGTTCTGGTGTCAGGCGATCCTTGAGACTCTGCGATCCGGCCTTTCGAAATCCCTTATGGGTCGGCTGATACTTGGCTTTCTCAGCCTCTTCCATCAGGCGCCGCGGAATATGGCAGTAGCCGTCCGGATGCTTCACGAGAAAATCCTGATGGTATTCCTCAGCCCGGTAGAAGGAGGTCAGCGGCTTCACTTCAAGCGCCAGAGGCTTTGAATATTTGGCTGAGAGCTTCTTTACCTCATCCTCAATGATGGGTTTATCGCCTGGATCGGTATAAAAAATGCCGGTCCGGTACTGGGTTCCGATGTCATTCCCCTGGCGGTTAAGGCTTGTCGGATCAATGGTTTCAAAGAAGAGACCGAGAAGGAATGGCAGATCAGCTTTTTCAGGGTCGTAAATGACATGCACTGTTTCCGCGGCTCCGGTTCGGCCGGTACACACGTCTTCATAAGTTGGATTGGCAACGGTGCCATTGGCGTATCCCGACTCAGACACCCTGACACCAGCAACCTTCGACATGAAGTGTTCAGTTCCCCAGAAGCAGCCGCCGGCGAGATAAATCTCCTTCTCTCCCGCCCGGGGCTTTTCCGCGGGAAGCATTCTTGTATCTTTTTCCATGGATTGGGCTCCTCCCCTGCTGCAGGCAATCAGAAGAGAAAACGAAGCCGCTCCCAAGGCCAAAGTCCGTCTCAGCATCGTCTCTTCCTCCCTTCGGGATTAATAACCATTTTCAATATCAGCAGTATAGCGTCCGAATCTTTTTCTTATAAGGGCATCAATGTCGCTACCTACAGTGAAGATATCTGACGCAAATTCAGTCAGTTTCCCGGTCTAAGAAGACTCCCGGTGCATAGAGTTTTCCGACAGAAATAAGCCTCTCGCTTTTCTGAGTCTCCATTTAAAATGATTCCCGTTTTCTACCACCCCCAACACAAAACACAGGGTTGCCATGACCAGCTTGAAAGAAATTCCCGGACTTGATAACGCTAAGCTAGAAAAGGCGGTTGCTATCCGCAAGGCTTATGACGAGAACCAGATTTCACTTGAAGAAGCGCAGCGTCAGCTGAAGAGCGAAATCCAGTCTCTGAAACCCTGGGAGATCGCCCAGATTGAACAGAACATCAGCCCTGAAGAAGGCGATGAAGCCTGCCGTCTGAATCGGATTTCCGATATTTTCAAGATCTACGGTCCCATCATGGATCGCAGCCGTCCTGAGCTGCCCGAGGATCATCCGATCGCCCGCTACTTCCAGGAAAACGATAAGGAACGCGGCATTGTTAAAGAGATCGAGGATCTCGCGCAGTATCCCGTGATCCGCAATCAGTGGCTTGATATTTATGATCGCCTCGCCGAGATCAAGAAGCATTTTTCCAGGAAACAGAATCAGCTTTACTCGGTTCTTGAAAAGAAGGGCTTTGACCGCCCGTCCACTCATATGTGGCTCTTCGACGACACGATCCGGGATGAAATTCGCGATAACCGCGCGCTTCTCGAAGCTGGGTCTGATGACGAATTCCTCTCCCGTCAGCAGGCTCTGATTGACGATCTGACCGATCTCATGAATAAGGAAGAGCAGATTCTTCTTCCGACTTCCCTCATGCTGATCAGCAATAAGGAGTTCGATGACATGCGCTCGGGAGACGCCGAGATCGGCTACGCCTGGCTTGAAAATACCGGCGCTGCCCCTGCAACTGCCCCGGTTGCTTCGGCTCCGGCCGCCGCGGCTGAAGCCACGGGTTTCGTCAGCGATCTTCAAAAGCTTCTCGCTAAGTACGGTCTCGCCTCCGGAGCCGGCTCTGATGAGAAGCTCGAAATGCGGAACGGAAAACTCACGCTTGATCAGGTGAACCTCGTACTGCAGAACCTGCCTCTTGATATCTCCTTCGTCGACGAAAATGATCTCGTCGCGTTCTACTCCGATACGGAGCATCGAATCTTCCCCCGAAGCAAGAACGTGATCGGCCGCCAGGTCCGTAACTGCCACCCGAAGACGAGCGTGAAGTATGTGGAAGAAATCCTCGCGAAGTTCAAGGCCGGAGAAGAGGATGTCGCTGACTTCTGGATCAATAAGAAGGACGCGTTCATCTACATTCGATATGTCGCCGTGCGTGATGCGGATGGCAAGTTCCGCGGCGTTCTTGAGACGATGCAGGACTGCACCCGTATCCGCGAACTGACGGGATCCCGCACACTGCTCACCTGGAGCAACGAAACCCATGCCCCGGAACGGGTCTATGGCATCTCGGAACCCGGTACGAGCGACGACGCCCCTGTAACGAAGGATGGCAATCTGACTGGCAAAGCGTCTGACGCGGCCGATACGCCCTCCATCATTGAGACCCTGACGGAATCCACCCGTCTTGAGGATATCCTGAAAGCCTTCCCTTGGCTGAAGGATGAGCTGTCTACCATTTCGCCTGTCTTCAAGGCCCTTAAGACGCCGCTCGCAAGGATCATGATCCCCAAGGCAACAGCCGGTGACATGAGCCGTCACAGCGGTCTTTCTATTGAAGAGCTGAAGTCCGCATTGCTTGCTCTGATTGCCAAGAGAAGCCTTTTAAGCTCTTTAAATCCCCTTTGACTTCATATGGAGTGTCAAAGGGGATTTTGTTTTCATTGCTCATGAATTGTCGTAACAGTGTTCCCCTCTAAGCCTACAGCTCTTATCCAATGACAAATCGATGCAATATCCGTAGGTGAAACAGGTTAATATTGTCAGGATTCAGGGCGCTTCGCTGAAAGAATCAGCAAATGCCCTCCCGTTTATGACCGCTTTCTACGTGAATTCTGAAGCGGTCACGGCAAGGGAATTAAGTCATCAAAAATAGTACTTGATTTCAATCTAGGCAAGATCGGTGTCAAAGCGCTGTTTTTCAACATTTTGAGTCAGAAATTCAGCCTTATCTGTTTGATGCCCTCTCCGTATGCTCTTGAACTTGCCGCTTATTTAGTTTTTAAGACCTTTCATGATACTGAGGAATCTTTTTTCTGGTTCAAGCCTGAAAAGACTCTTAGGCTATTTGCCCCCCTATAAAGGCATCATCGCGCTTTCCATTTTTTTTATGGTATCAGCAGGCGCAGCATCTTCTTTGATCGCCTGGCTGCTGGGTAAGCTGACAGATGTGGGGTTCTATAACCAGGCTGCCTGGATTATCGTCGCAGCACCTCTTGGACTGATCGGAGTGTCATTCCTTCACGGCGGCAGCATGTTTATGAGCAACTATCTGCTCGGGAAAGTCAGCCAGTCCGTATCCGCCACACTGCGTCAGCAAATGTTTCATCGATTGCTACGATGGCCTTCTGCAGCCTATCAGAACAACTCCACCGGTGCCATCACGTCCAAATTTGTGTTTGAAGCAAATGTCATGCTCTCAAACGCGACGAAGTCCTGCATCATTCTGGTTCGTGATTCAAGTCAGGTGGTCGGTCTGGTGGTCACTCTCTTCTGGCAGGACTGGAAACTCTCCCTTGTAGCTTTGATCGTCGGGCCGCTGATCTTCGTACTTCTTAGATATGTATCGAGAAAAATGAAGTCAGTAATGGCATCGTGCCAGGAATCTTTTGCGAGTATTCTTTCACGCGTTAAGGAAGTATACGAAGCACACCGACTGATCAAGATTTCCAATACGTATAAAGCTGAATACGACCGTTTTTCTCACATCAATAATGAAATCTACAAAATGATGGTGCGAATGACGAAAATCACAACGCTTGGAACTCCAGCGTCTCAGGTCCTATGCATGATCGGAATTGCGGTTGTTCTGACATTCGCGGTATTTCAGATGCAGAATGGTGCTCTGGATCGAGGACAGTTTGTTACGTTTCTCGCGGCTCTCCTTCTTCTCATTCCTCCTGTCAAGAATCTGGCTGGCATGAATACCGGCTTCATCATGATCAGGATAGCTGCAGACAGTATTTTTGCCACTCTGGATGAAAAGGAAGAAGAAGATAGGGGAAAGACAGAACTGGAATACTGCAGCGGGCAGGTAATCTTTGATCACGTATCTCTACGCTATCCTAATTCTGAACGTGACGCCGTACACAACTTTAACCTGACAGTCAATCCTGGCGATTCTGTTGCTCTTGTAGGCTTCTCGGGATCAGGAAAAACATCTCTGGTCAACATGATTCCACGATTCTGGAATCCAACGTCCGGACGTATCCTTATTGATGGCTACGACACCCGTGATATCACATTAAAAAGCCTGAGAAAACAAATCGCTATTGTTTCTCAGGATGTCATCCTCTTTGACGACACGATACGGAACAACATTGCCTACGGAGTTCCCAATGCGTCAGAAGAGCAAATTAATAAGGCCATTGATGATGCTGCTCTGAGAGAATTCATCGATGCACTGCCAAAAGGTTTGGAGACTCCGGTTGGCGAAGCAGGAAATTTCCTCTCAGGCGGGCAGAAACAGCGAATTTCTATTGCACGCGCCATTCTGAAAGACGCTCCTATCCTGATTTTGGATGAGGCAACCAGCGCTCTGGACAGCATCAGCGAAACCCATATCAAAAACGCTTTGGCAAAACTGATGAAAGGCAGAACAGTGTTCATAGTTGCTCACAGACTTTCAACAGTATCCGGAGCCACAACTATTGTTGCGATGGCTGAAGGGGAGGTGAAAGAGGTTGGGACCCGGGATGAGCTGATGAAAAAAGGCGGTCTCTTCGCTAATCTCTGCCATCTGCAATCTCTTCATGTTTTGGAAACAGAATGATTAACATACTGAAGCATAGAGACGAAAACCTGGTGAGGCTTTATAAGTACTTTCTTCCTTATAAAGGAAAAATAGCCATTGCCAGTATTTTTCTGATTGCCACCGCGTTAACTTCATCCGCTACAGCCACCCTTTTAGGTAAGCTGACAGACGTGAGTTTTTACCAAGGAGGAAGCTGGCTGGTTTTTGCTTTGCCTGCTGCATTGATCGCGGTCACCCTGGTGTTTGCCATTTCGACAGTCCTGAGCGCCTATATCATGTCTCAGGTAAGCCAGTCTGTACTGGTGACCCTTCGAAAAGAACTCTTCAACAGCGTACTGCATTGGCCGGAATCCCAATATCAGAAAGTATCTACTGGTCTCATAAGCTCAAAGTTTGTAAATGAATCTACCATTGCCCTTTCAGGGGCAGCGGATTCAGTTACTGTCATGATTCGCGATACTGTCCAAATCATCGGTCTTCTATGTGTTCTGTTCTGGCACGACTGGATTCTGACTTTGGTCACGTTTGTCATTGGACCGGCATTGTTTATAGTGCTTCGTCTTCTATCCAAAAAAGTCAAAGTCGTTGTTAAACAAAGTCAGGAAACGCTGGGTAATATGATCTCCCGAATCCAGGAATCATATGAAGCGGAACGAATTGTCAAAATCAACGACTCATATGATTTTGAAGATGAACGGTTCTCAAAAGTTAACATGAGAATCCGCCGCTTGGCTCTGAAAACCAATATTCTGCAGGGGCTTCCTACGCCTCTGACGCAGATTCTGACAATGGTCGCGGTTGCATTCGTCGTGGCAGTAGCGCTGATTGAAGCTCAAGGAGGTGCGCTGACATTCGGTCAGTTCGTAACCTTCCTGTCCGCCCTTCTACTGATCAAAGCTCCTGTTCAACATCTCGCAGGACTTAACTCTACTTTTGCAAGTATTTCTGTGGCCGCAAAAAGCATCTTTGATGTCATTGATGCCAAACCTGAACTAGATACTGGCAAAAAGGAGCTCAAAGAAATTCACCAAGGAATTGCCTTTGAAGACGTACATCTCAGATACCCTGGGCAAGACGCAGACGCACTGAAGGGAATTTCTTTTACCGTCAAAAAAGGTGAGTCAATCGCCTTGGTGGGGCAATCAGGTTCCGGAAAGACATCTATTGTGAACCTGCTTCCTAGATTTCTGGAAGTAACTGGGGGCAAGATAACAATCGATGGAATTGATATCAGAGATTACACACTTGAAAGTCTCCGATCGCAGATGTCTCTCGTATCACAGGATGTATTCCTCTTTGAAGATACTATAAAAAACAACATCACATATGGTGTGAAGAGCTCAGTAACTGAAGAAGAAATCGATGCCGCAATAGATGCAGCTGATTTGAGAGGACTGGTTAAGAGCCTTCCTAAGGGCATCGACACATCCGTCGGAGAAGGAGGAAAGCTGCTTTCAGGGGGACAAAGGCAAAGAATATCGATAGCCCGGGCCATCCTAAAGAATGCCCCGATTATTATTCTTGACGAAGCGACTAGCGCTTTAGATAGCAAAAGCGAAAACGAAATCAAGAATGCATTGAAAAATCTGACCAAGGGGAAAATCTCAATTACAGTTGCACATCGCCTTTCAACTATCGAGGATTGCAATAGGATATATGTAATATCAGATGGAGAAATAAAGGAAGAAGGAAATCATCAGTCTCTTTTAACAGAAAATGGGATTTATGCCAAACTCTGTAAAATGCAGGAAGTTTAGGAGAAAATAGTGATTAAAATTTCCTACTACAACAGTGACAGATTGATTTTCTGGAAAATACTGAAGAGGGATTGTGTAAATTTTTTTAGTAAAAGAAAACTTGAAAAATCAATTTTAAAAAAAATATTTTCAATCGGTCCTGTTAAAATGGCGAATTATCACTTCAAGTGCAAAGCCTGAGAAAAGAATAGTGGCCCATAAAGCTTCCATAATAGAGATTGTCAAGATAACTATAGAGGGAGCTCATGAGCCACTATCATCATCTTACTCTTCGGGACAGAGTATTTATTTCGGCTTTAACGATTTCAGGCAAATCCCTGTCTGAAATTGCATGTGCGATTGGGAAAAATGTTTCTACGATCTCCCGCGAACTGAAGCGAAACAAGGCTGTATCGGCCCAGGATGGGGCTTCAGCTGCCTATGATCCCTGTGCCGCGCAGGCCCGATATCAGAGACAGAGAAAGCATTGCGGAAAGAGAAACATTCTGAAGTCTGACTCGTTGCTGACAAGGATTGTCTCAAATCTGCTGGTTAAGAAATTCTGGTCTCCGGAGCAGATTCAATACCGTCTCAGAAAGGAGCTGCCGAATCTAAGGATCAGCGCCACGACAATCTACCGAGGAATCAATTCTGGCTTTCTGGATCGCTTTGTGGATGGCCGAAAGATGTCCCGACACCTGCGACACCACGGTAAAACGCGTCACCGTAAAGGCATGACCGAGAGGCGAGGAAAGATCCAGATCACTCACAGCATTGAAGAGCGACCCCTGGAAGCTCAGAACAGATCTCGCCTGGGGGATTGGGAAGGCGATACCGTCATCGGAAAAAAGGGCGGAGCCTGCCTCACGACTCTGGTCGATAGGAAGTCCGGCTTTCTCTGTGGCGGGAAAACCGCTTCCAAGACTGCGGCCGATGTGTCTGCCGTAATTGAGAAATCTCTGTCAGATAAGGATCTGCGTACGATTACCGTAGATCGCGGAAAAGAATTTTCCTGGGCTGAAAAACTGGAGAAAGATCTCAGAACCAAAGTGTATTTCTGCTTGCCTCATCATCCATGGGAGAAAGGAAGTAATGAAAATACAAACGGACTTCTTAGAGACTTTTTCCCAAAAGGAATGAGTATCGATAAAATTTCTCAGGCAGAAGTTCAGAAACGGTTCAATGCTCTGAATTTCAGACCCAGAAAACGTCTCAATTGGAAGTGTCCGGCTGAAGTCTTTTATTCAGTAACTTTGCACTTGATTTGATAATTCACCTACAAAAAAATTCAACTTATCCAAACAAAACATGATGGATCGTGCTAACCCATGCGCCGGATTTTCCTGCAATGCGCAGTTTTTCCGGCCGGGTCTCTGCCAGGGCTTTAACTGCCCGACTATTCAGCAGAGGATCGGGTAGAGAGTGACCTCACGGTCACTCCCTCCCACACCGCATTGCCCCAGTGAGGGCTACGGACATGCCGTTCGGCATCCGGCGGTTTTCAAACGTAAGAGGCGGGCTTACTGCATCTCGAGGACGCTGAAAAGCCCCATCCGCTTGAAGAAGCTGTTGTCGAACGCTTGCCGCATGTGGAGGGCTTTCGAATTCCACCACGCCCCGCGGCCGTTGACCGAGCTCTTCCATGCTCTTTCGGGGCCTATGCCCCTTCTGATCAGATTTCGCTCTCTCGTCCGCGGGTTCTTCCACGCAATCCATATGGGCTTGCTCAGATGTCGTCTGATGTGAGTGTCTAGTTCCTCGAAGACGCCCTTGCGTTCGTCCAGTCTGAAGTACTGTCTCCATCCTCGCAGGACTGGGTTTAGTCGCGCGATGGTTGCGCGCAGGGAAGTTCCTCGCGCACAGTAGAAGATGTTCTTCAGTTTGTCACGGAGCCGTCCGAAGCTTTTCGGATGCGCGCGGGGCGCACCTGTTGTGCCGACGAAGGTGTAGGCGAGAAATTTCGCTCTGTTGGGGCGAAACACGCCGCTCTTGCCGCGATTGACTCGCAGCTTGAGCGTCCCCTCTATGAAAGCGATTAAGTTCTCGAGCACTCGTTCCCCCGCTCTCCTCGATCTGACGTAAACATTGTTATCGTCAGCATACCGGGTAAATCGCAGACCCCGCTTTTCGAGGTATTTGTCCAGTTCGTCCAGGACGATCAGGGACAAAATCGGGCTGAGCGGCGACCCCTGCGGAGTTCCTTCATCCCTCGCCTGTACCATGCCTTCCGTCATGATGCCCGTGCGAAGGTATCGGCGGATGAGCCTCAGGAGCATCTTGTCTTCGATGTGCTTTTCCAGTTTCGACATCAGGCGATCATGGTTGACGGTATCGAAGAATTTCGCGAGGTCCATTTCCACCACGTAGCTGTACCCTTCGGCTATGTACCTTTGGGCCTGTTCGACGGCCTGATGGGCACTCCTCCCGGGGCGGAATCCATAACTGAATTCCGAAAACGTCGGGTCGAAATGCTCAGTCAGCACCTGAGCGATGGCTTGTTGGATCACTCTATCCTGCGCCGTCGGGATGCCGAGCATTCGCGTGCCCCCGTTCGGTTTTGGAATGTCGACGCGCCTGACCGCGGCAGGTATATACCTGCCCTCGCGGATGTGCGCGCGGATGCTTGCTCCATGTCTTTCAAAGTGAGCCGGCAGTTGTCTGACGGTCATGCCGTCAACCCCCGCGGCTCCCTTGTTTGCCATCACCCTGCGACATGCTTCGCGCATGTTTTCGGGTGATAGGACTTCTTCCAGCGTTATCACTGGTTACCTCCTGTGTTCGTCCAGTGCACAGGCCCCGTCGCCCTTTCGACCCATCTGGCCGCTCTCGTTCGGTTTCGGATTCCGTCCGTTGCCGCCGGAGGCGATCTACTTCCTATCGTTCGACTTAATGGGATGGTCAGCCCCTGCAGCGGAGCATTATTCAGCGACCATCCATCATGAAACCTTCATTAGAAAACAAAAGGAGCGCCCTTATTTCTCAGAAGATAACCCCGCCCGGGGTTATAACTGAGTTATCCCAAAAAGAGGAACGCTCCACCATGAATTCTACCTTCTCAGGCAACCCCGCTGTTGTCATCGGCATTGATCTTGCCAAAAGCCACTGCGATGTCGTCGGCTACGACAAGGACCGAAAGATGGTGCTCCAGCGCCCCCGCATCTCACACAGGAAACTGCTTGAGAT
>ERZ779892.3055-NODE-3055-length-12231-cov-3.817181_pt1 | contig 12231 bp, 7 predicted proteins | sample MGYA00511552_ERZ779892 | MGnify/ENA primary metagenome ERZ779892 (study PRJEB29588, sample SAMEA2154561) | human gut metagenome | biome: human gut; feature: human-associated habitat; material: faeces | place: Denmark | collected 2008/2010 ... | reverse complement strand
ATGCCATCGAGGCCGCCCGGAAAGATAAGGAGGACGATTTGCTGCTTTATTGCCGTGCGATCGAGGAGTATTTTGATTTCCCCGAGCCGAACGAGTTGGTGAAAAAAGCGCAGATCCCGGGAGGTATGTATACGAATATGGTTGCCCAGTTGAAGCAATTGGGGCAGATCGACTTGTTGGAGAAGGCGATGTCGCTCATTCCGCAAGTACGGATGGATGCCGGCTTACCTCCGTTGGTGACGCCTACGAGCCAGATTATCGGGGCGCAAGCGGTTTCCTGTGCGCTGGATGAGCTGAAAGGTCGCCCGATGTATAGTAATCCTTCCAACCAGTTTATCGCCTTGGTAAAAGGAGAGTATGGCAAGACGCCGATTCCGGTAGATCCGGCGTTTCGGTTGAAAATCGCCGGCGTACAAAATGAGGTGCCTTACGACGGTTCCCATTACGTGATGCAAGAGAATCCTGTATTGGAGGATTTGGATGTGCTATTAGCTGAGAATGAGAAAGAAATACTGTTGCTGGAGTTGTTCCCGACGGTAGCCCGTACATTTTTAACTAAATGGAAAGAACAAAAAGCGAGATCGACTGTTTAATAGTAGAAAGTCCTCAAATTTGGCATCCGTCATCTATTATATGTACGTTGCCGTTTAAACGGTGATACGAAAAGGCTCTCCGAATGGTAAGCGAACCATGGGAGAGCCTTCTTTATTTTATAAAGTGACTTTTACGCGGACTCTACAAAGGGATCTTGTCTATACGACGTTGGTGGCGACCACCCTCAAAAGGTGTATCCAAGAATATCTCAACGATTTTCTTAGCCTCTTCCTTGCTGATAAAACGACCGGGCATTGATAACACGTTCGCGTCGTTATGCTCACGTGCCAGTTTCGCGATATCCTCTCGCCAGCATAAGGCGGCACGGACACCCCGATGTTTGTTCAAGGTCATACTAATGCCATTCCCTGTACCGCAGACAGCTATTCCCGGATAAACCTCGCCAGCTTCTACGGCCTTGCCCATCAGATGGGCGAAATCCGGATAATCGCAACTGTCAGAAGAATAAGTTCCAAAATCTTTATAAGACAATCCCCTTTTATCGAGGATTGTCTTTATATATTCTTTTAACTCAAAACCAGCGTGATCGCTACACAAACCTACTATACCCATCTTTATGCTAATAATTCTTTTACTTGGTTATAAACGTTCTTAGCCGTGAAACCTAATTTCTCGTCCAATACTTTGTAAGGGGCGGAGAAACCGAAGGATTCAAGTCCCCATACCTTGCCGTTAGGACCTACCAAACCTTCCAGATTAACCGGAAGACCAGCGGTTAAGCCGAAAATCCTGCTTCCTGCGGGAAGAATGGATTCTTGGTACTCTTTGCTTTGTGAACGGAATAGACCTTCGGAAGGAACGGAAACGATACGAACCTTTATGCCTTCAGCACGAAGTAAGGCGGCGCCCTCGACCAAAGTCGATACCTCGGAACCGGAAGCCAAAAGAATTACATCCGCGTTAGCGTCTTCATTGACGATATAGGCACCCTTTTCCGCCTGCAAAGCCTCTTGATAGCGGTTTTCCTTAGCGGGAAGATCTGTGATATTCTGACGGGAAAGAATCAACGCGGTAGGAGTGTAAACGTTCTCCATCGCTAGTTTCCATGCGACTGTTGTCTCCACAACGTCTGCCGGACGAAGTACCAACATGGAGTTGTGTCCCTTATGATTCTTCAATTTCTCTAATAAACGAACTTGAGCTTCTTGCTCTACCGGCTCGTGCGTAGGTCCGTCTTCTCCAACACGGAAAGCGTCGTGTGTCCAGATGAACTTAACGGGCTGCTCCATCAACGCGGCCATACGTAACGCAGGCTTCATGTAATCGGAGAATACGAAGAATGTACCGCAAGCAGCGATTACACCACCGTGTAAAGACATACCGATACAGATACAAGCCATTGACAATTCAGATACACCTGCCTGGAAGAATGCTCCGCTGAAATCGCCTTTCTTGAACGAATGAGTCTTTTTCAAGAAACCGTCGGTCTTGTCAGAGTTGGAAAGGTCGGCAGAAGCTACAATCATATTTTCTACTTGTGTAGCGAGGGCACCTAATACGGTTGCCGATGCGGCGCGAGTAGCGCTGCCTGCTTTCTGTTCGATAGCGGCCCAATCCACTTTCGGAGCTTTGCCGGAGAAGAACAGTTCCAGTTTGGCTGCAAGTTCCGGATTAGCTTTTGCCCATGCGGCTTTCACTGCATATCTTTCAGCTACGATCTTTTTCAATTCTTCTGCACGTTTTGCATACAGTTCGGCTACTTCCGGGAATATAACGAACGGGTTGGTAGGATCACCGCCTAAATTCTTAATTGTATTTACATATGCGTCGCCACCGAGAGGAGCACCGTGTGTAGCGCAGTTAGCTTCATAGCTGCTACCGTCCGCTTTGCGTGCGCCTTTACCCATCACAGTCTTACCGATAATCAATGTCGGACGCTCCTTTTCCGCCTGTGCCTCTTTGATCGCTGCACGGATTTCGTCAGGATCATTACCATTGATACTCAGTACTTTCCATCCCCATGCCTCATACTTCATGGCAGTATCTTCTATAGTTACATCTTTCGTTTCTGTAGAAAGCTGAATATCGTTGGAGTCATAGAACATAATCAGGTTGTCCAGTCCCAGCGCACCGGCAATACGTCCGGAACCTTGAGAAATCTCTTCCTGGATACCGCCATCAGAGATATAAGCGTAGATAGTCTGATTCATCACTTCGTTGAAGCGTGCTTTCAGAAATTTAGCGGCAATGGCAGCACCTACTGCAAAAGTGTGTCCTTGTCCCAGCGGACCGGAAGTATTTTCGATACCACGCATGATGTCCACTTCCGGATGTCCCGGAGTGGGACTTCCCCATTGGCGGAATTCTTTCAATTCATCCAATGTGAATTTACCTGTCAATGCCAATGTAGAATAGAGCATGGGAGACATGTGACCCGGATCGAGAAAGAAACGGTCACGTCCTTCCCAGCGGGGATTTTCAGGATCGTATACTAGAAACTCAGAGAAGAGTACATTTACAAAGTCAGCACCACCCATGGCGCCACCCGGGTGACCGGAATTGGCTTTCTCAACCATTGAAGCAGCAAGAATACGGATGTTATCCGCTGCACGATTCATAAGTTTATTATCGTTCATATTATTAAAATTAATTGATTTCTGTAAGATTGTTGGCAAAGATAACTCTTTATGTGGATTTAACAATCCAAAAGAGCTATCTTTTTTGTTACCATTTTACTTGTCTTCTTGTTTATAATACAATAAGTAATAGCCCTTGATTTACTGTAACTCTAAAGTAACAATCGACTTAGCAGGAAGTTTTACCTTCATTGTGCCTTTATTGATTTTTACCTCTTTGAAAGGTGCCGGTTTTACAATATTAGGATTTTCAAAAGAATTGTAATCGGTGAGTTTTGCAGAGGTCAGGATTTCTCCGGTAGCTTTCTTTGCCTTTGTGTCTCCCAGATTGATGGTGATTTCCTGTGTTTCATCGGCATTTACGTTTGAAAGGGAAATATGGATAACACCGTTTTTGTCTTTGGAGGCTGTGGCGCTTACCATCGGTACGGTACGGTTATCGCGTACATTCATCTTTTCACACTCCAGGTCGATAGGGAGATAAGTGGCGTCTTGATGTACCTTATACATTTTGAAAACATAATAGCTGGGAGTTAGTACCATCTCTTTTCCTTTTGTCAGAATCATGGATTGAAGTACATTGACAACTTGTGCGATATTTGCCATTTTCAGACGATCGGTGTATTTATGAAATACGTCAAGGCTCAAAGAGGCAACGAAAGCGTCGCGCAATGTGTTTTGCTGATAGAGGTGTCCTCTGATGGTTCCGGGTTCTTCGTCCCACCAAGTTCCCCATTCGTCGAGTAAAAGGGCGATTTTTTTATCCTTGTCATATTTGTCCATGATGGCGCAATGTTTTTTGAGGACTTCTTCCACTTCAAGGCATTTGCCCATTGTCCAATAATAGTCGTCTTTGTTGAATTGAGTAGCGGAAGTTTTACTGCCACTCCAGCCCGTTACGGTGTAATAATGAAGAGAAAGACCTTGCATACGGTGTCCTACACGATTCATCAATACATCAGTCCAGTTATAGTCGTAATCACTGGCTCCGCTGGCAATCTTGAAGAGACGGTTGCCGTCATAGTTGCGGCAATAGGTGGAGTAACGACGGTACAGGTCTGCATAGTATTCGGGACGCATACTGCCGCCACATCCCCAACTTTCATTTCCTACACCCAGATATTTAATCTTCCATGCTTTGTCGCGCCCGTTTTTGCGGCGAAGGTTCGCCATAGGAGAGTCACCGTCAGATGTCATATATTCTACCCATTTGGCGAGTTCCTCTACCGTACCGCTGCCTACATTTCCACTGACGTATGGTTCGCAACCCAGCATTTCACACAGGTTTAGAAACTCATGAGTACCGAAACTATTGTCTTCAATGGTTCCTCCCCAGTTGTTATTTACCATCTTCGGGCGGTTCTCTTTGGGGCCGATACCGTCCATCCAGTGGTATTCATCGGCAAAACAACCACCCGGCCAACGAAGAACAGGAACGGCGAGTTCTTTTAATGCATTGAATACATCTGTGCGATATCCCTTTATATTAGGAATATCCGAATTCTCGCCTACCCAAAGACCGCCGTAGATACATGAACCCAAATGTTCGGCAAACTGACCGTAAATTTCTTTGGGGATAATTTCTTTACCTTGATCGGCGTGTAAAGTGATGGTAGCGCTCTTTTGTGCAGAAAGAGATACTGAAGCTGCCAAAAAGGCTGTGCTGACTAATAATTTTGCTTTCATAAATGGTATTTGTTTAATGATTGTTTTTTTATTTTAGCAAACGTACTTCGTAGATGGCAGGAGTCCATTCCGTCCCGTCAGGGATGAAACGTATCGGACAATTGCCCGTGTTCAACTTTTGGGGCAGGGCATAAGAAAGAGTAATAAAACCGCCTTTGTCCGCTTCGCTGATTGTCGGTTTAACAGCCAACTTTTCATTATTCAAGAGGATAGCCATTTTGTTCCGGTCATCTTTCCGTATCGTAATCAGGAGACGGCTTGCTTCCTCTTTTACTTTCAGTTGATAGCCGAACCAACCTTTGGCACGGCGGAAGTGTCTGTCTTTATCCGTTCCGGTTTCTGCCTGCTCATATTGGATAGCATGGTCAGACTCCGGTTGCTGTTCACCGGGAAAGATAAGATCAATAGTTTGATTGGCTAATTCGGTCGTTTTTCGTTCGGCTGTTGCCATTTCTTCCTGAATGGCTTTGAAGCGCTCTTCACTTGTCTGCCGGAAGTAAATGGCATAACGGGAATTATGCAGGCGGAAGAAAGGAACGAGTTCCAATGCTTTGCCTTGTGCCGGATAGACATTTCCATTGTAACGGAAAGCGATCCGGTTCTCCTTTTCTTTGTGAAGATCTTTGCATATTGAATAGGGATCTCCTATCAACATCGGGACTTCCTGCAAAGGAATTTGTTTGCCATGTGCGATATGTCCGCCGCGACTGTCATCGGCATATAGACCATCGAGATGTTCTGTGCCTGTGGAAGCTGCAAGAACGATAGGACCGTATAAGAAAGCATAATAATCTTTCTTGTCGGGGATTTGTTCAATAGTAACTTTCATCGGCAGGTTGAAGGTTATGACGTCTCCTTTTTTCCATTTACGGGAAAGAGGAAGGTATTGATTTCCTTTTTTCGTGGGAAACGTTTCTTTCTTCCCATTAATGCTAATTGAATAGTTGGAAGATTGGTTAGCCCATTCCGGAATGCGTATCATTAAAGTACGTTGTTTCTTAGAAGCTTTATCTATTCGCAAAGTAACCTTATTGTCATCGGGAAAGCGGGTTTCCTGTGTCAAGATGACGCCTTGTTCTTTCCAGTTCAGTTGTGAGGGGATGAAAAGATTGACATAAAGCGTATCTTTCTGATGCGCATAAATGAATTCACCGTATTTGGTATGGTTTTCCAGACCAGAGCCGACACAACACCACATAGATGTTTCCGGTTGTGAATAAACGCGGTAATGTCCCGGTCGCATAGGGGTGAAGTATACAAATCCGCCTTTATCCGGCTCTTGAGACGCTAGGATATGGTTGTAAAGCGCACGTTCGTAATAGTTGATGTAGTTGGGGTCGGGCTCATTTATATTGCAGGGATTGTGAGAGTTCTGATAAAGCATTTTAGTAAGGCGGAGCATATTGTAGGTATTGCAGGTCTCCGGCCCTTGCACATCGTTTATCATGGAGGTAAAATTATCGGCCGGATGGAAATGCTCGCGTACACTATTCCCTCCGATACAGACAGAGCGATTGTTGACAACCGTATTCCAGAAGAAACGGGCTGCATGATCCCATTCTTCGGCGTGATTCCAATTTTTGTCGTCCTGTGAAAGTTCGGCGATTCGTTTGTAACCGATCACTTTCGGTATTTGGGTGTTGGCGTGCATGCCTGTCAGTCGATCTTTATCTTTGATAAGCAGATCAAGGATAATCTTATGGGAGAACCGACGTGCCAGTTCCAAGTACTTTTTATCTCCCGTAATTGCAGCTACGTCAGCGAAAGTCTCGTTTAGTCCGCCATGTTCGCTACGGAGCATGTCTTGTATTTGCTGATCGCTCAGACCGGAAGTAATGTCGATCATCCAATCTGTAAAAGCAATCAACATCCGGCGTGCCTGGTCGCTGCCTGTATAGAGGTAGGCGTCCCGTAATCCGGCGTATGTCTTGTGTATATTGTAGAGAGGCACCCATTTGCCATTGAGGTCGAAACCTCCGGCACGGATATTACCAGCTTTAATTTCTTTCCAAAGTTGGAGACTGCCCGGAGTTCCTCCGATAAAACCTGTTCCGACAGCTTGTTGGGCACGGTATAGCTCGTCAAGCATATAGTTAAGCCGGTTGTAAATTGCGGTATCTCCGGTAGCGGCATACATCATGGAGAGTGCGGATAAATAATGTCCGCCGATGTGTCCGTCCAGTCCGGTGTTTTCCCAATTTGTATAACTCGGAGCTTTCGGAGTGAGTCCCGCTTCGCGTAAGAAAGGAGCCAGCAAACGATCGGGATTAAGGGCGAGTATGTAATGCAAATCAGTCTGTTGGGCTTGTAAGAACGGGCTATCCAATAGTTTGACGTCTTGTAAGGGGAAGTATGAAACCTGTGGAACGTTCTGTGCTTTAGACAGCGAGGCGGATAGAAGAAGTGCAAGTATGAACGGTGTGGTTTTCATGATAATAGTTTCCCCTTGTCCCTCTCCTTTCCGGAGAGGGAATGGGAATAGTTTATGTTAATACTTAGGTGATTAAGAAAGAAGCGGAGAGCCCTCCATGATGAGGGCTATTTGAATTTCACTGCTGCTTCTTCGATGGGCAATCCTGCCTTGTAGTTCTCGATGTATGTATTAAAACCGGCTACGTCCTCAGCGGTAGGCGATACCTCGATACCGGCGTCTCCGACAAATACTTTCTCATCCAGAAAATCAGCAAGCGATTGTTTTTTCTCATTGTTCACGAGGTAAGAACCGAGCAGGGCAATACCCCAAGCACCTCCTTCACCGGCTGTTTCCATTACAGAAATAGGCGAGTTGATGGCAGCTGCGAGTATTCTTTGACCTACTCCCTTTGTTTTGAATAATCCACCGTGACCTGTGATCCTGTCCACTTTGATTTTCTCTTCATTGAACAGGATATCGTTGCCAATCTTGAGTACTCCGACGGAAGCGTATAAATGGCTTCTCATGAAGTTTGCCAGATTGAACTTGTCATTGGCAGAACGTACAAACAAGGGCCTTCCTTCTGCAAGTCCTGTGACGGGCTCACCTGAAATATAATTGTAGGAGAGTAGACCTCCGCAATCGGCATCACCTGTGAGAGCAATGTTATAGAGCTTGCTATAAATTTCGTTCATGTCTATAGGTATACCCAGAAGCTCCTGGTATTCTTTGAACAAGTTAACCCATGCGTTAAGATCGGATGTGCAATTGTTGCAATGTACCATAGCTACCAGGCTTCCGTCCGGAGTGGTGACCATATCGATCATCTCGTATGGCTTTGACAACTCTTTCTCCAATACAATCATGGAGAAAGAGGATGTTCCTGCCGATACGTTTCCTGTACGTTGTTTCACAGCATTGGTTGCAACCATACCGGTACCCGCGTCTCCTTCCGGCGGACATACCGGTATTCCTGCCTTCAAATGACCGGATGCATCGAGTTTCTTGCTTCCTTCAGGTGTAAGGACACCTGCACTTTCACCTGCCGACAGTACCTTGGGCAGGATATCTTGCAGTGTCCAATTGTACTGATTAGGAGCAATCAGCTTGTCGAATTTCGCCACCATTTCGGCTGAATAGTTGTGGGTGGTCGGGTCTATGGGGAGCATTCCGGATGCATCGCCTATGCCCAATACTTTCTCGCCTGTCAACTGCCAATGCACATAACCTGCCAGAGTAGTCAGGAAGTCAATGTCTTTGACATGTGCTTCGTTGTCCAGAATTGCCTGGTACAAGTGAGAAATACTCCATCTCAACGGAATGTTGTAGACAAACAGGTCTGATAAAGCTGCTGCCGCGCGACCGGTATTCGTATTTCTCCAGGTACGGAAAGGTACGAGGATTTCTTCTTTTGCATTGAAGGGCATATAACCATGCATCATGGCACTGACACCGATAGCTGCCAGGTTCTCGATCTCTATGCCGTATAAATTCTTCACGTTGGAGCGGAGATCGGCATAGCAATCTTGCAGACCGGACCAGATGGCTTCGATGCTGTATGTCCAAAGCCCGTCAACTAGCTGGTTCTCCCAAGTATGGTTTCCTTGAGCAATCGGCTTGTTTTCCTGATCAATCAAAACGGCTTTTATCCGTGTAGAACCGAGTTCGATTCCAAGAATGGCTTTGCCTGTTTCGATTGTTGATTTTGCATCTGATTTCATGTTGGATAGTGTTTAGCAAAGTGCTTTATTCAACATATAATATACTTCATTCATGCGCAACTCTTTCTTGAAGCAGCTGATAGTCGTATCTTTATTGATATGTACCATTTCGATACCTGCGATTTCAGCATAATCTTCCCAGTATTCAGCAGTCAGATCATATGAGAAGCAAGAATGGTGAGTACCACCTGCCAGAATCCATGCACCGGCACCTACTTCAAAGTTAGGCATTGGAATCCAAAGAGCGGAAGCAACCGGTAATTTCGGCAGCGGTTTCGGTTCGATACATTCCACATCATTTACAATCAGACGGAAACGGTTGCCTAAGTCTACTACAGTTGCAGTACAACCTGTACCGACTTTAGAAGTAAAGACAAGACGAGCTGTCTGGCTCTTACGAATACCTATACCGAGGAAGTGCACTTCCAGACGAGGTTTGTTGGCTGCGATAAGCGGACAAACTTCCAACATATGTGATTGTAAGATAGAACTTTGTGCACCGTTGAAGTTCAATGTGTAATCTTCGAGGAAAGAACAGCCTTTCGGAAGTCCTTGATTCATTACCCATACAGTGCGGTAGAGAGCAGCGGATTTCCAGTCGCCTTCGGCGCCGAAACCATAACCTTCCGCCATCAGACGTTGAGAAGCAAGTCCTGGAATCTGGTCGAAACCGTTATGTTCCAAGTCGCCCAAGTCGTCAAAATTGGTTGTGAATCCTTTTGCGCCTTTCTCTTTCAAGATAGCGCGAAGAGCCAATTCTGCTTTTGCGGCGTTCCATACTTTCTGATAAGCTTCCGTCGATTTGTCTTCCAGAGAAGATTCATGATCGTATTCCTTGAAATACGTCGCTACCAATGCATCCACATCAGCGGCTTTGATTTCTTTGTGGTATTCCATTAGTTCGCTTACCGGACAATAGTCTACGTGATAACCCATACGTTGCTCGGCTTCTACCTTGTCTCCGTCGGTTACAGCCACATTATTCATCTGGTCGCCGAAACGGATAATCAGCATGTCCTGTGAATCTGCCCAGCCTGCACATACACGCATCCAGACAGCGATCTTGTGCAGCGTGTTTTCGTCTTTCCAGTAACCTACCACCACTTTACGGCGGATACGCATACGGGTGCAGATATGGCCGAATTCGCGGTCACCGTGAGCCGATTGGTTCAAGTTCATGAAGTCCATATCCATTGTGTCCCAGGGGATCTCCTTATTGAACTGAGTATGCAGGTGCATCAACGGTTTCTTCAACTGTTGCAAACCGTGAATCCACATTTTTGCAGGAGAGAAAGTATGCATCCAAGTGATGACACCGACACATTTCTCGTCGTTGTTGGCAGCTTTGAAAACAGCTTCCACTTCTTTGGAAGAGTTGGCAGTTCCTTTGTATACCACTTTTACAGGGAGTTTGCCGGAGTTGTTCAACCCGTTAACCATTTCATTAGAGTGTGCGTCTACTGCGATTACTGCGTCACCTCCGTACAAAAGCTGTGCTCCTGTTACGAACCATACTTCATATTGATCAAATGCGTTCATAATGTTATTGCTTTAATTGTTATTGTTCTAATTTTTAATCTTTAATTATTTCTGTCCGTAATAAGCATTCGGACCATGCTTGCGGCTGAAATGTTTTTCTATCAGCAGCGGATTCATTGTTAAATTGGGATTCACCGCATAAGCGATACTTGCCATTTTAGCTACCTGTTCCATAACCACAGCATTGTGTACGGCATCGTACGCGTCTTTTCCCCAAGAGAAAGGACCATGATTCTTGACCAATACTCCTGGTGTATGTACAGGGTTCAGGCCTTCGAAACGTTTTACGATCACGTTTCCGGTTTCCAGTTCATAGGCACCTTTTACTTCAGCTTCCGTCATATCCGCTGTGCAGGGGATTGCATCATGGAAATAGTCAGCGTGAGTTGTCCCGATATTGGGAATATCACAACCGGCCTGCGCCCATGCGGTAGCATAAGTAGAGTGGGTATGCACCACTCCGCCGATTTCGGGGAATGCTTTGTAGAGTACCACGTGAGTAGGAGTATCTGAGGATGGCTTCAGCCGTCCTTCGACGACTTTGCCATCCAGGTCCACTACTACCATATCTTCCGCTTTCATATCATCATAACTGACTCCACTGGGTTTGATGACTACCAGTTCCGTTTCACGGTCGATGGCAGAAACATTTCCCCATGTAAAGATGACTAATCCATGCTTTACCAATTCGAGATTGGCATGAAATACTTTTTCTTTTAGTTCTTCCAGCATAATGATTATAATTTAAATTTCGGGTCCTTGCGGTAGGCTTTGCCGTTGAATTTATACAAGGCTGCACCCCGTTTGGAACCCAGTTTATCGATTTTATCCGTCTTTTCGATAAAGTCCATTTCTGCGACACGCTTGCGGAAATTCCGTTTGTCCATCGGTTCGCCGTAAATAGCTTCGTAGAGACTTTGCAGTTGGGACAGTGTGAACAGTTTCGGCAACAGATTGAATCCGATAGGCTCGACAGATGCTTTCTGTTTCATCATCTCCCGTGCTTTATCGACCATCTCCGGATGGTCGAAAATCAGTGCGGGGAGTTCGTTGATGTTTACCCAGTAAGCATTGTGCTTCTGAACCAGTTCGCGGTCGTACTCATTGATGTTGATCAGCGCATAGTAGGCAATCGAAACTACCCTTTCGCCCGGATCGCGGTCGATGGCGCCGAAGGCTCCCACCTGTTCCATGTATACGTTTTCCAAACCTGTAAGTTCAGCCAGTACACGTTTGGCAGCGTCGTCCACGCTTTCGTCTTTTTGCACGAATCCTCCCATCAGTGACCATTCGCCCATTGCCGGTTCGAAGTTTCTCTTCAGCAGCAGCAGGCTTATTTCGCCTTCATTAAAACCGAAGATGATGCAGTCGATACCGAGATAGAAGGTAGGATTCGAACTATAATAGTTTTTCATCGTTTGAATGAATTTATTTAATTACCAGAAATACCAGTAGAAGGCACCTGTGATAGCAAGGATGATTACTGTATGAATGATATCCCAGTGATCCCAGCTTGCGCGGGTAGCCGCTTTTTGTTCTTTCGTTGCCGTACCGAATACCAGTCCCTGAATCTTTTCAGCTGTCGGAGCTTCCGTGGCAAGGCTGACTACGATGACTACGATGATACAGAACAGGAACATCCATCCGCAGAAGAACAACCAGTTCATATCATAGAACAGAT
>ERZ779892.3054-NODE-3054-length-12235-cov-17.109278_pt1 | contig 12235 bp, 7 predicted proteins | sample MGYA00511552_ERZ779892 | MGnify/ENA primary metagenome ERZ779892 (study PRJEB29588, sample SAMEA2154561) | human gut metagenome | biome: human gut; feature: human-associated habitat; material: faeces | place: Denmark | collected 2008/2010 ... | reverse complement strand
AGACATAGCCGTAACTGGTGGCGTCCAGCACGCTGTCCCACACAGCTGGCTCCGGCGCGTGGAAGCGCCTGGCCTTGGCGTAAGGGATGCCCTTAAAGATATCCAGCCCGTCAAAACGGTAGCCGCGCACCGAGCCGCCGGTGGTGCGCACCAGCGAGGCATCGGCAAAACAAGAAAAAGTATGGGCCATAGCAAACTCCTTTCCAGCAGTGGGCAAAAATGATACATTTTTTGATGCGGGTTCTATTGTAGCAGATTGACGCGAAAAAAGAAGCCATGAACCGCCCGGACGCCAAGACCGTGCTGATGTTTGCACTTTCCGCCGATGCTTTTGTGGAAGATGAGCGGCTTTCTGCAGAGAGCGGGATGAACGGCCATTTTGCAAAGCCGGTGTATTTTGCCGCATTGCAGCGCAGCATTGGCAAGTTTTTGCGCCAGCGCCGCGGGTAAGCGAGAGAACAAAGGTGTACCGGAAACACCGAAAATCCAATTCTACAAAGGCAGAAGCAATTTTGTGTTTGCGGAATATGCGTTATTTTCGTTGTTTTGAGCTACACCGTTAAGTGGGAATGCTGAAGAAGAGAAAAAACGTACATGGGCGGATGCTCCTTTGGGGAAAAGTCAGGCGGCAGTATACAGGGTGCCGCGGCGCTTCATCCAGCGGTAGGCCGCCACGCAGATCATGACGGATAACAGCGAACCCGCCGGTGCGGCCAGCCCCATAGGCAGCAGGGTTCCGGCAAACAGCCGGGAAGCCAGGTAGGACCCCGGAACGCGCACCAGCACAATAGCGATGATGTTGTGGAGAAAGCCGATGTAAGACTTGCCGCAGGCGGCAAAATACCCGGTAAAGCTGAAGTGGATCCCGGCAAAAATGGTATCCACAATATAACCGCGGATGTACTGGCAGCCCATCAGCACCACGGCGGCGTCGGTGGTGAAGCACCCCAGCAGCGGCTCGGCCACAAGCTCAATGACCAATACTACGGCAATGCCGTAACCGGTGGCGATCATGGCGGCGTATTTCAGGGTCTGGGCGGCGCGCTCCGGCTTGCCTGCGCCAAGGTTCTGGGAAGACAACGCCGATACCGTCGCCAGCATGGAGGACGGCACAATGAACATGGCGCTGATGATTTTTTCCACAATGCCCACGGCGGCAGAATCAATCAGGCCGCGGTGGTTGGCAATGATGGTGATAATGATGAACGCGACCTGAATGCAGCCGTCCTGCACAGCGGCCGGTAGGCCGATTTTAAGAATACGGCCCAGCACGCCTTTGCGCGGGCGGAAGTTCTGGCGGCTCAGCCGCAGGCCGGTTTTGTGCCGCCGGATGCCGAACAAGGCAACAATAACACTCAAGGTCTGCGAAAGGGTAGTACCCAGCGCAGCACCCACCGGGCCAAGGGCCATGGGACCGATGAAAAGAATATCCAGCGCAATATTGGCGGCGCAGGCAACGGCGATAAAGTACATCGGGCTTTTGGAATCCCCCAAACTGCGGAAGATGGAGCTGATGATGTTGTATGCCGTGATGAACGGGATGCCGATGAAGCAGATGGTCAGATACTGCACCGTGCCGGGAACGGCCTCTGCCGGAACACCGATCAGGCCGACCAGCGGGCGCACTGCGGCCACCAGCACGGCGGTAAAACCGAGGGAGACCGCCATGAACAGGGTGACGGTGTTGCCGATGGCGGCTTCGGCATCGCGCATATTGCCCGCCCCCACGGCGTGACCGATGATGACGGTGGAACCCATGGCAAGCCCAACAATGATAACGGTCAGCATGTGCATGACCTGGCTGCCGTTGGCAACGGCGGTGATGCTGTCCACCCCGCAGAATCGGCCGGTGATGTACAGGTCAGCCATGCCGTACAGCGTTTGCAAAAAGTAAGAGAGCAGATACGGCAGGGTAAAGGTCAGAATGGCTTTGAACACGCTGCCGGTTGTAAGATTTTTTTCCATGATAATTTCCCATCCTCAGCTGGTAATAGTCTAGGGTGTATCTGAAAAGTCGAAAATGTAGTCTATTTCTATAAACACAGCGGGATTTTTGCCTTAAATCCTGCTTGTGTTTGCAGGCGTCTGGATCCAGAGCCTGTTCACCTCCGCTGTTGTGCTGGTGTTCGCCGCCAGAAAGCTGACTGCCGCCATGCAGAGCGAAAAAGCATAAGCTGATTTTATTCTAACACAAGCCTCCTTACTTTGCCATCAATTTTGGATGGATTGGGAATTTAACAGAAAACCTCCGGCTGCATTGTGCGAGCAGCCGGAGGCTTTCTGTTTTAATACAATCTCATATAAAGAACATATGTTTTGATGCATTTGCTGACAAATCTGTGGCGGCAGAAAAAAGTGTAGAACTTGACGATAAGACTTTTGGAAATATGATCAAGGAGGAAATCGACCGTATTAGCGCAGAAGAAAAGGCCGGGAATGTGGCTGAATGATGTATCGGTTAAACAAGAACGAAAGAATTTTTGATGTTTGTCATGAGAAATGGCGCAAACATCGGCCCCTACAAAAATGCCGGGTGCTGCGAGAGAATAAAATACCCAAGTATTATCGCATAAAGCAAGACAGTTATCTTACATTTCTCTCTCCTGCAACATACAGCCACAGCAGCAGGCGGGCCCCCCTTGAGGCAGGGATCCCGCCTGCTGTTTTGATGGAATAGAAACGTTTGATTTGCGGCAAAACAAAACACCGGGTGCCATATGGCACCCGGTGTTGCCTTAAATAACCGGCGCAATCAAACCGGTATCAGAGGAGGAGAAAACAGAAAAATTAGTTTGCGCGGTACTGGGCCGGCAGCTGGTCGATGGTCTGCCATTTCTGCATGGCGTCTTCCAGGCTCATGCCGCCCGCAACAGCGTCGCGGCGGCAGGCGTTGACGGCCTGGATCTCTTTCATCTTTTCGCCGGTCAGGCTGTAGTTCTTCATGGCGAGCAGGGTAGCAGTCCATGCAATCATGGGGATGACGCAGAACAGAACGATAACAACCACGTTCATGCCGGGGGTGTACGGGTCGTACTGGGTGGGCAGGCTGTCAAGGCCGATAAAGCTGACGGCCACGCCAACCACGGTAGCGGACAGGCTGGAAACCAGCTTGTCAACCAGGCTGAACAGAGTGCCCATGATACCGGGGATATACTTGCCGGAGATGTAGGTCTCGTAGTCAGAGCAGTCGGCAACCATGGGGATGGGCATATCGGCAGTAGCGTAATAAGCGCCATAGCCAATGCCGAACAGAACGATGAACAGGATGGTGTAAACGTTGATGGAAACCTTGCCGTCAGACATCATAGACAGGGTGAAGGCATCGCCCTTGCCCCACAGGAGCAGCAGCACCAGAACGCCGATGTAGCAGATCAGCGCAACGCTGACATAGCGCATCAGGCTGGCTTTCTGGCCTTTCTTCTGGCTGGTGCGGACGGTGAGCAGGAAGAAGGGAACGCTGAACACATAGCCCAGAACCATCATGGGCAGGTACAGACCATCATAGTTGCCCATCATGCAGCCGTACAGCATGCACAGAACAGTGGTGTTGGTGGCAATGGAAAGTGCCAGCTTGCAGCCTGCACCAGCCACCATCAGGCGCTGCATGGGGTTGTTGCCCTTGATGATGGCAACATACTCAGCAAACTTGATCTTTTCGGTTTTCTGGCCGCCGATGCCAAAGTACTTCGGCTGGTCCTTTTCCCAGATGCCGATGACAGCCAGGATGGTCAGGGCGATGGAGATCACGATGCCGACAGGAGCCAGGGTGCGGAAGAAACCGGCGGAAGCGTAACCGCCCTCATAGTTTTTGGCCAGGATGGGGGCAAAGAACTGCATGGCACCCATGCCCAGCAGGGAGCCGACGGTGTTGAAGATGGTGAACAGGGGGCGCTGCTTGGGATCGTTGGTCAGAACAGTCTGGCCGGAACGGGTGCAGGAAGTCTGGAAGGTGTAGCCGATGACCCAGATGGCGTACAGGGCTACAAAGGCAACATAACGTGCCCATTCCATGGAGGCGGGGATCAGCGGGGTCAGGCAGTACAGCACCAGGATGCTGACAGCCATGATGAGGTTGCCGATGACCATAAACGGGCGGAACTTGCCGAACTTGCCGTTGGTGCGGTCCATCAGGGCACCGATGATAGGGTCGGTAATGGCGTCAAACAGGCGCATGCCGGTGACCATCACGGAGGCGAAGATCATGCTCAGGGCCAGAACCTTGCTGCCGAAAGTGGCAATGTAGGAAAGCACCAGAACATAGTACACGTTGGTAGCGCCGTTGTTAAGCGGGAACAGCATCAGCTGGTAAGGCTTGGCGCGGTTGACGCTGGCAGACGCCGCAGAGTTTTGTCCACTCATGGGGGCATTCTCCTTTCATAACAAAGACCCCCGCCCCGAAACGGGCGGGGGCATAAACGATTCAAAAGGGGGAAGATGCGGAGGCTAAGGCAACACCGCACAATTCCCGCCTTACGGCTTAAGCACCGCTCCGGCGGCTGCGGCACGGCATCTGCGTTGCCAAAATGCTCGATAAGACATCCAGTATTATCTGCGCTTTTGGCTTAGCATCTGCCGCACCTCGCTCGCCGTATCGGAACTTAGAATTATGCGGTATTGCCCTAAACCTTACTGCTGATTCTGAGCGCTTGCAGTGTTGGCAGCCTGCTCAGCAGTCCAGGTCTTCTTGCGCTTGATGGCAACAACCAGGCGCCAGATGCACAGCACGGTCAGAACAGCCAGAACGGTGTCCAGAGTGTACAGGGCGGTCTTCCACCACGGGGTGATGACCTTCAGGCGGTCAGCGGAGGACCAGCCGTTCATAGCGTTGGAGTTGGCAACGGTGTACAGGATCTTGTGCATGGATTCGCGCATTTCGGTCACGATGTAAGCATCGTTCTCGTACTTCGGAGCCAGGGTGGTGTGGATGGTCGGGTCCGGGCTATCCCAGATATCGGAACCGGCAATCAGACCATCGGCCAGATCCATGTATTTGCTGGAACCGGAGTAGTCGGTGATGATCATGCCGCGCATGCCCAGTTCGCCGCGCAGGAAGCCGGTCAGCAGGTTATCGTAAGCGCCGCACCAGTAAGCGCCCCAGCGGTTAAAGCCGGTCATAACGCTCCAGGCGCCGCCATCGGTGACGGCCTTGTCGGCAACTTCCAGGTAGATTTCGCGGGCAGCCTGCTCGTTCAGCCAGGTGTTCACGCCGCGGCGGCTGGATTCAGAGTCGTTCAGGGCAACATGCTTCAGGTAAACGTAAACGCCCTTGGACTGGATGCCGTTGACTTCGGCAGCGCAGATGGTGCCGGCAACGAACGGATCAGAAGCATAGTACTCGAAGTTACGGCCAGAGTAAGCGGTGCGGTGCATGTTGATGCCGGGGCCATACAGACCAGAGTAACCTATGGCCAGGCAGTCTTCGCCAATGCAGCGGCCCACATCGTTGATCAGGTCAACGTTGAAGGTGGCGGCCATAACGTCTTCGGAGGTGTAGCACATAGCGGAAGCGCCGCCGGTCAGTGCTGCGGTCAGGCCCTGCGGGCCGTTTTCGTCTTTGGTACGGGTCTTGCCGATGGATTCAATAGCGGCAGTGTTGTGGAAGCCCAGGGTGATGGTGTTGACCATCTCGTTGAAGGTCAGCTGATCCAGCAGGGTATCCCACTGGGGATCGTCATAGTCGGCACCGATCATGGAAACCAGAGCCAGACCATTGTCAGCGCCCAGGGTGGGCATTTCAACGCTGTCAGCCTTGCTGCCGTCGTAACGGGTGAAAGCCAGGTGATCAGCCAGGGTCTGGGTTGCGTTCAGCACAACAGGCTGGGTGGGGAAGGTGGCAACCCAGTTGGAGCGGCTCAGCCAGGTAACTTCGCCAGGTTCGCTGCTGCTCTTGTTGGGGTCTGCTTCATCAAACAGGTTGGTGATGGCAGTGCCGGTTTCGCTGGTGGCGTAGGTGGTGCTGTCCAGAGCGGCGTTGGTCCACTTGTAGGTCAGGGCAACGTTGCCATCGGCGGTCATGCGGCCATCGGTGTTCTCAACGGTGTAGCCCTTGGCAGCCAGGATGTTGTTCACAGCGTTGTGTGCATCGGTGGCAGCGGTGAAGTAGTAGTCGCCAGCGTCAACAATATAGGTCTTGGCGTTATTGGCATCATAGGTGCGCAGCTCGCTCTTGTCAACGGTGATGTTGACAGTCTCGGAAGCGCCGGGAGCCAGGATATCGGTCTTGGCAAAGCCGCACAGCTCAGCAGAAGCCTTCTCGATGCCGTTGGCCTTGTCGTAATCGGTGTAGGGGCTCTGGAAGTACAGCTGAACGGTTTCCTTGCCGGAGTAGGTGGAACCGGTGTTGGTGACTTTCAGGGTGACATTGAAAGCATCAGCAGACTCGGTCACATTGAAATCGCTGTACTCGAAGGTGGTGTAGCTGTCGCCATAGCCGAAGGGAAAGGCAACAGTGGTGGACCAGTTGTAGTCGCCGGCATTGCCGGTGCCCATAACAGCGTCCTCGTAGCGGGTCTCGTAGTAACGGTAATCCAGGTAGATGCCTTCCTGATACACGCTGTACATACCCTGCACATCAGGGCCATCGGTCAGCAGGTTGTAATCTGCTGCGTTGGGGTAAGCCTGGGTGTAGAAGTTGTACATGGCGGGGTTGGCCATGTTGTCATACAGGTAGGAATCAACCAGGCTGCCGGACGGGGTAACCTCGCCAGCCAGCAGCTGGGCAACACCGTTGATGCCGGTCTGGCCCACGTCGCCGATCCACATAGCGGAATCGATGCCGTAATCCTCGCCGCAGATCTCCGGGTTCAGGAAATCCATCTCAATGGCGTTGGAAGAGTTGATCAGAACGATGATCTTCTTGAAGGTGCCGTTGTCCTTCAGGGTCTTCAGGTTCTGGAGCAGTTCCTTTTCTTCAGCGGACAGGGCCAGGTAGTTACCGTTACCCTCCTGGCCTTTGATCCAGGAATCATTGGTGCCGTTTTCGCCGCTGGGCAGGTCAGCGCCCTCGCCGCCGGAACGGGAGAACACGACGATAGCAGCATCGCCGTAGTCAGCAAAGCTGGACTCGGCGCTGGACAGCTTGCTCCAGGGAGCTTCGTTCACAGCGTACTGGGTGTTGGCTTCCAGGGTATCGGAGATGGCAGCCGGGGTGATGCGGCTGTAGTTCTTCATCATATCGTCAGAAGAATACAGATCCCACAGGGTGCTGTTGATCTGGATGCCCTGATCTTCCAGAGCCTGCTTGAAGTTGGGAGCCTTGCTGGTGTCAACGGAGCCGGAACCGGTGCCGCCGTACATCAGGTCCACGGAGCCGTGGCCGAACAGGCTGACCTTTGCGCCGCTTGCCAGGGGCAGGGCGTTGTTGTCGTTCTTCAGCAGGGCTGCGCCTTCGGCTTCAACCTGTGCGCACAGCTCAGCCTCATAGGACTCGCGCTCTTCATCAGAGGTGAAATCGCTCTTGAAGTACTCAGTGTCTTCGTCGCTGTCGCCCCTGATGATCTTGTAGGTGTCGGCGTCCAGGTAGTTATTAACGGTGGTCGTATAATGGAACGCAACCGTCGTGCCTACAATGGCGCCTGCGGTCAGGACGGCGGTAACGGCGGTCAGGCCGGACCACATCCCAACTTTGGGTTTCTTACTCATTGTGTTCTCCTCCTGTTAGAAAATGCTCTATAACAAACTGTATTAAGCAAGAACAAAATACAGAGTGTTTAAAATAGATTATACCCAGTTTGCACTCTTGGATTTGGTCTTGTGCAGCTTATACTCCGGGTTGGGGGTATCTACATGGCGGATGACGGACTCATCGGTGCGGTCACCAGCCACGGCCTGAATGTGCAGTTCGCCGTTCAAGGGAACCTTGAAGGTGAAAACATGCTCGCCGGTCTGCTCGCCTACCTTGTTGCCGTTTACATACAGGGCAACGGTGCTTTGGTTGGAATAAACCTTTACGGTAGCGGTGCTGCCGGTGCGCTCCACAAAGCGCTTGGAGCAGATGTGCACAAAGGCTTCATCGCTCCACCATGCTTTATACAGATAGAAGCTGTCCTTCTTGGTTTTGCGGTCAAAGGTCACAAGGCCCTTGTGGTTCATGCCCGGCTCGCCGCCCTGGTCACGGGCGTCTGCAGCAAAGTCAAACATGTTCCAAACGTGGGTGGCCCACATCCAGGGGTGGCGCTTGAAGCAACGCAGCATGTACTCATGGTACTTGGCCTGGTATTCTTCGGTGTGGTCGCCGCGGTGGGGGTGTGTGCTGTGCAGGTTGGGCATGCCCTCCGCGCCGTATTCGCTGTAGCCGAACGGGCGGTTGGGGAAGCAGAGATGGAAGAAGCCCATCCACAGGTCGTTCAGGATAAAGCCCGGAACGTACCAGCCCAGGTACAGGTTCCAGCTGACCATATCGGTAATGTGGGCCGAACGGTTGAAGGGACCGCACATGGCGTAGCAGGCCAGGGTGGTCAGGCGGGTCTTGTCCATCTCGTGGCACAGGTCGTTCAGCTGGCGGTGGTTATCCAGCATGTCCTTCTTGTCCTTGGTGGAGATGGTGATCTCGTTGGAAACGCCCCAGCAGACGATGCAGGGGTGGTTGTAGTTCTGGATGATCAGCTCTTTCATCTGGCTGATGGTGTTCTCGCGGCCGTTGGGCATGTGCTCACTGATGTAGGGGATCTCGGCCCAAACAACCATGCCGACCTCGTCGCACAGATCATAGAAGTACTGGTCGTGCTGATAATGAGCCAGGCGGATGGTGTTGGCACCGATCTCTTTGATCAGGGCCATGTCTTCGTCGTGCATCTCGCGGGTGATGGCGTTGCCCAGGCCCTTGCGGTCCTGATGGCGGGAAACGCCGTGCAGCGGGTAAGACTTGCCGTTCAGGAAGAAGCCCTTCTTGGGGTCAACCTTGAAGCTGCGCACGCCAAAGCGGGTGGTGGTCTCATCTTCCACCGTGCCGTTCACCACAAGGCGGGCCTTGCAGCTGTACAGGTACGGATCCTTAACGCCGTTCCACAGGTGTGCGTTGAAGATGGTCAGGGTGATGTCGGGGCCTTTGCCGGTGGCAACGGTGTTGCCGGCAGCGTCCAGCAACTCAATGCTCACTTCGCCTTCGCCGTCATGCCAGGTGGTAACCTGAACGCTGGCATCTGCGCCCTGCACAGTGGGGGTGATGCGGATGCCGGGGCCGCCGAAGTAATCCAGGGTGAAGTGGTTCTTGCTGACCACCATCAGGCTGACATCGCGGTAGATGCCGCCATAGAAGGTGAAGTCAGCTTTCTGGGGGTAAACGCGGTCGTTTTTGCTGTTGTCGACTTCCACAGTCAGCTCGTTTTCATCCCGCAGCAGTTCGGTGATGTTGGCGCGGAAGGTGGAGTAGCCGCCGTCGTGGTTGCAGACGGGGGAGCCGTTCAGAACCACATGGGCGCTGGCGTTGACGCCGTCAAACTGAATCCAGACCTGATGGGAGGCGGTGTTAAACTGGGGAGCAGCGAAATGGGTGCGGTAGATGCAGGTGCCGCGCCAGTAGTCATTGCCGCCGTCCTGACCGTCGCGGGCGTTCCAGGTGTGCGGCAGGTCCACCGTTGTGGTGGTGCCGTCGGGGCCGGTGAATTCCCAACCCTTCATGATTTTGGTAATTTCTCGCATGGCGCAGCCATCCTTTCTTTTTGCTGTTATTATTGTAACGAACAGCGAAAAATGTCGCAATGGGTTTTGCATAATCGGTCATTTGCGTGGAATAAACGGTTTTTGCCTGACAAAAAAATAACCCTTGCATTTGTGCAATATGTACAAATGCAAGGGCGTAAATCTTATACCTGAAATTTTGAGGAAACTTTATTGGACCGGAAAAACGGCTTTTATCGCAAAAAATCCACCGTTGGATTCGGTAGTCAAAAAACCATTGTACTTCTGGATAATGCGCTTGACGATCTTTAACTCATCGCAGGTTTCGCGGCCAGGATCCGGGCCATCAGGCACCGCGCTGATGATATTCAGAACAGCAAACCCCTGCCGCCTGCAGACCAGCAGGTCAATCATCCGCTTTTCCGGCTCCGGCAGCTTGCGGGTCAACTCAATGGCATGATCCAGTGCGTTGGCAAACAGAGCGTACAGATCAGCCGGATCCATAAAGTGCAGGCAGGTACCGTCCGCTACATTGTTGATGCTGATGTGGTGGGCTTCGCACAGCATGCTCTTTTCGGTCAGCACAACATCCAAAACCTCACTGCCGGTCTGGGTGCTGGCGTCATACTGCCGGGCGGCGGCTTCGGCTTCGTTCAGGCTCTGCTGCAGCGCGGCGTTGGGGGCCATGCGGCGCAGATCAGCGATCTGAACTTTCAGCTCATGGCATTTGCGGTTGATGATCTGTACGTTCCGCTTGGCCACCTGATACTGCTGACGCTGGCGTTCATACAGGATGTTCAGCGAGTTCATCTCTTTTTCCATGGCCGCCTTTTTGAACAGCTCAGTCTGCAAATATAGAAGGGTGATGCAGTAGAGCTGGCAGAGTGCCAGGGGGACAACAACGAAGATAGAAGTTTCCCGTGATACTCCGGTGTTGGTGACGGTCTGCATTGTTAAAAACAGCAGAACGAACATGCCGCCCAGAATAATAGCGCTGATTTGCTGGCGGGGACCGATGTGGTAGCTGCCTTCATATGGCATGGAATGGGCAACAGTTACCCGCAGCAGGCAGTACGCAGCGGCAAAAAACAGCAGTTGCAGCAGCAAAGCAGAGGGCTGATCCAATGGCAGGAATATGTTTACCTGTGCCAGGCACCAGACAAGAAGCTGCCATAACTCAAATGTCGTCAGGGCACTCAAAATTCCCCAGATGGCGCAATAATTGGCGCCGGACCAGTCCAACTGGGTGCAGCTGTGGGAAGCGAAAATCATCCACATACAAAACAGAATATACGCCCCCGCCCGCAGGAACAGCGAGGAAGGCGTGTGATCCGCCCATAATAAAAATGTGGAAAGGGGAATGGAGGGAATCAGGCAAAGCAGCGCCCGCTGCCAAAAGTGCGGCGAGTGCCGGAGCGGGAGCCAGTAGATCAGTGCTGCGCCCCAAAGCTGTATCCCACAGACAAGAAGAGAAAGAAATTGTTGGAGATTTGGCAGCATTACATGGCACCCCCAACATAGGCGGCGACCGCAGCCAGGAAGGCAGCCCGCTGGCGGCGGCTGATCTCCAGCCGGTCCTCCCCAACCTGGACCATATCGTTCTGGACCGCCCGTACATACCGCAGATTGACAAGGTAACACTGGTTGCATTTGGCAAAGTGGTAGGAGGCCAGCTGCTTTTCAGCATTTTGCAGGCTGGAACGCACGGACCATACCCCGGTGGAGGTATGGTAATGCAGCATACGGTCCCGCGTTTCCAGCCAGTAGATGTCCTCGGTGTTCAGCAGCTGCACGCCCCCAGCGGTCTGTAAGGCAATCTGCCCGCCTTTGCGGCGCTGCACCCGTTGCAAAGCGCGGGCCAGCTTGGTGCTGAACTGGTAATAATTGACCGGTTTGAGCACAAAATCCAGGGCGTCGACCTCATACCCGCGAATAGCGTACTGCGCCATGTTGGTAACGAACACCAGCACCACATCCGGATCCACCGTGCGAATGCGCTCGGCAGCGTCCATGCCGCCAAGCTCCGGCATTTCAATATCCAGAAAGATGATGTCGAACCCCTTGCAATAGTTGGTTATGATCTGGGCACCGTCCGAAAAAGTGGTAACTTCCAGCATACAGTTGTTCTCGCGGCTGTATTGGTCAATCATGCTGCACAGCTGCTGCCGCATATCCGGCTGGTCATCCACCACGGCAATGCGAGGCATCGGGCGGCCCCCTTTCTGTTTGGAATCCAAAGCACCCGGCAAGCCCGGAAAACGGCTGTGCCATGCGCCTTTACTTATAATATATAAATACATTATAGTTGGCGGTGCGAAACCTTGCAAGAGAATTTTGCAGAAAACGGGGCGGTGCAGGGAATTTGGTTGTGATTTAGCGCTGCGTGTGGTATCCTGTAGGCAGCTTTTGGCGGCGGGCGGGGCAAGAAGAATGCCGGGATAAACAGGCGGAGGTTTGCTGCAGCTGCTATACCATGTATTACATATTACACCATTTGCCAGTAACTTGAGTGGAAATTTATGGGAAAATACGTAATTGGGGGACAAGATTGAAAAAAAATATAGGCAACACCGCACAATTCCCGCCTGACGGCTTAAGCACCGCTCCGGCAGCTGCG